>Ga0310697_10004304_pt1 | contig 14104 bp, 14 predicted proteins | sample 172DNAGHGlowgp2_FD_203883 | JGI IMG/M metagenome (GOLD analysis project Ga0310697, IMG submission 203883) | Sheep rumen microbial communities from Palmerston North, Manawatu-Wanganui, New Zealand - 1728 DNA GHGlow gp2 (v2) (version 2) | ecosystem: Host-associated > Mammals > Digestive system >...
AAAAATAATCGTGTTAAGTTTGTTTCATATACGGGGGAATACCCCAACTTGTGCTCCGGTGTTTTAACATTGGAAATTGATGGAACACAATACAAGTTTGGACACAATTGCATGAATTACCATTATAATGAAAGTAAAAAGAAATGGATACGGACAGACGAGGATGAGAACAATCCGAATTACGAATCTTTCTGGCGCAGTGGGGGAACCTGTTATTTCACAAACGATTACCAAGACAGCGTTGTCGAAACAAACGAATGGTATATAAATGTCAACGACCTACCAGAAAAATTTCAAGAAGTTGCGGATGAAATAGACATTGTATTTAACGATAATGTTCCTTGGGGATGCTGTGGTGGTTGCTTGTAATTTTTAACAAAAACAATAAAATATGAAAGTAAATGTAAAACTAACGGGTAACTTAAAAGACAAAAAGATACCCGAAGATGTTCTTAAAAAAGCGGTGGACGATTTAAGCCAAAGAATAAAGGATGGCGATACTGTTTTGGGTTATATTCACGATGGCGATAGAAGTTTATCCAGTGTATCCCACAAGATAGAAAGCGTTGACTTGTATGGCAACGACCTTGTTGCCGATATAAAGGTGTCGGGTACGCCAAGGGGAAAAATTTTGGAAACCCTTGCAGATTGTCCCGGCACCGAATTTGTTGTAAACGGCTATTACGAAGCAAAAGATAACGTTGTTAAAAAAATAGACATAACAAGCATTGATTTTTCACTAAAAAACATTTAATATGAAAATTGAATTTGTTTTAAACAAAAAAGGTTTAACCTTAACAGTGGAGGGGACGGGAATTGTTTCAGTTGTGGAACCCGCACCCGGTGATATTAACAAATACATAAAAGCAAATTTTGAAACTTGCTACTTTAGCGATTTGATTAATGTACAAAAATGTATAGAAAAAGATACCAAATGTGTTGTGTTTTTTAATGATAAAATATATCGTGGAAAGTATTTGAGTCCAAGTGCAATTGACGCAAACCCTATTGTTAAACTTGATTAAAAGCAAACAAATATGAAAATTGATAACTTTGAAAAAATAGAAAACCTTTTGACCTTTAACAACGAAGATGAATTTTACATGCTCCAACTTTTAAAAAGGAAAAAGGAAAACCCCAATATGAAGGGGGACTCACAACCCATAAAAACGGTTTATCTTCACCGAAAGGGACAACTTCTTGAATTAAAGGATGACTTGGTGTTTCTTGCCAACCATACCAATTCAAGAATTTACATAAACCCAAATGTCAAATCCTTTAAAAAATGCACTTGCCTTTGTCTTGCTGAAATGGCAAAGCGAATTGCAAACGATGATTTTCACAAACCGTACAAGGTGTTTGACTCCGTGGCGGGTTCTGCCGGTGCTTGCAGGGATACCAGATGGGTGTTGGATGTTGATTGGGTTGATTGCCTTGATAGCGAACACGTTTACCACATTCCAAAAAGGGAAGAGTTTGTTGAAAAGTTAAGGGAAACCATTTCCAACATACAACCCATAGGGGATAAGTTGGTGGCAACCGTTGAAACCAAAAACGGTGTGCATCTTATTGTAAAACCGTTTAACCCCAATGAATTTGCCAAACACTACCCTCAAGTATCAATACACAAAAACAATCCAACTTTGGTTTACGCTATTAGAAATTAACCGAATTTTTGCGAAATTAAAGGGTTTTTAAAAAAGCAAAAACACTTAACTTGTTTTGCTTTAATATGTTAAGTGTAAAAACACACTTATATAAATAAAATGCAGTTTTCTTTATAGTTCTTTGAATATTATAATTTATGCTAAAATAGGATAAATGATATAGTCAGTAAAAGACTTTAAAACCTCGACAAGAAATGGCGAGTACAGTCGTGGAGTTGTATAACAACCAAATGGAACAACTTGTTTAACAAGTGACTGTTTGGACAACGGTGAAGCGATTATTGAACTTTTAGAATTATAAATATTACAAGGCTAAAGGAATAATTTCGAATGATGAAACAAAAATTACAACATATTGAAATATTGGGTGTACTCGCCAACAATGTCCCAGCAGGACAAGGTTTTGCGAATAGTACAAGGTGTGCATATCCAAGAAATGAACGGAACCGCCAACCAATTATTGTGTATTTTTGAAAAGAATTTGAGAATTTGCGAAAAATATTACGATGAGAGGTTGGCAAACAAAAAGCCAACCTTTTTTGTTTTATAGGTAACTTATTGATAATTTGGAATTTTTGGATGATTTATTGTTGATAACTTTGTTAATAACTTTATGTTTTTTTATGTTGCGCATATTGAAAAGAAATGTATTTTTGCAATGTTGATTTGTTAAGGCAAAAAAACAAAAAAATAGAAAAACAAAAATTGAGTTTTTTTATTATATTATAATTGGTTCTTTGAAAAAGAAAGATGGTTTCAGCAAAACTTACAAAAACTTATTGGGATTAGTTTTACACCCATCTTGTTATATAAAATTGACGGTAAGAATATTTCAGCAAACTTTGTAAAGTTTCATGATTATTATATTTAGTTTGTATCTGGTAACACATTATATATTCTTGTATATGCCGCCAAAGCGCATACCAAAAGTTGCCATTGGAACTTCTGCAGGAATTAAGGAAGTTTCTTGCGAAAGCAAGATATGTGCTCAAAACAAACAAGTTCTTTGACATATTGAAGAGAGAATGCAACAAAACGCCATAGTATGTCCGTACCAAATGTACGGACAATCTGCTTCGGTGGCGGAATTGGTAGACGCCTCAGACTTAGGATCTGATGCCCGATAGGGCGTGGGAGTTCGAGCCTCCCCCGGAGCACAAACACATATTTTGTAGAATGTGTTCATGGATGTTTAATAAAAATTGGAAAAGTGTTGCTATGTGAAGGGAAATTGGTAAACCCTCGCCTGAAATAGTTGGAACCGCTGGGAGTGGTGGGTAAAAGTAGGACGGTAGACCGAAAGGTTTTGATACGACAGTTACTGCGGGTTCGAATCCCGCCATAGTATATGTTTTTCTTTTTTAATTAAATGGCGCAAAACAAAAACCAAAGAAGATTGCAGCAATATACAAAGTTTATAATGAATAAATCAATTTTTCCATATCGCAGAAATCTTCTTGTTTTTTAAAACGCCCTGTCGACAAGTGGTTTAAGTCATCACCCTTTCACGGTGGAGTCATGGGTTCGAATCCCATCGGGGCGACAAACTTTGGGGACGTAACCGGTAACTGGTAGCCGCACGGACTGTAAATCCGTTCCTTAATTGGACTGGTGGTTCGAGTCCACCCGGCCCCACAAATTGCTATGGTACACACAATCAAGAAAAGAACGAGCTTGTGCTATTTTGGATTTTTACGCAAGCACATACCTCCTTTGTGAATGACTGCCTCTTTAAAAGTTTTCTTGAGCTGAAGGTCATTTTAGGTGCTATGGTAAATGGGGTGAAACGATATATCCCCAAACGGCAATGGGTGTTTAAGTGATGGAAAGACACACATTCCTTTGCAAACACCGCCAAGGTTGCGGTGCGGAGTAAATCCGAAGTTATACATTATTTCTTTCCCGCAAGATGCTCGAAGCGAATCAATTATACAGTGCAACCTGAGAAGGAGAGAGTACGGTAGAGCGTGCCGTTGCATCCAACAATCAACCATACATAGTTGGTGCAAAAAATGTTCAACCAAAGAACAATGCTTGCAGTTCAAATTATAGGCGTAATTGCAAAAACACGGTATGCCTTTTTGTACAATTGCATCACCACAAAAGCACAAAAAGAGAAGTTATAGAAAAAGGGAAAGCCGTGTGTAGGTGGAAACTTTTGTAGGCTTGAATGTGCCGAAAGGAAGCAGATATGTTTCGCCACTGACGGATGTAGTATTGTGTTGGAACAAGTAAACCTTGTGAGGTCCCTTCCCCTTGCATAAGCGGTTGAAAGTTTATGTTCTTTGTTTTTTATGGGGCGGTAGCTCAGCCGGTAGAGCAACGGACTGAAAATCCGTGTGTCGGTGGTTCAACTCCACTCCGCCCCACAACTAATGGCAATTTGCAAATACGGGGAGGTAGCTCAGTTGGTTTAGAGCAACAAGAGCATAAACAGTTCTTGTGCTATAAATTAAGAACTTTGCAGCAATATTTAAGCAGGTAAACTTGTGGGTCGGTGGTTCGAATCCATCCCTTCCCACCAACAAACAACAATTTGCAAATATGAGGAGATAGCTCAGTTGGTAGAGCAACGTAAAAACAATTCTTGAAACAAGAACTTTCCAGCAGTTAATTTAGGTCGTTAACCCGTGGGTCGGTGGTTCGAGTCCACCTCTCCTCGCAAAAACGGTGTTTTCAGCAAAAAAATAAAAAAGCAAACTGTCACTTTGTTCAAAAGACACCGTGTTATTTGGGCTCGTAGCTCAGTCCGGTAGAGCATCTGTTTTGCAAGCAGAGGGTCATGGGTTCAAATCCCATCGTGGTCCACAAAGATAAAGACAACACACGATAGTTGCAAATATCGTGTGGTTTGGTAGAAATTGGTTGTGTAGTTGTGCATGACAAAGCAACCGAACGGTTCGAGTCCGTGTTATGACCTAACAAGGTTGTATAGTTTATTGGTTAAAATAACCAAATGTCCTTTATCTAAATGGGCTCGTAGCTCAGTTGGTAGAGCACCTGCTTTGCAAGCAGGGGGACGTGGGTTCGAGCCCCACTCCTCGCCCTTGGAATGTCGATGTAGCGGAGTTGGTTTCTTGCGCCTCTCTCATAAGGAGGAGACGGTGGTTCGAATCCACCCATCGGCACGCTCACCTTTTCTGGATTTTCCTGGCTGGAGGTAGAATATCGGTTGAGGGTACCTACAATGGCATATCGTGACGAGCGTTATGCGTTAATACCGAAAAAGTAACTCCGAAAAATCCAATCTTGGGACCTTAGCTCAGTTGGGTCAGAGCACCTGCCTTACAAGCAGGGGGTCGATGGTTCGAAGCCATCAGGTCCCACTACAATGCTGCGTGAAGGGGAATTGGTAAACCCTCGCCCGGAGATAACATCAGTAGGAGGAGGTTGGTGAGGCAACCGTAAAAGTAGTTCAGTGTGCAAGCGAGATGAAAGTTCTGGTTCGAGTCCAGATGAGAATGCAATAAAACAAACAAGGAGAGTAGGTTCTGCCATAAAAAACCTTGTGTAAAATGGTTCACGGGAAAAACAGATAAACAGTGTCCTGCAAAGATATTTTCCTACGTAAGCTGAATAATCATCGTGTTCAGAGGTCTTTGCTATCAGGTGACTATGCAAATCCTGATGTGTTTGTTTTTTTGGTCAAGTGGCGGAATTGGTAGACGCGAAGGTCTCAAAAACCTTTGGGGCAATACCCCGTGCGGGTTCGATTCCCGCCTTGACCACAAATGGCGAATAAAGCAGAATGCAGCAAATTTAATTATAAAAAATCAACTTTATCTTGGTGTTTTTAATTACTCCTGCTTGTTTTTGGGTCAGTAGCTCAGTAGGTAGAGCACATCCCTTTTAAGGATGGGGTCGTGGGTTCGAATCCCACCTGACCCACAATAAAGAAGATTGCAGCAAACAATACCAAGCATCAAACTTTTAATTTGAAACCGCTAAAAACAAATCTTCTTGTAATTGCGGGTGTAGCACAATGGTTAGGGCATCAGCCTTCCAAGCTGGAGATGTGGGTTCGATTCCCATCACCCGCTCAAAAGCGATATTGCGGGATGGAGCAGTGGTTAGCTCGTGAGTCTCATAATCTCAAGGTCGGTGGTTCGAGTCCACCTCCCGCAACAAAATGGGTCTGTAGAAACCAAGGAGATAGGGTAACGAGAGGAGATTCCGTGGTTCACACCAGTTCGAGTTTGGTCAGATCCACAAATAAATGGTGCTTAACTTGCCGGTGTAGCTCAACGGTAGAGCAGCTGATTTGTAATCAGCAGGTTGTGGGTTCGAAACCCTCCACCGGCTCAAATTTATTTAATGGGCGTGTAGTTGAACTGGTTTACAATGCCGGCCTGTCACGCCGGTGGTCGGGATTCGAGTTCCCGTACGCCCGCTAATGGAAACCAAGAAGATTTCAGCAAACTTTAATAAGCACCAAATTTGTAATTTGTATTGCTAAAACAAATAGTCTTCTTGTAAAGGTTCCATAGTTCAATGGATAGAACGGGGGTCTTCTAAACCTTTGATACAAGTTCGATTCTTGTTGGAACTACAAATAACGGCTCCATAGTTCAATGGATAGAACGGAGGTTTCCTAAACCTTTGATATGAGTTCGATTCTCGTTGGGGCTACAAAAATTGGGAAGTAGCTCAGTTGGTAGAGCGTCTGACCGTTAATCAGAGGGTCGTGGGTCCAAGTCCCACCTTCCCAGCAAAATCAAATGGCGTTAATGTTAAAGTTAACAAAGGTCCCGTAGCTCAGATGGTTAGAGCGGCTGACTCATAATCAGCGGGTCGGGGGTTCAAGCCCCTCCGGGACCACAAACCGCAATAACAAATAGAATAGAGCTGACACGGCTGCGTACCTGATATAAAGTGTGCAATAAATGTGCAAAAGTTGATTTGTTTCAAACTATTCGGTGATATTTGTTGATGTGGGTTGTTAAAGGTCGTGAAAACCAAACGACCTTTTACGGGTAGTGGCGCAGTTGGTAGCGCACTGCATTTGGGATGCAGGGGTCGGAGGTTCGAGTCCTCTCTACCCGACAAATATTGGTTAGTTTGAGGTTCAAGAAGGCTTGCTTGAGATGGATACACAGCAGGAAATGCTTGAGATGGAAACTGTGAAGGGACATCCATAAGTCGTGAAGTACAGTTAGATGTGGAGGTCTGCTTGGAATAAGCGACCGTGTAAAATTAACCAATACTTATTGAGCCATCGTCTAATGGCAAGACGCTGGATTTTGGTTCCAGAAATCAAAGTTCGACTCTTTGTGGCTCAACTAATTACTATGGAGGGGTGGCAGAGCGGTTGAATGCGGCAGACTTGAAATCTGTTAGGGGCGTAAGCCCCTCGGGGGTTCGAATCCCTCCCCCTCCGCGTTGCCCCCATAGTTCAACGGATTAGAACACTTGTCTACGGAACAAGCAATGGCGGTTCGAATCCGTCTGGGAGTACAAACCTTTAAATTTAGAAGTTATGAAAGATTTAATTGAAGCGTTGCAAATTTTTATGAAGTATTGCGGGGATGTAAAATACCCAACAACTTGTGAACACGAAGAACTGTTTGTTAATTGTGTTACACCCGAACAAGTATCGGAAGAAGACTTAAAACGACTTGATGAACTTGGTTTTTCCCCTTATGAAGATTTTGCCTTTGTTTCATATCGTTTTGGTGATAACTAAAAAACAACAACCATTAAGCCTGTTCAATTATGAGTATCGTAATAGTTTTGTGTGTAATTGTTGGCTTGGTTGCCTTTTGCTTAACTGTTTTACCCTATATAGTAAAATACATTAGGGAAAAAAAGAAAAACAAAAAGAAAGAAACCGAGCCTTTGTTTGAAAAGGGCGATATTATAACATTTGAACATTGCTACAACAATCCTTTTGGCAACAAGTTATTTTATCTTGTGCTTGATGTTAAGTTGGGTTACAATGGCAGTTGGTACTATAAATATGTTAAGTGTGACCATACGGGTGTTGCTAAACCGCACGCTGTTTATAAAACGGATGTTATATTTCCAAACACCTTTGTTAAGGTTGGCTTTATTGCATTATCATAAGTTGACCCCGTAGTCAAATGGCAAGACGCTGGACTGCAAATCCAGAGGCGATGGTTCGACCCCATCCGGGGTCTCTAAAATAAACACAATTATGGAAAAGTACGCATTTTTGATGGTGAATTACGAAACACCTGATTACATAAAGGATATACAACGCAAAATAAAAAAAGAAGATTTGTATGTTCCCGAAAACCCAGAAAAGGGGTTTGGCTATGGCTTGGAAGTTGAAACACACGTCACCGTTGCACCTTGCTTGGATAATGATTTAGATCCAAATGATATAAAAATGTTGTTGTACCCTTTAAAGGATTACACAATAATGTTGTCAGATGTTAGTGTGTTTGAAAATGATGAATACGATGTTTTAAAATGTTCTGTTATTTGCCCAAATTTGTATGCAACAAACAAAAGAATTTCGAAACATTTTGAATTACACACCGAGTTTAAGGAATACAACCCACATATAACAATAGCGTATGTTAAAAAGGGAAAATGCAGGGAATTTTTAAAACGAATAATTTCAAAGCAAGTGTTTTGCGACCCCGTTAATTTTTCTTGGGGGTATTTTGATGGCGATGATTATGTAACAAAAACTTGGAAATAGTGTTTGCCGAAGTGGTGGAATGGTAGACACGAGGGACTTAAAATCCCTTGCCCATTGCGGGCGTGCGGGTTCGAGTCCCGCCTTCGGCACAATATATGGTCAAGTAGCTCAGTTGGTTAGAGCACCACACTGATAATGTGGGGGTCGCAGGTTCAACTCCTGCCTTGACCACTATGCGGTAGTGGCTCAATTGGTAGAGTACGACCTTGCCAAGGTCGGGGTTGCGGGTTCAAGCCCCGTCTACCGCTCAAAAAACAAAAATATCATGTTAGGACATAACTGCCCAAGTGTCAACAACGGAAGATCACCGATGCTGCAAGGCAAACCGGAGGCGGGTTCCACCAATCATTCTAATATGGAGCAAGATTGGATAAGCGGGAAAAAGGAATACGTGGTTTAATTAAAATATCCGTTGGTTTTTGTTTTATGTCGGTGTAGCGGAGTTGGTTTCTTGCGGGACTCTCATAAGGCTCAGACGGTGGTTCGAACCCACCCACCGGCACATTGGATATGTTTTTCTTGTTTAACAAGATAGCAGAGTATTCTCAATGGTTAGAGGACCTGCCTTATAAGCAGGGGGTTGCGGGTTCAAGTCCCGCCTCTGCTACCAAAGCATAACGTCAAAGTTTGTGTTCCTTCGTTGTGGACACATTGCGGGCCGGTGTGAAAAGCATTTGCAAAATGCCATGCAGATGTGTCCGTGATTAGTTTAAGTTGACGATACAAAACTGGTTTGACGTATTTTGGGAGATTAGCTCAGTTGGTTTAGAGCACCGCCCTTACAAGGCGGGGTCGTTGGTTCGAACCCAACATCTCCCACAAGTTAAGGAGAAGTGGCTGAGTGGACGAAAGCAGCGGATTGCTAATCCGTAGGGGGTGTAAGCCCCCCGGGGGTTCGAATCCCTCCTTCTCCGCAAAAACAAGTTTTAAGGTTGTGAATAGTATTATAAAGGTAGAATATCCGTGTAACAACGGAAGGTGATGGTTCGAATCCATTCTATTCAACAAATTAAAAACAAAATTATGACACATATTTTAAGAATAAATGAATCAAACACACCAAATTTACCGCCTGTTGAATCGCTTGGTGATGGTGAATTTGAAGGTGCGTTGTGGGGAAGTGTTTTTGCCTACAATGGAAATAAATACCAATGCAAAGATGGCTTGTTAAACCTTTATCCTAACAAGGTAAAACTTACAATAAAGGATGGTAACGTTGTGGTTCCTTTTGAACCTGTTGATAAATTTCAACATCCTGAATTAAAAAGCCTTTTTGTTTAAAGTTGCAAACGGGAGGTCGTCTAATGGTAGGACGCGTATTTACAAGTTCTTGCAAAAGAATTATTCAGCAATTATAATATGTATTTGCTTTTTGGGTAGCCGTTATGTGGGTTCGAGTCCCACCCTCCCGACAAAAATTTTAATATGGCGGAGATAGTTCAGTTGGTAGAACGGCAGATTGTGGATCTGTAGGTCGTGGGTTCAAACCCCACTCTTCGCCCAAATTTGTTCGCATTCCCTTCATTGTCAATATATTTGTTTAAGTAAAGCCGCATTAAAATGATGCGGCTTTTTGTTTAACGATATGAAAAACGCATATATATATTCAAGAAGATTGTTTAACGGGTTTGTTAATGAAAACTTTCCAAACCTAAACATTCCAGAACAACTTGCAATAATATCAATAGGCGAACCCGACACAAAGGAACATTTGTTGCAAGACTCTTCAAATGTCTTAAACCTTGACTTTTGGGATATAAACGACTATTATTTGGAAGGTTACGAGGGCATGTCCGATGAACAAGCAATGGTTTCCTACAAGTTTATAAAGGATAACATTAACAAGGATTTTCATATACATTGTGCGGCAGGTGTAAGCAGGTCGCAAGCATTTGGAAGGTTTCTTGAAGATTGCTTTGGCTACAATGTGGTTAGTGTTGGCAAAAACCAACCGCACCCCAACACACACGTTTTGTGTTTGCTAAAAAGATGTTGGAGAAAAGATGTTTGGTGAAATTTATTTAAATATATAGTGGATATATCCATAGTGAAAAATGGTAGCGTGGTAAGAAATTACCACGCTTTTTTTGTTTTGACATTTTTATAAATACAATAAAAACAAGGTTTATGTCAAAATTTTACAATATAGATATAAGCACCAATCTTGGTGGTGTAAATGCAAGTGACATTAAAGTTTCTTCACAAAAGTCAATTAAAACCTACATAGATGGCGGTATGCAGACCGTTGCCTACATTGGTTTGGATGAATCAATAAGCGATATTATTGATTCGGCAACTGGCAAGCAAGTTGATATTTCTTTGTATGCTGAAAAGTTGTGGGTTCAAGACCAAGGTTATTTAACATTGCAAACATTGCCTTCCGATTTGGGAAAACAATCCGACTGGACGCAAACCGATGATACAAAAGTTGACTTTATTAAACACAAGCCAACCATACCAAGCGCACCGGGTACGCTAAACACCAACAACACAACGTCTCAATCGGCATCAAGTTCGGAAAGTTTAAGCGGTTCTATTAGTTTGCATAAGGTATCCAAAACAGGCAGTTACAATGACTTGCTAAACAAGCCAACCATACCGAGTGCTCCGGGTACGTTAAACACCAACAACACGGCTTCCCAAACCGCTTCAAGTTCGGAAAGTTTAAGCGGTACCATCAATTTGCATAAAATATCAAAAACCGGAAGTTACAACGACTTGTTAAACAAGCCCACCATACCAACATTAACATCCCAACTTACAAACGACTCTGGATTTATAACAAGTGAAGATGCGTTGCCAAGTGTAACCGCGGCGGATAATGGAAAAGTTCTTATGGTGGTGAATGGTTCATGGGCTCCGACCGTAATACAAACCAATGTGTACTTTACCGGAAACACGACACCGGACAACAGTTTGGGCAATGATGGCGATTTGTATTTGGAAACAATGTAATTACATAATTAAAACTTGCAAATATGAAAGACATAGTAAAAGCGATTGAAGCGGAACAAGATTATCTTAAAGAAAAATTAAAAGGAACACACCCAAATATTCACGATTATTTGGATACTTGGGGATATTCAGATTTAGAAGAATTTCAGTTAGACAAAAAATCTAATGTGTTGAAACAATTGGAATGGGTTGTTTATGTTTTGCCAAAATTAAGTTTAAGTCCAATACAAGAATATGTAAAAAACAAACAAGCGGTGTTTGCATATTGTATAAACACCGGTGAAAAGGCTGCTCATGTAAAAAAAGATGACGAAAGGATACCTAAATTGGAAATGCTTGGTTATAGGGTTTTTGAAGTTGGTGTTCCAAATTTAGAAGATGGATTAATTATAACACATGATGGTGATTTGAGAGTATGCGTTAGTTTTCCAACAGAATTAAATGTTACACAAGAATGGTTTTTGACCAAATTGTGTCGTTTTTTTAATTCTTTGGGTTTAACTTCTGTTATAGATAACAATGATGTTTTGATAAATGATAGAAAAGTTTGTGGTTGTGGTTCTTTTGTTAGTAATGATATGATAAGCATAGTGTTTCAAATTAGTTTTACCGACCATATTGATGAAATAGAATCAATATGTGGGGTAAAACCAAAAAAGCCCGGGTTTATAGATAATTCAATATTAACACCCGAACAAATGAAAGATGAATTTTTGAGTTGGGTTTACAATAAACAATAGACAATTTTTATAATATGGCTACTATAAATTTATTACCTGTATCAGATGTATCTGGAAACCACAGTTGTAATACGGGTTCTACAAGATATACTTTGATTGATGACCCTGTTGAAAATCCAGATGATAACAGTACCTATATATATTGTGCGGCTACATCAGACGATCAAAGTGCACAAACATCAAACGCAACATCTGTATTTAAGTTTAGTAATAGTGGCACATATCCTTATACTAACACAAAAGTATATATAACAGGAATAACATCATATACACGTTCCGCAATGAGTACCACTGCCAATAGTGCAAGTGGAAACATACGCAACACAATTTCTATAAATGGTGGTTCTGGTGTGCAAGGTTCAAGTCAAACCGTTAACAGTACAACATATAGCAACAAAACTACAACATTTTCCAATGTAAGCGGGTATAACCAGACTTATGCGTCTTTTTCCGATGCCAATATACAATTATCACATTATTCGTATGTTACTACAAGTAGTGGAAAAAGCAGTAGCCAAACCGCACAGACAAGAACAACACAAATTTATCTTACCGTTACTTACCTTCCTTATTTTAATTTTACGGTTGGCGGACAAACAGGTTGCACGGCAAGTGTAAGTGCAGCCGAAGCAAAGGAAGGTGATAATGTTACTTTTAACGTAACACCAAACAGCGGTTACAGGTTCATAGGTTGGTATAGCGATAGTTCATACACCACACAAGTATCAACAAGCACAAGTTACCAAGTTACCGCATCGGCAGATACAACATTGTACGCAAAAGCGTTAAGGGTATGTACGGTTACGGTACATGGTTCCGACCATTTTACGGCAAGTGTAAGCCCTTCAAGCGGTATAGCTGGCGATGTGTGCGTTGCCACCGCCACACACAGTACCGGAATTGCTTCTTTTGATGGTTGGTTTTCTGATGCTGCTTGCACGCAAAGAGTATATCCATATTCAACATACGAAATAACATTGGCAAGTTCGGATATTGAATTGTGGGTTGGCAGTACGTTAAGGTTTGGCTTGTACCACAAGATTAACGGACAATGGGTTCTTATGAACAAGGTATATAGAAAAGAAAACGGTGTTTGGGTTATTAAGGAAAACCCCGACCAAATAATGTCAACCAATGTTAAGTACATTGATAGAACACAACAATAGTTTATAAATATAATAAAAATTAAAAATGGCTGAATCTATACAAATTGCTTCCAAGTGGCTAAAGGATGTAAACGATGTTAACTTTTTCCCTGTTACCCATGTAAATGCGGTAAGGGATGAAAACAACGACCCCTTAAGCACCTTGCTTGATAGGAAACAAGACCTTATAACAACGGATAACAAGTTGGATTGGGATTTGGTTAACCACCCAACTATGCCAACGGTAAACGATGCAACCCTTACTATTCAAAGGAACGGTGTGTTGCAAGGTACGTTTACCGCCAACGCATCATCAAACAAAACCGTTAACATAGCGGTTCCAACAACTGCGGCAGATGTTAGCGCATTGCCATCAACCACAAAATACGGTGCTTCTCTGGATATGTCTTTAAATTCAAGCACCTACGTGTTGACCATTCAATTAAAGGACCAAGATGGTAACAACCTTGGGGAAGCAAAAACTGTTGACCTTCCCTTGGAGAGCATGGTAACTGGTGGAAGTTATGATAACGCCACCAAAAAGATAACCCTAACACAGCAAAGCGGGGGAAATGTTGAAATATCCATAGGAGATATTATAAGCGGTTTGCAGCCAGCCATAAACGCATCCAACAAGTTATCAGCCGATTACATTTCGGATGGCACAACAAACAAGGTTTATACGGCAACGGAAAAAACAAAGTTAAACGGAATACAAGCGGGTGCGGAAGTAAACGTCCAAAGCGATTGGAATGTTGTTGATAATACTTCGGATGCCTTTATTAAAAACAAGCCCACCATTGGAAACGGTACGCTTACAATATGGCAAAACCAAACATCTAAAGGCACTTTTACGGCAAACCAAAACACTGCAAGCGATATTACCATTACGGTTCCAACAAAGACAAGCGACTTAACAAACGATTCCGG
>Ga0310697_10004305_pt1 | contig 14101 bp, 10 predicted proteins | sample 172DNAGHGlowgp2_FD_203883 | JGI IMG/M metagenome (GOLD analysis project Ga0310697, IMG submission 203883) | Sheep rumen microbial communities from Palmerston North, Manawatu-Wanganui, New Zealand - 1728 DNA GHGlow gp2 (v2) (version 2) | ecosystem: Host-associated > Mammals > Digestive system >...
ACCGCAAATATCCCTATCGGGGTCATGGAAGAAAAAAAATACAATATCCAGGAATCGGTCATCGCTGCGGGCGATATGATCTTGCTCTATACGGATGGCCTCACCGAAGCGATGAATGCAAATGGAAAGCTGTTTGGATTGAAGCGCGTTGAAGAAACGATTTGTGGGGCTTCTGAGTTCGCAGGGCCTAAGCCGGTGCTGGAAACCATGTCGCAAGCCGTGTCTAAATTTGTGGATGGCGCGGAGCAGAGCGACGACCTCACCATGCTTGTGATAAAGTACAAAGGTTAGGGACAGGGAAAATATTTGAAAATTGCCTAAAATAGGTTACCTATTTTAGGCAATTTTTTTATCGTGAAAGAGGCCTACTTTGTTGGCGGGTTTCCACCGCGGCCACCACCGGATTTGTTTCCTGTAGAGGATGGCTTTTTATTTTACTGCTTTTATGTTAAAATTTGCGTAAAGAGCGGATAATCGATATTTTTCTAAAATAGGCTGATTGACAAAAAACTTCTTTTGAGGGTGAACTGAATAAAATGCATTTGCACCAAAAGGAACAACATGCGTTGGTTTCATTTGAATTTTCTTTAAATTATGACAATAACGAAATGCATTCATACCTATGTAGGTTACGCTTGATGGTATGGCTATGTTTGAAATATTGTCACAGTAGGCAAATGCCCAATCTCCAATAGTTTTTACATTGATTAATGAAATTTGGGCTAGTTGAGGATTGTTGTAAAAACTCCAACGACCAAATTTGTTTGTATCAATGAGAGTCAATTTTGTTAACGAATGATTATTTCTATTGAAATCATCAGTTATATCACCATTTATAGTTAGGTCTTTTATTGTAGGAATTGTTGATCCGAAATACCATCTTATTTTGTATTTTCCAGATATATTCATTTTTCGTATAGATTCGCATGAATAAAAGATGTTTTTCCCGATTTTTGCGCTCGGGGAAATAGTTACATCTTGGATATTTTTTGCTAAACTAAATGCATAATCCCCAATTTCACTGCCTCTAAAAATAATTTTCTTTAATGATGTTTCTGCAAATGCAAATTTCCCCAAAGTTTTGATTTTATTAAAATCAAATGAAGACAATCCCTTTAATCCGAAACACGCCCCAATATCAATTTTTTTTGAAACCTTCAAAGATGTTATCTTGTCTGAGTACGCCAAAGCACATTCGCCAAGAGTTTCGGACTTCAAAGCCTTTATGCTACAGCAACCATACATACCGTATTTTCCGATGTTTGATACATTAAAATGATTTGTCAGTTTTGAGCAACCATAAAACATAAATGGGGTTATGTTTTTTATTTGTAGTTCAACGAAATGCAACTGTTTGCATTTGTAAAAAATACCTTCTCCCCAAACATATTTTGCATTAACAGCCTTTACTGATGTTATATTGGTTCCTGCAAAAGCATAACTCGAAATACTGCGGATTCCCTGAGGAATATCAATCTTGTTGTTTTGACCAACGTATTTATATAAGGTCTTTCCGATTATGGCAAAATCATGCTGACTTTTTATCCATTGTGTTCCATAAAATGCGCTATTGCCAATATGAGAAACATTGTTCCCTCCAATAATATTTTCCAACGCGGTTGCACCAAAAAAAGAATGGTCTCCAATATATTTCAAAGATTTTGGAAGTATAATCTTGCGTAGGGATGTACATTTGGAAAACGCATAATCCCCGATCATTTCAATGCTATTGGGGAGATTAATCGATAACATCTCTTTTCTATCATGGAAAGCTCCACTTGCAATTACTTTTACAGGGATTCCATTTATTTCCGAAGGAACTTCATGGAATGCATATTTTTTTCCTTCAAGTGTTAATCCTTTTATTTCTATAAATCCATCTTTTTGATTGTATTTAAATTCGTTATATACTCCGAATTTATCGGAACGGTACTTTATATTGGAACTGTTTTTTTGAGACAATACGATGATTTTGCAGTAATCACAATTCTTCTCATAGATAGTCTCGTAAATATAGGGTGGAGTAGAGGATGAACATATGAATTTTAGTTTGGGGAATTTCTCTCTTATTTTTATAATAAAATCAAACCAATTTCCAAGTTCCTGAATCTCATTCACTATTAAAAATAGGGAATTGCTATGTACCCTTGAGTTATAAAAATCGCTCAATAGAGGAATAATATCCTTTTGATGTAGAAAAGGCAAATCATAATCTAGGTATAATATGTCTTCTTTCTCTATGCTGCGCGAGTAAAGATCTTGGCAAATTCTTCCCAGCATGTCTTTTTTTCTCAAGCCGGTTTCGCCGACTAGAAAAACATAATTGTTCTTTTTTTCGTCAAAGAAGAGCTCCTGAACTTCATTGTAATCGTACGCAAACGATAAATCTGAAAAGTCAATATCTAAATCTTCATCTAGAATGTTAAGTTTTTTTATATAATCGATGTAACACGGTTGCATATTACTCTCCTAAAGCGATAATTCTTTCAAAAAGGCATGAGCTGTTTTCGACGTCCATATCTATATGATAATGACCAAAATACCACCATTTGTATGGCGTTTTTTTTCGAATATCTTCTAAATAATCGTTCAAAATTTTTTCCTCGTCCAATATTTTAAGACCCATTTTTTTAGCAATTGAGGAAGGTGCTACATGTGATATGATATAATCTATCTGACAATTATTTTTTTGCAAATTTCGAATTCCGTTTGTATATTCTTCTTTTGAGGGCATTTCACGTTCCCAAATATAGACTGGCGATGTTTGCGTTAGTTTTTTTGCGGAAAAACCGCCTCCGAAAACAAAAAAACTCTTTCCGCATATCGTGTATAATTCTCCACGCATTAGATGATAAATATTGTAGCTTACTTGTCTTGCTTTTCCTGCAAATAAATCAACTATAGGGAAAGCCTCGAGTAAATCAAAATTCTCATGATTTCCATCTAAAAATAGAACTTTGCAGGGTAAGCCATTATAATATTCTTGAACGCTTTTGGATGTATCCTGATCCCAAACAATTCCTGCATCTCCAAGAATAATCAAAAAATCGTTAGGGAATAATTTTTTTTCGTCTAAACGAGCCTTTAACCAATTTAGTCTGATATGACCATGTATGTCCGCGACTAAATAAATCATTAGGATTCCTCTATTGTAAAGTCTTCGTGTACAAAATCAAAAGCTCGGTTGCCGAAAGTTATTCCCTTTTTACATTTTACTTTCTTTAATGAACGGGCGTAATAGAACGCTTTTTCATTTACAAATTGAACGTTACTCAAGTCAATGTATTCGAGTGAATATGCATCAGAAAAAGCTCGGAATTCAATTATTTTAACGTTTGAAGGTACAGTAAATGAGTTGTCTCTTTTCCCTATAGCGTACTGAAATAAAGTCTTGTTGTCGGCACTATACAAGTCACCATTTATTGAACAGTAATTATCATTGGCTTTATCAACATTGATGATCTCTAAATTTTCGCAGGAACCAAAAGCATATTTCTGAATCTTTTTAACATTTGCAGGAATATCTATGGATTTGATTTTATCGCATCCGTGAAAGGACCATGGGCCGATATATGTTAAGGCTTTTGGAAAAATGATTTGATTCAACATTTTGCAATCATCAAAAGCGCTATCTTCAATTATTTCAACGCTTTCAGGCAATGTTATTGTTTTTAGATTTCGAGCATTTTGGAATGCATGTACACCTATAATCTTTACTCCTTGAGGTACGTTGTATGATGTCTCGGAACTTTTTAAAGGGTATCGAACTAGTATATCTTTTGACTTGTTGAATAATACTCCGCCTGAAGCAGTATAATTCAAATTGTCTTTTTCTACAAATATTTTTTTTATATCAGAAGAATAGAATGCTTTCGGATCAATTTTTTTAATGTCCTTAGTTATATACAATACACCAGCGTAACTATTGCTGTCGTTAATTTCGGAAATTTCTGTTTTTTGAGAGAATCTCAGTATATTTTCATCAAGAAGGCTTTTAACGTCTATTCCATAGGTGAAAAGGTCGCGCATGGCTCTTTCTGGATCTTGTTTCAACGCTAGTTTAAAAAGTTTCTTGGCTTTCTCCTGATTGCATTCAACTCCAACACCTTGCAAGTAACAATTCGCTAAATCCGTTGTTCCATGGGAATAATTATTATGTGACGCGAGGTCAAAATATTTTGCGGCAAGTTCTCCATTTTGAGGAACTCCTTCGCCCTTTAAATAGTTTTGACCGATATCTCTCATGGAATGGACATAACCTAAGTCAGCTGATTTCTTGAACCAAAATGATGATTTTTCCTTATCGACAGAAATACCTTGTCCGACCAGATACATATACCCTAAATCACACATCGCTTCTAAGTTTTGCTGTTGGGCTGCTTGTTGATACAGTTCAAACGCTTTTTTGAATGATTGTACTTTGCCCAAGCCGAAAGAATACATATCAGCAAGAATAACGGTATAGTCGCTATTGTGCATGCTATGTTCTTTTTCCACTTCTTCAATTATTGTTTCAACAAGAGTAGATGCTTTTTTCTGATCCTTGGCAACGCCATTTCCTTCAAAAAAGGCCAATGCATAATAAAATGTACCACGAGCATTTCCTAGCTTATGCGCCTCTTTGAAGCAGAGTGCACTTAGTTCTTTGCTTCTAAAAAAGCGCTTGCTTCCGATAGAATATTCCTTGCCTCGCTGAATCCATTCATCGGAATTGATATTGGAATATATGCCATCAAAAAAAGCTGCTGCATAGTGTTGATCAAAAAGAGCTGATTTTTGAGGATTGACAATGTGTTCTTTTTTTGCAATTTCCGTTATTTTTTTTGTCCAAACATCTAAACAAAGAGGCAAATAATCTATTAAGCCCAATTGTAACTCATGTGAAATGTTTTCTGAAACAAGGGACGGAATGCCAACTGCTTGCGCTTCTATTAAAGTTATGGGTAAACCTTCATATAAAGACGGTAACAACAACGCTGTTGAAACAGACAATATCTCTGGAATATTAGAATCAGGAGGATAGATTATAATATTTTCAAGATTGTTTTCATTGATAAAATCTTTAATACTCTGTTCTTCGGGACCATAGCCTACAAAAATAAATTTTACATCATTTAAAGTTGATAAGGCCTTGCAAATACTTAACAAAAACGGAATATTTTTCTGTCTAGCAAACCTGCCGATAAAGGTGAAATAGCGAATGGCTTTGTTTAAATGATAATCTGTAAATAAGTCTTTCTTTATAGGTCTAAATTTTTCGTAATCTATGGAGTAAAAGAATGTTTGACCATCCTTGCCATATATGAACTTGCGTCCGTTCTCACAACATGCATATTTATGTGTTGCATATTTTTTTGTCAATAATCTTGAAAAGAAAACTGCAATTTTTTTGCCCAATGAAAGAAATTCAGAACTGTATTGATGACAATGCGCTATTCGAACAGGAACCTTTTCTTTAAATGCCTGTGCCAAATATATGCCGTTGTTCGAAAAATAATGGGAATGGACTGCAATGGGTTTTTCGATTTTAATAATCTTTCTTATATTCCATGCTTGGCGTAACGACCGCAATAAACCCTTTCCTGGGACAACAACATCATATACTTTGCCCCCAAGGTCCTCTATTTCCTTTCGGTAGTAATCTTTGCCTTCTGCCGTATTGATAAAAATAAATTGATAATCGTTATGTAGATTGCGGAACAGCATCATTATGAATGATGATATTCCGTTAATCCTTAAATTTCCACCTATGTGTATAATCTTCTTCATATGCGAATAATTTCTGTTTGTGTATATTTGAATACATTTGGAAGAATCTTTATATGTTTGGGGATATAAGCTTTTTTCAAAGACGTGCATCCAGAAAAACACCAATCAGCAATCTCCTCAACCGTTTGCGGAATTTGGATTTCTTCTAGTTGCGTGCACCCACTAAAAGCATTGCGGCTTATAAATTTCAGGCCCTCTGGCAAGACCACCTTTTTTAAAGAAACGCATCCCGTGAAGGCACTTCTTCCGATATTAATAACAGTATTGGGTATGCTAATTTCACCTTTCTTTGCGACAATTGGAGGACAATAAATCATTTCTCTTACGGAAACATCATATAGAATCCCATCTATGACAGTGTAAAAAGGACTATGATTCTCAATAAGGGTGTTTTTACAGTTAGCAAATGGATTGTATCCGATTTGCCTTACTGATTCAGGAATTACAATTTTCTCAATCATATCGCAATTCCAAAAACAATTTCTGCCGATTGTTCGAACAGTTTTTTCGAGATTAACAACTTTTATGCCTGAACCCATTGAGTAGTGCATACATGTCGTGATATTTTTATCGTAAAGGACTCCGTTTATATAGTGAAAATATGGACTTTCGTTAACAAGATGTATGTTCCGGCAATCTGAGAAAGCGTTGTTTCCCATAAATTTGATGTTTTTAGATATAGTAACCGATCGAAGATTAGTGCATTTATAAAAACTGTGCTTCCCGATCCAAGTTACGCTTTCGGGGATAACATATTCTTCATCCTTTTTCGATGCAGTGTAGTGTATCAAAAATTTTTTGTTTTTATCAAATAGAACTCCATCTTCAATTAAAAAATCAGGACTTTCGTTTTTTATTTCAATGTCGATGCATCCGGCAAATGGATCATCGCCCATTTCTGAAACCGCTTGAGGAATGTTTATCTTTTTTAAATTCTCGCAGTATACAAATGCATCGCCACAAATGCAACATACTGAATCTGGCAAGATGACTTCTTTTATGGATAAATTATTCCAAAAGGCACCAGTCCCAATTCTGTTTATGCCCAATGGAATGTTTACAACTTCATTTGAACCCATATATTTTATTAGTTCATCGCTCTTTACAACGAATTCAGGTGGGTATGTTGTTTTACTGCCTGTTAAAGAGCAAAAAGAGTCGTTATACAGAGCGGAATTCTTTTCGAAGATTCCGTTTTGAAAGACTCCGTTTTTACTATGTATTTCGGATTTAAAGTCTACCAAGCCACCAGAAAGTTGAGATGTATATAGGCATTCTAGCGGATGATTCCCCTTGGAATAATTCTTTAGGAGTTCCTCGTAATTTGCGCCCCAACCTTCAGCGAATATTCCGCAATATAATGTAGTTTCATTGCTAGTTATTGCCAAATCATAGCCTAAATGATTTCGTCGTACATATTGAGGTGCATATCCTTTTTTTAAAAGTCTGTCTATACATTCTAAGATAACGAAATCCTTGTATTGAAGAAGAGGATAGCTTTCATTCTGATATACATATCTTTGTTCTTCTGAATATATAGTTATAGTGCATTGAGAGTAATTGTATATGAACACATCGGGTTCTATTTCTTCATAGCCAAGTTTACGATACAAAATGATATATTTCATATCAATGAACAATGTGTCTTTGTTTTTTTTAATCATTGATAAGTTCCTTTTGAATTAAAGTCTTTATCATTTTTTCTACGACTTCATCTTCGTTCATATTGCTTGAGTCGATAACCAATCCCGGCATATCGTACTTATATAGAATGCTTTGCATTTTTTTGTATGCTGTTTCTATATAGGTGACTTTTTTTAAATCGGGATCTGCTGTATCCCTCTTCTTTAGACGTTCTGCGACGACTTGTGGGGATGCGTAAATTAAAAAAGTAAAATCCGGAGCTCCGATGCTTTTAAATATTGCGTCAAAAATATAATCGGTGCTTTCGTCTCCGCTCCAACAATAATTAGATAAAATATGTCGGTCTGTTATTATGTTTTGATTTTTAAAGTGTTCATATAGAAATATGTTGCCAAGTCCATAGAACCATCCGGTATATTTTTTATTTCTGCTTTTGTTGACAATGTCACGAATTCTAATGTAGTTGTCATCATTGCCTTTTTCATCAAAGAGGTAATGAAGAGGTTTTTCTACCAATAAAAAACCTAGTCTTTGAGCAAGTTTATGTGCTGCTGTACTTTTCCCAACGCCGTCAATACCTTCTATAGCAATATGCATAACGTCCTCTTAGTTGTTTTTCCGCGAACGAACTTCGTTCTTTTTGCCATTTGTAAAACCATCTAGTATTTCAAGATAACCGCTGACTCGACGGATTCTTGTAATATCTGTACTTCCGCATGATGGACAGTCATCAAAAATTCCTGTATAACCGCAATCTTTGCAAATATCCTTTGGAAAATTTATTCCAAGGTAATGGACTCCAGATGAAATTGCGATTTCTACTAATTCGCGTAATCCTTCGTCATTCCCGATGGGAGCTTCATTTAGTTCTATATAGGAAATTGAACCTCCATTGTTTAAAATATGAAATGGTCCCTCTATTTCGAGTTTTTTCCTTGCGGGAATTCCACTATCCACATTGATATGAAAAGAATTTGTGTAGAATCCTTTCGAAAAGATGTCTATAGTTGGTGTAAATAGTTTTTTATCTATATCTACAAATCGACCACTAATATATTCTCCGCTAGATGCCAATAAGGAAAAATTAAGATTGTATTTAGATCGCAATTCATCGCATTCTTTTCTCATTGCTTTTACAAAGGAAATTGCCATATCATATGTGGCTTTGTCTTCATAAAAGCGTACTCCTGTTAAAACTTCTATTGCTTCGCTCAGACCGATATATCCAAGCGATATCGTTCCGTGCTTAAAAGTTTCTTTTGGGTTTTGAAATGGAACGCACCACATTTGTCTATTGAAATTAATCGGAAAATCATTTGCATCTCGATTGCAAGTTGCAGAATAGCGCTTTAGCAAAATCTCGCTGGTTGTTTTGGCGACTTCTTTCCATTTTTTTAGGAAAAAGTCATACTTTTGTATAATGCTCTCGTTTTTATGGGATTTATCAATCTCAAGTGCCAATCTAGGGAGGTTTATGCTGGCACAGCAAATGTTTCCTCGTCCAATAGCTCCTTCATGTCCATACAAATCATCGACAACTCTTGTTCTGCAACCCATAACGGATAATTTCTCAGGACGAACATGCTTATCGCCCTCGCAATCACAAAGCAGATACGTGGGAATCATTTTTTGTGCTGTACACAGTAATGATTTGTTGAACAAATCAAAATTTCTGTCTCCTGCAAAACGGTTTACTCCTTTGGCTACTTTAAATACGATATTGGGTTTGTATATAGTTGAGCCAAGTTTCTGAAATTCATCAATAAGGGTAAATGCGATAAATTTCGCTAAATCGGAATGTGCTAAACCTATGTTGAATGTTACATAATAACTGGTTTGTCCCATTCTCGTATGTGTGTCATTACACCAAATAATTAAGTCGGCAATATTGCTTGCAACGAGTTCTCTGTTTGATGGAGTGTCTTCGAAATCTATTTTTTCAAGAATTGATGCCAAATCATCGTCAAAATTTGCTAAGGCCATTCCGCCAGATTGCTCGTTACCCATATCAGCGAATAGCGTCTTTAAATAGCCGAACAGGTAGGTGATTTTTCTGATTCCTGATGCTTGCTTGAATTTTTCATATGGAAAATTTCTTAATATATCAAAGGTCAAGCAATTGTATGTTAATCCAAATGCGTCTAGATCATGAATGTGGATATAGCCATCTATATGGAGATTTCGTTCTTCAATAGATAAATGATTTAGAATCTCGTTTTTCTTTTGCTTTGCACCTAAATTATATACTTCACCGACGTAGCTTGAACGATTTGCTGCGTTATCATTAATTAGTTGTTTCATCAAATCCCCCTTAAATCAATGAGGCTTTGGTTCGTAGAACCTACATATGGTGTTGTAGATGTTTTTCTATTTTCATCAAATGCACCGATTTTTAAATAATGAATTCTTTGTTTTATATCTTCGGAAACATCGTTTAGATAACCGCCTGTATACAGGCATATATCAAAATCGGGCAATTCATTCAACAAAGACACTATTGCTTTTTGTTGCAGTAATGGTTCTCCGCCGGATAGTGTAATTTTTTTGTTTTTTGCTTTTGCTTTGATAATTTCGGCAAGTTGTCTTACGGAATATCGTTTTCCCTGTGTTAACGACCAAGTAGATTGATTGTGACATTTTTCGCAATGGCGGAGACATCCTTGGAAAAATACAACAGTTCGAAGCCCAGGTCCATCAACTAAGGATTCATATTCTGAAATACTATTGATATACACAAAATTTCTTTCAAAAAAATCTTGAACAGCATTCAAATTTGAAAATACAGGCTTAATATTTTCTATTGAATTATTGCTTATTAATATAGGGGATAGCCCTGCGTTGTAGGCTCCATAAAAATCTTTGTCTAGTTTATTACCAATGTAATAAATTTCAGGGCTTGCTTTGATATTCACTTTTTCTAGAATCGTATCAAAAGCTTTTTTTGATGGCTTACGGTATTTTATATCTGCACTAGATATTACCACATCAAAAAAATGGAGTATTTGGTGCATTTCTAAATATTTTTTCAATGTTTCCGATGAAAAAATGCTGTTGCTTAGTATTGCTAGAGTGTACCCACGTTCTTTCAAGTATTTGAGAAAATTGATGGCTCCATCGGCAATACGCTCTTCACGACACTGCAAAAAGAAATCCCATTCTATATCAGAATATTTTTTTGCTAGTTTACGATTAAATCGGTTCTCATAGAATTTTAGTTGATCTTCGAAGCTTACATCAATTTGCGTTTTCTCGCGATCTAGCATGAATTGTGAACGGAATTCGCTAGCAATGGAAAAAAGTTTTTCCTTGTTTTCTTCACCAAAATGATTTTTTGCTAAATAATCGATTCCTTTATTATAATCAAAAGCGACCTTGAGTAGCAAGGTGTCAAACAAATCAAATATACAGGTTTTAGAAGGTGAATTCATTGGTGTTGTAATATACATATTTTTTTCTTATGTAGCTAAGGGATGAAAAAAATGGTTTGTGAATGGTAAATGATTGGATCGGTCGGCATCGTTACCGTAATATGGAACGATGCTTGGATAAATTGTGATATTTTACACTTTCCTTTCTTGAATGGCTTTTTTTATCGATTCTGCGATTATTTTGCAGTTGTCGTTATGTTTTTTTAGCAGAACCCAATTCGTACGTTGTTTAAAACATGTGTCTAGCATGTTTGTGGCACGATGGGCTAAATGCTTGCAGAGACATACTATGATTCCGAAATCTTTCATGTGTGTGCCATTCCATAGGGCTTCAATCTTTGAGCATGATTTCGCGTTTCGCTCAACAGGGATATGTTTAATTACATATCCGACTTCTTGTTCTAGAGCGTCTTTTTTGGAGGAGTTTCCTCCAACTAGGATGATGTCAATATCGCATTTCAGTTCCTTGCTAGATGAAGACTTAGAAGATTCTGTTGTTTTGTTCTTTTTTATACTTGGTTTGTTAGTTTTAAAAGATATTGGCTTCAAATATTCATATCTTTCAAGGGATTCTTGTTCCCAATCTTTTGCTGTGTAGTTTTGTCTGAATTTTGTGTTTGTGTTGCGTAGAAATACTCCGTCTGGGCGGGTCTCTACGAGAGCTTGAAGAATTTCAATAACGGATAATCTTAAGTTCGGATATTTTTCCGCTATAAATCGGCATCTACTTGCAAAAAATTCTGCAATAGCTGTAATGCCGTTATTGTTGTTTCTGATGAACGCTTTGATGCGTCCCAATTCGCTTTTGGCATCGTTTGGACTGTTTATTGATTTTGGGGCTCCATATATTTTGGAAAATGCGATGTTTATAGGTGATTTGGATGGCTCTGTCATATTGGACTCCTTATTCTTGTTTTGATGCCTTTGGGGCTTTTCGATGCTTAATTTCCCCTGAGTCCGATTACCAGTTTTCACCAGTTTTTACAAAAACATTGAAAAAACTGTGCTTTTTGAAAAGAATGCAGTGTTTTGTAAATTATTTTTATATTATTGTATGTCATAATTCTTAAGGAGAATCAATGAAAAAAGTCCTCATTTCTTGCGTTATTGCTTGCGGTTTGTCGTATGCATTTATTCCAGGTGTTTGCGAAGTTAGCGATGCTCGTTCGGAACGATTCGATAAACCCACCGAGTATGAGCTGATGAAGGAATGCATGAACGGTAGTTTTGGAACGCAAGGTGTTTCGGGCTATAGTGAAAAATTGGAATACTGCTCTTGTTTAATTGGCGCTTTGCATTGCTATTTTGGCTCTGTTGAAAAGTTGAATAATGCGGACTCCAAAAAGTTGGAAAAGGCTGGCACATTGGCGAAAAAGTGCTATGACAAGTCCAAATAAAAAAGCTGCTGTTGAACAAGAATGGAGGAGCGTCAATGAAAACATTGATGCTCTTCTTTCTCAGTTAAATTCGGATTATGTTGGTCTTGGCGATGAATTACGCGGTGATGGCCAGTACAAAGAAAAAAATTTTCAGGATGAATTAGAAAAGTTTGCTAATTCAGAATATCTTCGTTGCCAAAAGGAAAATAAAGGTGTTCTTGAAAAGGCTGAATTTGTCAAGAAAGTTGTTGATAACTATTCGAAACATTATCGTCATCGTCCGACTAAACTTTCTGTTGTTAAATTGAAAGTTTTTTTGGATTTCTTGTGTTGTCGTAAGGGAAATACCTTATCTTCTCAGTTTATGTGGCCTGAAGATTCAAATCCGGTCCTTTCTTCATCTGTGGTTCGTTTTATGCGAAATTGTTCTCGTGCATTTGATGAAATGCGTAAGAAACGGTGATATGATAATTTGCAAACGAATTCTGGTTTATTCTTATTCATAAAAAAAGAGCGGCGATTCTAATTCAGAATCCCGCCCACGAGAAAAAAAAAACTCGCGCCATCCAGTAACACAACAAAGTGTGCGATCCAATGACAATTTGTTTTATAAGGCGCCCATCGTTTTGCTCCTCAAAGGTATGTTGCCATACGTTTCAAGGCCATTGGCTCGACGAGCGCCCAAAAACAAACCTTCACGTCCGAATGACAATTGGACTTTCGTGTCATTAAACACTAAGCCCAGCACTCCCTAGAAAGGGAACGGCTTTTTGTTTTGATTGTTTTTGGATCTTTGATAAATATATAAACAAAAAATCCAATTGTCAATCTTCAGCAAAAAGAGTATTTCCTATCACCTGATCAAAAAACGATGCATAAAGCGGGGACGGACTTAATTCCGTTCTCGAAGCCGAAATTCTTTGCGGATATTCGGATGCTGTATGGCGACTCGTATTTTGAAATGAAACTTTCAAAATTGCAAAAAGTGTGACTTTGGACCCGAAATTTACACTTTTTTGTGCGTTTCTTTATTTTCGTCGAAAAACCGAGTCTTGAGGGCTCGGTTTTCTGTATAGTTTCCCTATCTTATTGCGCGAGAATTACTCCGGTTTGAATAAGGAACTCGCGGATGTAACGGTTGTAATCCCTCCTGAAGTTTGCGTAAGCGCGAGGATCGCTAGGAGTACAAGGGATGATGAAAAACTTGGTAGCACCCTTTGCGATGTGTTTCAAAATCGGATGCTTGGCATGGCGTGTGATTGCCCAACGCCCGGTTCTCAACATACCGTTGCACATTTCATTGATTTCGGAATCATTTGACAGATTAGACATTTTAACCTCTTTAAAAGTGGAGATGATTTATCTTGTCATATGGGCGTTTCCCACTGACATTTACAGATGTAGAATCCTCAAAAGGGGCAAAACGGGACAACGGGAAATGCTAGAATGGCAATTTTTTTTATATTGCACCTTCGTCTAACGAGTGGAATACATGACCGATAAAATTCATCAATGGCGGAACTTGCGAAACGAGCTTGACGATATGCTTAAAGCTCGTAACATGAAGTATGCCGAAGCGGTCAAGGAATACTATAGAGAAAATCCTAAAGACGCTAGCGAAAAGAAGTCCTCTAGCAAAAAGTTCAGCGTAAAAAGCGATTACGATGAATTTTCTTATGACAATTGCGTCGAGAAAAAATATTGGAAGAAGCGACCTAAAAACGATAAGCCTTCGGAAAGCGAATTGAAGGCAGACCAGCCGGACCCTAAAAGGCTTGAACAGGCGATTGCCTTCTTTGAAAAACTGAAACATTTTTTAATGGCTAAAGATTGCTCAAAGCCAGAACAATGGCTTGCTGAAAATTTTGGCCAAGATTTTTT
>Ga0310697_10004306_pt1 | contig 14100 bp, 8 predicted proteins | sample 172DNAGHGlowgp2_FD_203883 | JGI IMG/M metagenome (GOLD analysis project Ga0310697, IMG submission 203883) | Sheep rumen microbial communities from Palmerston North, Manawatu-Wanganui, New Zealand - 1728 DNA GHGlow gp2 (v2) (version 2) | ecosystem: Host-associated > Mammals > Digestive system >...
GCTTCTCCTATTATAAGGAGTCGCCCTATCGCAATTTTCCCATGTGGGAAATCCCCATTGAGTTGACCCAAAAGTTGAACGTGCCCATTGTTACCGACGTGAGCCATATCTGTGGCAACCGCGAGCTGTTGCAAGCCACGGCACAAAAGGCCCTCGACCTCGCAACGGATGGATTAATGATAGAATGCCACATTAATCCCGCCGAGGCCTTGACCGACGCCAAGCAACAAATCACTCCTGACGAGTTGAAGTCGTTGCTGGCCGGCTTGACGTTCCGCTCGAAAAGCTCAAGCCATGTGGAACGCGACCTGGCCAACCTTCGTAGCGAGATCGACGACATCGACAATGAATTGTTGCAACTCCTGGCCCGCCGTATGGAGGTGAGCGCCCAGATTGGTGAGTACAAGAAACGTAACAATGTCACGGTGGTTCAGATGGACCGTTGGAAGAAAATCTTGGCTGAGCATGTGGCCACGGGTGCCGATTTAGGCTTGTCGCCGCAATTGATCGACGAGGTTTTTGAGGCCGTACATCAGGCGTCCATCGAGCGGCAGAGCAGCATCATGGAGGATTAATTCGATATCGTCAGTTTGACTCCATCATAGGTGGTATGGTATTGTATCAAGGGATACACCACCGTGCCATCGGTGGGGAAATTCGGAATCTTATCGGGAGTGGCAACGATGATTTGCCCATTCAGGATATTATAATAGGCATTGTTGCATCGGTCGACCACAAAGGGGAAGTCCACCACCAGACGGGTCGTGTTGCCGTAGCTGTCGGTGCAGGCATCGGGCTCGTTGGGAGGGAGGCGGTCGTAGGCAAGAAACTCGTTGGCACTCTGCCTGTACACGATGATGCCTCGGCTGGTGCTCTCGATTTCAGAGGTGATGTAAAGCCAATTACCTACAAAATTAAGTTCGTAATACTGCTGTGTGTTGGGATAAATCGTGATGGGATAGGGGAGAACGGGTTGGTTGGGGTTCTCGGGATATTCATGACAGGCCTGTAGGAAAGGCAGGAGAATTAATAATATTAATAGGTGTAGACGCTTTGTTTTCATGACGACAAAGAAACGCTTTTTTTTTCAAAAACGTACATTTTTCCGCAAGAATTATTATATTTGCACTTAAAATAGCTAGTCATGAAGAAAAGGATTAATGTAATAGCATGTCTTTTGGCCCTTGTGTTGTTGTTCGGATCGTGTGCCTCTTCCAAGTCGCGTGCCATCCGAAAGGCGGAGCGCCAGATGGAGCGTCAGGAGAAAAACGCTGCAAAACAGTATAAAAAAGCCAAGACTGCGCACTACAAGCATCAGGCGAAAAAGACCAAAAGAATGATCAAAAAAGACAAGCGTCATGCCGAGAGGATGCGTCGACGACAGCGGTCGAACCCCTTCTTCTCCTAGTGAGTATTAATTAATAAGGTGTCGGCGAGTGGATTTCGACGCCAAAAAAACTGTTATTTTTGTTGTTTTATAAATCGTTAAATTTCAGAATTATATGGACAACCTTATATTTTTTGGTAGAAAAAAAGTGACGAAAAAGCGCTTTTTTCTTGCGTACTTTGAAATAAGGTTGTAATTTTGACGACTTTTAATGCACCAATATGCACCAAATAAAGTAGTATTACATAAAATTACAAGGTATGTTTAAAAATTTACTAATGACCCTTGCCATCGTTCTGGCCACCTGCACGATGACCATGGCACAAGCGCAAGGAAGACTCAAAGGCAAGATTACCGATGACAGTGGACAACCGGTACCATTTGCAAACGTCATTGTTGAAAAAGGCGGAACGCAAGTGGGTGGTGCATCCTCTGACTTTGACGGTAATTATGACATCAACCCGATTCCTCCGGGAACGTATGACCTTAAGGCGAGCTGCATTGGCTTGAATCCGTTCGTGTTGCGCGGACTGGTCATTCCGGCCAACAAGATCACCTTCTACGACATCAAGATGGCCAGTGGCGCAATCAACCTGAATGAGGTCACGGTCATTGATTATGAGATTCCTTTGATTTCAAAGGATAACACGCAGTCGGGTGCCTCAATCACCTCGGAAGAAATTGCCAAGTTGCCTGTCCGTTCGGCAGAGGGTGTCGCCGCCAGCGTCGGTGGTGTGTTCTCGCAAGACGGTGAGGTCGGCTCCATCCGTGGTTCTCGTGAAGGTGCCGTGTATTACATCGACGGTGTGAAGGTTATTGGTAGTACAAGCGTACCTCAAGGCGCTATCGACCAAGTCGACGTTATCTTGGGTGGTACGCCTGCCATGTATGGCGATGCCATGGGTGGTATCATCAACATGACCACCAAGGGCCCCAGCCGTACTTGGGGTGGCGGCCTCGAAGCCGAGTATTCCGTTGATGGTTATGGTCACGGCCGCTTGGGTGGTAGCATCCAAGGTCCCCTCATCAAGAGCAAGAAGAACGACCAGGAAGCTCTCCTCGGTTTCTTCCTCGCTTTCGACCTGACTCGTAACCAGTATGGTAGCACCTCCGCTGTGGGTTACTGGCGCGCCAAGGAAGATTGGATGGAACAGATCAAAGCCAATCCTCTGACTCTCGCAGGTTTGGGTAACAGCACCTATCAAACTGCTGCTTTCACCCATAAAGACAACCTGTATGACACCCGTTTCCTCAACAACACGACCAACCAGAGCATCAACGTGACTGGTAAGATCGACGTCCGCACCGGTAAGAACTCCAACCTTACCTTCGGTGGTTCGATGGTCAGAAGCGGCGGTCACTACGACGGCGGTAGCGGTCAACACTTCTTCAATACCGAAAAGAACTACCTGTCAAAGTCGGGTACCTATCGTGGTTATGTCCGTTTCAGCCAGCGCTTCCCCAGCGATCCCGAGAGCACCTCGCTGATCTCGAACGTGTATTATAGCGCCCAGGCCGACTACTCGCACTATAAGAGCGAGTCGGGTGACCCCGATCTGTGGAACAATATCTTTGCTTATGGCAACATCGGTAAGTTCACCACGACCCGTGAGCCCAACTTCCACTTCTCACCCGATGCCATCGACTCAGTGCTTGTCGACGGTCAATACAAGAGCATCAGCAACGCTTGGGTGTTGGATAACTACTTCGACACCTACGTTGACTTCCAGCCTTCCAACTTCAACCCCCTGTTGGCAACTTATGTGACCAACTATTATAACCTTTACGAGCCTTATGGCGCTCTGGGTTACTATGATAACATTTCCAACATCATCCTCCACAATGGTTTGGTCAATGGTATGTCACCGTCAGCCGTGTACGGCTTGTATGCCGTTCCTGGCATGGTGCAGACGGGCTATGCCAAGTCGGTCAGCGACCAGATCGCCGTCAACGTCAACGGTTCTATGACGCTGGGTAGAGGCGACAACTCGCACGAAATCAAGTTGGGCTTCCAATATGAGCAGCGCAACAACTCTTCGATGCAGTACAACATCACCGCCTACAACAGAAATCCCTGGACGTTGATGCGTGACATGGTGAACTTCCACATCAGAGAGCTTGATGTTGATCATCCTTATGCAATCAGCTACGACGGTTATGTCGATACCATCATGTACAACAGAATGTACGACGAGAGCACCCAGTTCACTGTCGATTCCCGCTTGCGTCAGGCCATGGGCCTGCCGGTGAACGGCACGGAATGGATCCTCATCGACACCTATGATTTCGACAATAACACGATGAAATATTACGATGCCAACGGTAACCTGAAAACCGCTACCGTGGACGGCGGCCTCAACATGAACTTGTTTGGTGCCGACGAACTCACCCGTGACGGTCAGCTTTCGGTTTACTACTATGGCTACACCTACGACGGCAACAGAAAGTATGGTCTCACCGAGCGTCCTTCGCTGTCTGACTTCTTCACCGAGAAGGATGACCAAGGTGTGCTGACCCGCCCGATCGGTGCCCAACAGCCCATCTACATGGCTGGTTACATCCAAGATAAGTTCGCTTTCAAAGACCTGATCTTCAACATCGGTGTGCGTGTCGACCGTTTCGACGCCAACCAAGATGTGCTGAAAGACCCGTATGTCCTCTATGACTTCAATACCGCTGGCGACCTGATGCAGAATGGTAGAATGATTAAGATGGACGATGAGTCATGGGCCGAAGTTCCCGACAACATCGGTAACGACTATGTGGTATATGTCAACAAGGCCACTGAGAGAACCGCTATCGTTGGTTATCGTAATGGCAACACTTGGTACAACGAAGCTGGTGTTGAAATCAACGACCCGACCGCCATCGGCATGGGCTCTGGTGCAGCTCCTTGGCTGAAGAACCCCGACCAGATGGTCGTCGATAAGGAATCCTTCAAGGACTACGATCCCGCTTGGAGCGTCATGCCTCGTATCTCCTTCTCCTTCCCGATTTCCGATGAAGCCTTGTTCTTCGCTCACTATGATGTGTTGACACAGCGTCCTTCCAGCTCATTCTACTGCAGCCCGCTGTACTACTACCGCTTCAATGAGACCTCGAACACCCTGGCCAATCCTGACCTGAAGCCCGCTCAGACCATTGAGTACGAACTCGGTTTCACGCAGAAGGTGACCAACACTTCATCGTTGACCATTTCGGCTTACTACCACGAGTTGCGTAACATGATCCAGATGTACCGTTTCAACGGTGCTTATCCTAAGGCCTACAACTCCTTCAGCAACCTCGACTTCGGTACCGTCAAGGGTTTGACGGCCAGCTACGACATGCGTCGTACGAAGAACGCCCGTATCCGTGCCAGCTACACTTTGCAGTATGCCGACATGACCGGTTCTTCGACCTCCACCGCTTCTGCCTTGATTGCTGCTGGTGTGCCTAACCTGAGATCCACCTTCCCGACCAATGCCGACCGTCGTCACAGCTTCAACCTCACGCTCGACTATCGTTACAGCGAGGGTAAGAACTACAATGGTCCTACGATCAAAGGCCACCAGATCCTTTCCAACACTGGCTTCTCACTGCAAGTCAATGGTGGTTCGGGTACGCCTTACACCGCTTCACGTACGGTTTCTTCGCCGATCTCTGGCGGTAACAACCTGCTCCAAGGTACCTACAACGGTTCCAGAATTCCTGCCTCCTTCCGTTTCGACCTCCGTGTCGACAAGGACTTCAACTTCACCGTGGGTGGCAAGAAGGAAGGCGAATCGAAGGGCCGCGAGATGGGCGTGAATGTCTATCTGCAAGTGCTCAACCTGCTCAATTCGAAGAATATCACTGACGTGTATCCCGCCACCGGTAACGCCGACGACGACGGTTACCTCTCGGCTCCTGCATGGCAGCGTGAAATCAACAGCCAGATTGACCCGCAGGCCTTCATCCAGATGTATCAACTGATGGTCAACAGCGGCTACAACTATTCAATGCCTCGTCACATCAGACTCGGTTTGAGCCTTAACTTCTAAAAAGTCATTCCTAACGATAAATTACAAGTATTATGAAGAATATATTTCGAACTTTGTTTGCGGCGCTGCTCATTGTTAGTGCTGTGATTCCCGGAAAGGCTGAGATGGTGAAGAATGTGCAATCTGGCAGCAAAGGCCAGCGCGCGCAAACCGCAGCCGGATGTACGCCTTCGTCGTCATACGACTGGCTCGACATCAACAACGTTAGAACGCGTATCAATTCTGGTGGTGATATGTGGTGGGACCTGCCTGCTGGCACTGGCTCCAAGTACTTCATCCCCGCCAATGGCTCTGCTACCTCCCTGTTCGCTGGCTCCCTGTGGATTGCTGGTGTCGACGTCAATAACCAGTTGAAGTGCGCTGCCCTGCGTTTCCGTCAGGTCGGTAACGACTACTACACTGGTCCTCTGACCGTTGATGGTAGAGCATCCATCACCCCTGAGACTTGCGCCAAATGGGATAAGATCTTCAAGATCACCCGCGCCGAAGTGGATGAGTTCCTCGCCAATGTTGACTACAGTGGCAGTGAGCCCAAACTGAAAGAAGGTTATGAGGTTCCTTCCATCATCAAGAATTGGCCCGCCACGCGTGCCGACGACGACCCGGAAGGCATTGCCTACTATCTGGCTCCCTTCTACGATGCCAATGGTGACGGTGAATACAACCCCGAAAAAGGTGACTATCCTTACTACGACATCAACAATGAACTCTGCCACACCAAGATCCCGACCATGGAAGAAGAATACCATGGCACTATGCACGGCTCCATCCTTGCCGACCAGGTGCTGAAAGGCGACCAAACCCTGTGGTGGATCTTCAACGATAAAGGTGCTTCGCACACTGAGTCAAGCGGTCAAGCTATCGGTATCGAAGTGCGTGCCCAGGCTTTTGCCTTCGCCACCAACGACGAAATCAATAACATGACCTTCTACAGCTACGAGATCATCAACCGTTCAACTTATACTTTGACGGGCACTTACTTCTCGCCTTGGACCGATGTTGACCTCGGCTACGGCTGGGACGACTATGTAGGTTGCGACGTTGCTCGCGGTCTCGGTTATGGTTACAACGGCTCCGCCGTCGACGGTAGCGGTGAACCTGAGGCTTATGGTGCACAACCTCCTGCGATCGGTATCGACTTCTTCCAAGGTCCTTACATGGATCCTGATGGAATCGACAACCCCAAGTACACTTTCGACATCGAATCCAGCTTTAGCCATATCGACCCTGCTACGGGTGACTCCGTCTTCGTTTACGACACCACCGGTTACCACCAGGTGGTTGACGAAAGCATCAACGGTGTGAACTTCGGTAACGGCATCGTCGACGACGAACGTTTCGGTATGCGTCGTTTCGTGTATCACAACAACGCTAATACCGATAATGGTGACCCCGATACCGCTCCTGAATATTACAACTATCTGCGTGGTATTTGGAAGAATGGCGCCAAGATGCGTTACGGTGGCAATGCCTTTAGTGGCAGCGACGTGGTGGGTCCTGAGTGCGATTTCATGTTCCCTGGCGATTCTGACCCGTGGAACTGGGGTACCAACGGCACGCCTCCCAATGGCAACTATAATACGAATGGTAAGTATTGGTCAGAAGAGCAATGCCAAAACGCTCCTAACGACCGTCGTTTCATGCAGTCTGCAGGCCCCTTCACCCTGGAACCCGGTGCTGTCAACTATATCACTTTCGGTGTGCCGTGGGCTCGTGCCACTTCAGGCGGTGCCTGGGCTTCTGTTGAACTGCTGCGCGTGGTCGACGACAAGTGCCAAGCCCTGTTCGACAACTGCTTTAAGGTTATCGACGGTCCTAGCGCTCCCGATTTGACCATCCGCGAGCTCGACCAACAGCTCATCGTTTATCTGTCGAATGCTGCCCTTTCCAACAACTACAAGGAAGGTTATCTCGAACTCGATCCTGAAATTCCGGAAGGAAGAGTTGACACTGAAGTCAAATTCGACTCCATCCAGGTTATCACCATCGATGGTGACACTGTGTACACTGTTACCCAACATGAAGAGAAGATCGAAACGATCTACGACAGATATTATCGCTTCGAAGGTTACAAGGTGTATCAGCTGGCCAACGCTGAAGTGGGTGCTGACGAACTCAGCAACACCGACAAGGCTCGTTTGGTGTTCCAGTGCGACGTTCGCAACAATGTTGCTACGCTGATCAACTACGAATATGACGAATCGCTCCAGGCCAATGTGCCTGTCAAAAAAGTGGTTGGTGGCGATGCCGGCATCACCCATAGCTTCGTGTTGACCCAAGACCAGTTTGCCCAAGGCGACAACCCGAACTTGGTTAACCACAACACCTATTATTATATGGCTGTGGCTTATGCTTACAACAACTACCTCACCTACTCACAAGATCCTAGCGAACCCTTCGGCCTGCTCGGTCAGAAGAAGCCCTACCTCGAAGGTAGAAAGAACATCCAGGTCTATTCGGCCGTACCTCACAAGACCATCAATGGTACCGTGCTTCGCGCCTCTTATGGTGACAGCCCTGCTATCACCCGTATCGTTGGTGTTGGCAACGGAGGTAATGAACTTGAGCTCTCTCAAGCCACTATCGACGAAATCCTGAGCAAGCCTATGGCTTCTGAAACCAACCGTTTCGGTAGTCCCGATTACCCGATTGCCTATCATCCCACCTATGAGCCTGGCTATGGTCCTATCAAAGTTAAGATCATCGACCCGTTGAATGTGCAGTCTCACAGATATGAGCTCTATTTCGACGATATGTTTGAGCAATACACGCATAATATTAGTGGTAATCCTGATGTCAGAGGCGACTCTGCCATGCGTATGGCCAGCCACTGGTGGCTCCTTGACTTGGACACCAATGATACGCTTCGCGCCGACACCACAAGCGTGTATGACAACGAACAGATGTTCATCGATCGTGGTATCTCCATTACTATTGCTCAGACCTACAACATCGGCCGTGTTAAGATTGGTCAATACTATGCAGTTCCTAATGGTGGTACCGCTGGCTCTCAATATGAAGAAAACTGGCACGATTTCGATGCTGTGATTGCTCCCAACAATGGTGTGATCACTTCGTCGATGGAATTCCAGAAGCCCGATTCAGTTTGGATGGATGGTATCCGCGACGTCGACGTGCCTGGTCTGTCGTTGAACTGGATCCGTTCTGGATCGTATTCCTCAATTGACAACCCCGCCGACAACGACCACAACTGTAGCGCTGCTACCTCTACGTTGATTACCAACCTGCCTTGGGACCCGAACGAGAACTTCGAAAAGCTGGTTGGTCGCACTTGGGCTCCTGCCAACCTGACTTCCTACTGGAAGCAAGGATCCAACTTCAATCCTGGTCCTTTGTTTGAAGGTGGTTCGCGTTCCGACCAAGACTTCAAGGATGTGTGCAGCGTCGACATCGTGTTCACTACCGATAAGAGCAAGTGGACCCGCTGCCCCGTCCTCGAAATGGGTCTTGACAAGAACTTGAACGAAGGTGGTGCCGACCGCTTCTTCCTGCGCCGTCACCCCTCGGTTGACAAGGATGGTAAGCCTTATGCCAACAATTGGAACTGTAAGGGCAATGAACTTGTCGTTGACAACAATCCTGCCGACCCGAATGCCGATGGCTTCGTCTACGCCTCCACCAACCCCGATGATCCTAACTTCATCTCACCTCAGGGTATGGGCTGGTTCCCAGGTTATGTCATTGACGTGGAAACGGGTATGCGTTTGAATGTGGCCTTTGGTGAGGACTCCTATCTCGAGGATATGGGTGGACGCGACATGCTCTTCAACCCCGCCAAACTGTTGAAGACCACTGTCGACGACAACAGCGGTTTGTCGCAGACTCTCGATCCCGCCGTCTTCCGTGGTGCCAACAGCGATCCCGTGTTCGGTGGCAAGCACTTCGTCTACATCTGGCGTGCCGACTCCATCGTGATGTCGAACACCTCTCCTTATAAGGATGTGAAGAACTACGGTTATGACGGTGGTCAACTATTGTTCAACACCTTGAATTACATTCAGAACGTGCCGCAAACTGGCGTCCAAAGGAACTTGAACATCTACTTTTATAAACTCTTGATGTATGTGGGTATGCCTATGGGTATTGAAGGCATGAAGTGGTTGCCTGAAGGCAATGACTGCCGCATCCGTATCCGTCTGGCCAAGCCCTATGATGCCGGTTACGGTAACCATATCAAGACTGGTGGTGGTCTGCCCAATGCCTATGGCGCTGGTTATGGCCTCCAGACCTATGACCCGGATTTGGACATCAACAACTACAATCCTAAGTTCGCCTTCTCAATTGACGGTTGGGATCCTATCCAAAACGATCCTGAAAAGACCGAGGAAGACCTCAACCTCGTCACTGTGGTGCCCAATCCTTACTATGCTTACGACTCCTACGAAGGCAATGCCTTGACCAACAAGGTGAAGATCACCAACCTGCCCAACAAGTGCGTGGTTACCATCTACACCTTGAGCGGTACTAAGGTGCGCCAGTTCCGTAAGGATAATGAAGAACCGAGTATTGAATGGGACCTCACGAACTTCGCCAATACGCCCGTGGCTAGCGGCTTCTATCTGATCCACGTCAAGGATCTGACGAGCAACAGCGAGCGTACCATCAAGTTCTTCGGTGCCATGCGTCAAGTTGACCTGAACACATTCTAAAATGTAATTGCTAACCGTAAATAACTTATCATCATGAAGAAATCATTTAGATATATCGTCTTGAGCTTCGTAGTCCTTATGGGATTAAGTGCTCCTCAAGCATTTGCAGGTAATAAAGACCGTTCAGGCCAAGCTGGCGCTTCAGAGCTGTTGATCAACCCCTGGGCTGCTTCGTCAGGTTGGGGCAATGCAGGCATGTCGTTCGTACATGGTGTCGAAGCCATCTACGGCAATGTGGCTGGCATCAGCTCTTGCAACACTTTGGATCTGAACTTCAGCCACACCAGTTGGCTGGTGGGCGTGGGCAACGACACCCGTATCTCCTCGTTCGGCCTCTTGGCCCGCGTGGGTGAGTCGAGCGTGTTGGGCCTCTCGTTCATGTCGTTCAGCATCGGTGAGATTCCGATCACTACCACTCAGAACCCTGACCCCGGTACCCTCGGTACCTTCAAACCCAACCTGATGAACATCAACCTGTCGTTCGCCAAGGCTTTCTCCAACAGCATCAGCGGCGGCTTCAACTTGAAGATCATCAGCGAGTCCATCAAGGATATGGGTGGTGTCGGTGTCGCCCTTGATGCCGGTATCCAGTACGTCACCGGTCCTTTCGACAATGTCCACTTTGGTATCACCTTGAAGAATATCGGACCCACGATGAAATTCTCGGGCGACGGTATCTCACTGCGTGTGTTCATGGACAACAACAGCAACCAGCAGTTCACCATGGTGCAACGCGTCGACGACTTCGAATTGCCCACTCAGTTGAGCATCGCTGCCGCCTACGACTGGCTGTTTGCCGAAAACAACCGTCTGACCATTGCAGGTAACTTCGCCTCCAACTCCTTCACCAACGACCAGATCACCCTGGGCTTTGAGTATGGTTGGAAAGAGATGTTCATGATCCGCGCTGGCTATACCTATGAAAAGGGTATCTGGGCCAAGCAGTTCACTGAAGGCGTTCTCTACGACGACAACTGCATGAACGTCAACAGAGGTCTGAGCGCAGGTTGCTCTGTGCAAGTCCCGCTGTCGAAGGACGAAAACGCTATGAAGTTCGCTGTGGATTATTCCTACAGAGACACCTACACCTTCGGTGGCACGCATAGCGTTGGCGCAAGAATTATTTTCTAAAACTGACGCCAGTTCTGAAATAATTCGTATCTTTGCAGTCGCAAACAAAAGAAGACCCTTATTTCGGTAAGGGTCTCTTTTTTGCAACTTGTAACGAAACAAATATAAAACATTTATCATGTCAGAAATCAAATATTTTACCCCAGAAGGGTTACAGAAACTGAAAGATGAACTCGATGATCTGATTCTTCGTGAGCGTCCGCGCATCGTGCAGGCCATTCAGGAAGCACGCGACAAGGGCGACCTCTCTGAGAACGCCGAATATGATGCCGCCAAAGAGGCTCAAGGTCTGCTGGAAGCCAAGATCGCTGAATTGCAGGACTTGATTTTCAACGCCCGTATTCTCGATGAGTCAAAGATGGACAACTCGAAGGTGCTGCTCTATTCGACGGTAAAGATCAGAAACACCAAGTCGGGCATGATGATGACCTACGCCATCGTGCCGGAGAAAGAGGCCAACTTCAAGGAAGGCAAGCTCTCCATCAACTCTCCCATCGGCCAAGGCCTGCTGGGTAAGCAGGTGGGCGAGGTGGCCGAGATTCAGGTGCCCGCTGGCAAAGTGCAGTTTGAGATCGTCGAAATCACCCGCTAATACTAGAGACTATGGCTACCATTTTTTCGAGAATCATAGCAGGTGAGATCCCTTGCTACAAGATTGCAGAGGACGAGCGTTTCTTCGCCTTTTTGGATATCAATCCCGTGATGAAAGGCCACACCCTGGTGGTGCCTAAACACGAGGATGACTACATTTTCAACCTCGACGACGACGAAATCGGCGCCATGATGGTCTTCGCCAAAAAAGTGGCCAAAGCCATCGAGAAAGCCGTGCCTTGCAAACGCATCGGCGTGGCCGTCATCGGCTTGGAGGTGCCTCATGCCCATATCCACCTCATCCCCATTACCCAAGAGGGTGATCTGGACTTCAAGAAGGAACATGTGCATCTGACGCCAGAAGAGTTTACAGAGGTGCAACAGAGTATCGTTGAGAACCTGTGATAAAAAAGCCGTTCAAAACGGCTTTTTTTGTTATCTTTGCCGAAAAATAACCACCCAATGAAACGAATCACCTTATTGATACTGACGTTATGCATGGCATCGGGTTTGTTTGCCCAGGATTTCGAACTGCTCTGCGGCAACCTTAACTACAAGCCCGAGGTGCAGACCGTGTTGCTCTATGCCGACGACAACCAGCTGAACGACCCCATCGTACCGCTGGAAGACATGATGGGCCGTCTGACCCTCTCATTCGATATCATCGACGGGGAAGGCGAGGTGCTCAACTACACCTTCATACATTGCACCCACGACTGGATGCCTACCGACATGCAACGCATCCAATATGCTTCGGGTTTTGAGTCGGACCGCTTGGACGACTATGCCTTCTCGCGCAACACCTTGATTGATTACGTCAACTATCAGCTCAAGTTCCCCACCGAGGACATGGTGCCTCTCATTTCGGGCAATTACCTGCTTGTGGTTTTTGGCAACGATTTGAATGATGTGTATTTCACGCGCCGTTTTATGGTGGTCGACGAGAAGGCGCATGTTGGCGCTACTGTGCCGCGCTATCCCGACGATTTGGCATTCACCGACACCCATCAGCAGCTTGATGTCCGCGTGAACATGAATAGCTACCTGACGGGCAATACCCAGCAATACAGCTTCCTGAACATACGTCAGAATGGCCGTTGGGACAACGCGGCCATTGGCCTGAAGCCCACCTATGTCTATCCGGACTATATCTCCTTTGAGCATCATCCTCAGACTGTTTTTGAAGCGGCCAACCAGTATCTTCGATTCAATACCAGCAACTTCTATTTTCAATCGGAAAACCTGGCCCATATCCGTCAAACCGACGAGAGCTTCGAAATCGATATCGCCACCTGCGAGTCGCGAGCTAGAAAGGCCTATATCTCCTATGAAGATATCCATGGCGAGAAATTCGTCTATGTGGAGAACGAAAACCTCGACAACAGCACGGAAGCCGATTATTGCCGTGTCAACTTCTTCTATAAGAGCGAATCGCCGCTGACGCATGAGGACATCTATATCATGGGCGCCCTCAACGACTGGTGCTTCAATGAAAGCAACAAGATGACCTATGACTATAAGCTGCGTGGCTATACCTGCTCGATGGTGCTCAAGCAAGGCTATTACAACTTCATGTTCGTCACCATCGACCGTAAGACCCATGAGATTATGACCGACTTGACGGCAGGCAACCATTGGGAAACCAACAACGTCTACAAGCTGTATTTCTACTACTATAACGCCATCAAAGGCTACGACGAGTTGGTCGGCTATTCCACGGTGAATTCACATTGAAAATGTTTTTCTTTATGAACTGTCTCACGCAGAACTCGCAGAACTCGCAGAACTTGTCGGACGCAAACTTTGCGTTGCTTTGCGATTCATATTATTCTGCGCATTCTGCGTGCTAAAACACTTCCCATGGCCGATTCCCGTATCACTCTCTTTGCTGAAGTCCTCCTGCCAATTCCCGTGCCAGGCACCTTCACCTATCGTGTGCCCTTCGCGCTGAACGACCAGGTGCGCGTAGGCCAGCGGGCAGTGGTGCAGTTTGGCAAAACTAAGATTCTGTCGGGACTTATTGTGGGATTGACCGAACAGGTGCCCTCAGTAGAAGTTAAGTTCCTTACCGACCTGCTCGACGCCCAACCTATGGTCAACGAGAAGCAGCTGAAATTCTGGGACTGGGTGAAGACCTATTACATGTGTCATCTTGGTGAGGTGATGCAGGCTGCGCTGCCTTCTGCCTTGAAGCTGAGCAGCGAGACCACCGTGGCCCTCTCACCCGACTATGTGCTCGATTCCGTGGCCTTGAACGACTTCGAATACCTTATCGTGGAAGCCCTGCAGATCAAGCCCA
>Ga0310697_10004307_pt1 | contig 14098 bp, 10 predicted proteins | sample 172DNAGHGlowgp2_FD_203883 | JGI IMG/M metagenome (GOLD analysis project Ga0310697, IMG submission 203883) | Sheep rumen microbial communities from Palmerston North, Manawatu-Wanganui, New Zealand - 1728 DNA GHGlow gp2 (v2) (version 2) | ecosystem: Host-associated > Mammals > Digestive system >...
AGGAGACGCTTCGCGCCGCGTGTCACGTACCTTCGCATCAGAGGGAAAGCACTAGATGAAAAGAATGAAAACGGTTGCGGCGTGTGCCGCGACATCTGTATTGACATGTCTGGCGGCCGATCAGACCAACGCTGTCGCCGAGACATCGACCGTATCCACAAACCTGCCGACGATAATCGTAGAGGCTTCGCGCCTCGGGAAGTCCGCGCTGGAAATGCCGCAGTTCGTCGAGACGATATCTCGCGAACAGGTGGCCGACTCTGGGGCTCGGGACGCGGTTGACCTTGTTTCTCGCCAGACGGGCGTTGCGGTGCGCCACCTCGGCGGCGGCAACCCGGCGCTATCGCAGATCGCCATGCGCGGCTACGGCGAGAACTCGTTCGGACGCGTGCTGATGGTAGTGGATGGCGAGAGGCTGAACAACCCGGACATGTCCGCGCCGAACCTCTCGCGCATCCCGCTCGAGGCGATTGACCATGTAGAGGTGTTGCATGGCCCTCAGACCGTCCTGCACGGCGACAACGCATCGGCAGGCATGATCAATGTCGTGACCGACACGAAGAACTACGAGAAGAAGACCTCGCTTGAAGTACGCGGCGGCAGCTGGGACACCTACGGGACGCGTCTTGCCACGCGCGGCGGAGACGAGGACGCGATGGTCGCCTACTGGGCGGCACTTGACTGGCTTACGTCTTCAGGCTACCGTGACCGGTCTGACTACGACATCTGGAATGTCAATGCGGGAGTGCGAAAGGACTGGCAGAACGGCTCCTTCTGGCGGATATCAAGCTTCTACTCCGATTCGCAATATGACCTGCCAGGCGGATTGACCAGGGCACAGTGGAAAAGCAATCCCAAGATGTCCACGTATCCAGACGACTACGCGCGTTTCTACACTTACGGAATTAACTCCACGGCCTATGGCGTCATCAACGACGAGAATGCCTTCAAGCTAGAGTTCACGGCTTCGCGCCGCCAGGCCAACGCGCACTACGACTACGGCGCATACTACTACAACTATGAGTCAGGGATATATTCCTTCAGCTTGACGCCGCAGTACGTCTATACCGGACGAATCGGGCGCTTTGACAACGAGCTCACGATCGGCGGCAACTTCCGTTACGACCAGCAGCATGGCGACGAGCGCTACGCGGGATCGTACAGCTCCTACGACAAGCCGGACCGCACGCGCTGGACGACGGGCGGATTCTTGCAGGACGAGTTCTTCCTGCTTGACAACCTTTCGTTCGTGCTGGGAGCTCGCCTTGAGCGCGCCATGGCGCGCAACGAGCAGGCCGACAAGCGCGCTCGCAACGACAACGAGGTCGCGTATGAAGCGGCGCTCAACTGGCGCCCCGTCAAGGAGTCCAAGATATTCGCCAAGTGGAGCCGATTCTACCGCAACCCGTTTCTCGACGAGACTCCCTGGTATACGAATCCGCAAGGCGTCTACGTGCCGCGAGACATCCTTTCTCCGGAGCGAGGCTATTCCGTCGATCTTGGCGGCGACTGGAACTTCCTTGACGACTTCGACATCGGCGGAGCGGTGTTCGTGAGCGAGACTTCGCACGAAGTGTTCTACGATGCCGGACGCTACGCCAATGTCAATTCCGAGGACGACGTGCTTCGGCAGGGCCTTGAGCTGCACTGCGGCTGGGAGAAGGACAAGGTCGCCGGCATTCACCTGCGTTACGCGCTGACGCACGCCAAGTTCGAGGAAGGGAGCTACAACTCAAAGTACGTGCCGCTCGTCCCAATGCACCAGATTCGGCTCGACGGACGCGTCTGGCTGTGGGACGAATGCTTCGTGCGGGGCGGATACCACTATGTGGCAAAGCAGGTCTCCTGCAGCGACTTCGCGAACGAGTACGACCGCATTCCCGCATACGGCATCTTTTCGGTAGGAGTGCAGTATCGTCCGACATGGCGTTACCTGAAGGGTTTCACGTTCGCGTTCGACGTTGACAATCTCTTCGACAAGAACTATTGCGACTATTCCACCTATGGTTCGTCCTACTATCCTGGGGCTGGCCGTTGCTACATGTTGTCAGTGAGGTATGAGTTCTAGCTAGTGGTTGCCGTGTCAATATTCGCGGCGGCGGTTAGGCTGGTGAGCTGCGCGCCTGCGGCGACCGAGACAATCTACGATCTCGGCGCAGAGGATCGCCTCGTTGGGCGGTCCTCCGCCTGCCTCTATCCTGCGGCGGCCACGAACCTGCCGAGCGTGGGCGGGTATTCCGCGCCGTCGATCGAGCGGATCGTGGCGTGCGCGCCGACGCACGTTATCGTGTCGTACCTTGCCGATCCCTCGCTGTCGAACCGCCTGGAGCGGCTAGGCATCAGCGTGCTGCAGTTCCCGTGCGAGCGGCTCAAGGACTACGCGCCGATGCGCGTGCGGCTCGCCGAGCTGTGCGGGGTGCGTCCGAAGCGCATGCTGGCGGTCGTGCAGAAGGAGCCGCTCATTGTGGCCGGGCGCGAGACGCTGCCGGACGACATTCTCGCGGAGGTCGGCTGCGCGAACGCGGTGCCGAACCGCACCGGGTACTTCGTGCTGTCGCCGGAGGCGAGGCTGAAGCTCGCGCCGGAAGGGGAGGTGGATTTCAGCATGAACTACGATCTCACGCGCCTCGGACCTAACCTTAGGGGCGAGATCGAACGACTTAGGACTAGGCTCAAGGACACTGCGGACCTTGAGGGCGCTACGGGTCCTAATGATCTTAAGGACCTTGGGCGCTCGCTTTTTCGGCTGAGGCTGTGGCGTGTGCTTGCGGGGCTCTTGGTGGGGGCGGCGCTTGCGCTCGCGGGGGCCGTGTTGCAGACAGTCCTGCGCAACCCGCTGGCCGATCCGTTCGTCCTTGGGATTTCCGGCGGCGCGTCGCTTGCGGCGGCGGCGGTGCTCGCGACTGGCCTTGTGGTCGCCGGGTCGTTCGTCCTGCCGGCGGCGGCGTTCGCGGGCGCGGTGCTGGCGCTCCTCTTCGTGTCCGCCGTGGCGCGTGCGGCGGGGGGTGGGCCCGTGACGCTTGTCCTTGCGGGCGTCGTCTCCGGGAGCCTTGCCTCCGCCGTATTGATGGTGCTGCTCTCGTGCGCGTCCGCGCGCACGTTGCAGTCCGTCACCTGGTGGATGATGGGGAGCCTGCAGACGGCCGAGCCGGCCTCTCTCGCCGTGGCGGGCGCGTGCATAGGCGTGGCGGCGCTCGTTATCCTCTCGCAGTCGCGCGCCCTCAACGCGCTCGCGCTGGGGACGGACCTCGCCCAGACGCTCGGCGTGCGCACCGGGAGGGTTTTGCCGCTTGTCCTCGGGGCCGCGTCACTTGCGGTGGCGGCGGCGGTGTCGCTTGCGGGCATCATAGGCTTTGTCGGGCTTATCGTGCCGCACGTAGTGCGGCGGATAGTCGGCGCGAACCATCGCGCGCTTCTGCCGGCGAGCGCGGTGGCGGGGGGGCTTTTCCTCGTGGCGTGCGACCAGCTGGGGAAGCTTTTCGGGGAAGTGGAGATTCCGGCTGGCGTCGTGACGGCGCTTGCGGGCGGTCCGTTCTTCCTGTGGCTGCTCGCGAGGAGGGGCCGTCATGCGTGAGCTTGTTGAAAAGACGGTGCGCTACGGGTCTATCGTGGCGCTGGACGGCGTTTCCCTGCGCATCGCGGACGGCGAGCGCGTGGCGGTGGCGGGGCCGAACGGCGCGGGCAAGACGACGCTCCTGAAGGCGCTCGGGGTGACGGGCGTCTCGCCAGTCCAGACGGCGGTCGTCCCTCAGACGATTCCGGACGACCTGCCCATGCGCGCGCGCGATTTCGTGATGCTGGGCCGGACGGCGAACCTCTCGCCATGGCGCGCGCCCTCTCGGGCGGACGAGGAGACCGTGGACCGCGCGCTCGCTGCCGTGGACGCGACCGCGCTCGCCGAACGGCGCATGGACGCCGTCTCGGGTGGCGAGCGGCAGAGGCTTTCGCTCGCGATGGCGCTTGCCACGGAGGCGCCGTGCCTTCTCCTTGACGAACCGGGGGCGCATCTCGACTTCAGGCGGCGGGACGAGCTTTTCGCGCTTCTCGCGAGGTTGGGCAAGACCGTCGTCATGGCGATACACGAGCTGCCGTTCGACACAGGCTTCTTCACGCGCGTCATCCTGATGTCGGCCGGCCGCATCGTCGCCGACGGCGCGCCGGACGACGTCCTGACCGAGGCGAACATCTCCGCCGCATACGGCGTTCCGGTGAAGGTCGTTTCCCGTCGCGCCGCAAATATTTTTCTGACCCCACTTGCGCGTCTGGGAAAAAAACGGTAAACTATACCGCTTGACTTCTCGGCATAAGGTCGAACTATAGTTTGGAGGCATCATGGCCGTCAAGACAAAAGCGAAAAAGACATCATCGAAAAAGACAGCAGAGGCTACGCCGGCAAAGACGAAAGCAGTGAAGAACAATGCCGCGAAGAAGGAGTCCGTGACCAAGAAACCCGCGAAGGCGCCTGCGTCGAAGGGCAAGGGCGCGGCGGTTGCCAAGAAGAAGCCATCCGCGAAGAATCCTGAGGAAGAGCGCCAGAAGCCCTCGCCAAAGATCCTCGCGGAATCGAAGAATCAGCCTAAGACGTTCGTTGACGACGCCGACGTGCCGGTGGCGGCCTTGGATCTCGACGACGATGTTTCCGATGACACGGATGCCGAGGCCGAGGCTCGGGAGATGAACCTCGATTCCGAAGCCGACGAGCTGGTGGCGACGGAAAGGAACAATTCGCCCGCGGACGACGCGGACATGCCTAGCGCCGACATGGCCGAGGACCTCGATCTGGACGACATGATCCTGATGCCTTCGACTGGCTACGGGGACGACTTCGACCCGGAGGAGATGATGAACAGCTTCCAGGGCCGCAGCGTCCTGGGGGCGGAGGAGCGGAACGCTGTCATCCAGGAGGTCAAGCAGCGGGCCGAGAAGAACGGCGGCTACGTTACATACGAGGAGCTGAACCAGATCGTGCCGGTGACGGTGCAGGACGAGGCCACGACGGACGAGTACCTCCAGATACTCCAGGCTCTCAACGTGGACGTGATCCGCGCGGAGGACGTGGACGCATACCGCGAGAACAAGGACAAGCAGGGCGACAACCGGCAGCACGCGGCGCGGCTTCAGGAGATGTTCGACGACCCGATCCGCATGTACCTGCACCAGATGGGCCAGGTGCCGCTGCTCAGCCGCGAGCAGGAGGTGACCATCTGCCAGCAGATCGAGGAGGCGGAGGCGAAGACGAAGGACATGTTCAACCGCTTCGCGTTCACACCTCGCCTCTACATGGGGCTGCTCGACAAGCTGGAGGGCATGCAGGAGCGCTTCGACCGCGTCGTGACCGACAAGTTCGACGAGAACCGCGACGCCTACATGGACCAGATGCCCGAGTTCCGCAAGATGCTCCGCGACGTGGAAAAGCGCATCATGGACGCGCACAAGAAGTACATGGAGGTGATGAAGAACCGCCGCAAGGCGACTCCAGGGCAGATCAAGGGCGCGGAAAAGACCGTCGCGAACGCTCGCGCGGAGCTTATGGACACGTTCTACAAGCTCAACTTCAAGCAGAAGGTGCTCGAGACGCTGTGCCACGACGCGGACGAGACGATATTCCTGCCGTACAAGCAGCAGCTGGCCCGCAAGGCGACTCTGCTATCGCAGCACCCGTCCAAGAAGAGGGAGACCGAGCTTGCGGACGCCCGAGAGAAGCTGGCGAAGTACGAGGCCCAGTTCGGGATGCCGCCTGAGGAGTTCCTTTCCACGTTCGAAGAGCTGCGCACAGTCCTGCGCTGCGGGGAGGACGCGCGCCAGAAGATGGTGGAGGCCAACCTGCGCCTCGTGATCTCCATCGTGAAGAAGTACATGAACCGCGGGCTCAGCTTCCTCGACCTCATCCAGGAGGGGAACACCGGCCTGATGAAGGCCGTGGAGAAGTTCGAGTACAAGCGCGGATACAAGTTCTCGACCTACGCCACGTGGTGGATCCGCCAGGCGGCGACGCGCGCGATCGCGGACCAGGCCAGGACGATCCGCATACCCGTGCACATGATCGAGACGATCAACAAGCTGATGCGCGTGCAGAAGAAGCTCATCCAGAAGCTGGGCCGAGAGCCCACCGAGGCCGAGATATCCCAGGAGATGGAGATGAAGCCCGAGCAGGTGAGGGCCGTCTACCGCATGGCGCAGCAACCGATTTCCCTGCAGAGCAAGGTCGGCGACAACGACGACGCGAAATACGGCGACTTCATTCCAGATTCGTCAGCCGAGAACCCGTCGGACCAGACAGCCTACTCTATGCTGCGGGAACGTCTACACGAGATCCTGACGACGCTAACCGACCGCGAGCGTCAGGTGCTGGACTACCGGTTCGGACTTTCGGACGGTTTCTCCAGGACGCTGGAAGAGGTCGGCAAGCAGTTCAACGTGACGCGCGAGCGCATCCGCCAGATCGAGGCGAAGGCCCTGCGCAAGTTGCGCCACCCATCCCGCCTCAAGAAGCTCGACGGTTTCCTCGCGGGCTAAGAGGCAACGAAGAGAAGAAGAAAGAAGGTAGAGTAATGAATACAGTCCTGTTTGGCGCGGCCGAATGCGCCAAGTGCTGTCCCCCCCACGCGATAGCGGCGCTCGCCGGCACGGCGGTCGTCGGCTTCCTGGCCGGCTTTTTCGTCGGCCGCCGCGGCAAGGCCGCCTGCGGGTGCAAGAAGGGGGCCGCGCAGAAAAAGCCGCAGCCGCAGCAGCCGCGCCGCGCGTCGCGTCCGCCAGAGCCGCGCACGCCCATCCCCGCCGGAAGCGTGGAGATATACGTGGGCAACCTGAGCTACGAGATGACAGAGGAAGAGCTCCGCAAGACGTTCGAGGCGTTCGGCGCGGTCGATTCCGCGCGCGTGGTCACGAACCGGTTCAACAACAAGTCCAAGGGCTTCGGCTTCGTGGTGATGCCGAACCGCCCCGAGGCCGAGAAGGCCATCGCCGCGATGAGCGAGAAGGAAGTCATGGGCCGCAAGATGCGCGTAAACGAGGCGCAGAACACCCTTAAGGCGGATGCCTGATGCAGACGCTCTTCGTCTACGGGCCGCCCGGAAGCGGCAAGACGACGCTCGGCAAGTTCCTTGCCGGGCGTTTTGGTGTCCCCTTCGAGGACCTTGACGACACGATCGTCGGCGCGGCCGACGGCAAGTCCATCCCCGCGATCTTCGCCGACGAGGGCGAGGCTGGCTTTCGCGCCCGCGAGCGCGCCGCCCTGGAGGCGGCATGCGCCGCGTCCGGACACGTTGTCGCCCTTGGGGGCGGCGCGTTGCTGGACCCCGCCTGCCGCGCGCTCGCGGAGGCGCACGGGCAGGTGATCTGCCTCGACGTGCCGGCCGACGTCCTGAAGGCGCGGATTGCGTCCCAGGCCGGGACGCGTCCGCTCGCCGACGCGGCCGAGAAGGTGGACCGCCTCCTCGCCACGCGCGGCCCGCACTACGATTCGTTCCCCGTCCGCCCCGTCGCCCACTTCGCGATCGACTCCGGCGACGAGCCGAGCGACGTGTTCGTGGGACGCGGCCTCTTGGACACGGTCGGCGCATGGGCCTCGGCCCGCAATCTTGGCGGGCGCGCCGTGGTGGTGGGAGACGCCAACACCTTTCCGCTCTACGGCGAGCGCGTCCTCGCGTCGCTCCGCAAGGCAGGCTTCGCCGCCACGGGCCTGACCATCCCTGCCGGCGAGGGGACAAAGACGATCGATACGGTGATGTCCATCTGGCGCGCGTTCCTCGCGGCCGAGCTGGGGCGCGGCGACTTCGCCGTCGCCGTCGGCGGCGGCGTGGTCGGCGACATGACGGGCTTCGCCGCCGCCACGTGGATGCGCGGCATGCGCTGGATCAACGTTCCCACCTCGCTGCTCGCGATGGTGGACGCCTCAACGGGCGGCAAGACGGGCTGCGACCTTCCCGAGGCGAAGAACATGGTGGGCGCGTTCCACTCGCCCACGTTCGTGCTGGCGGACACGGCGACGCTCGCGACGCTGCCTCCGCGCGAACTAGCCTGCGGCATGGCGGAGACCATAAAGCACGGCTTCATCGCCGATCCCGGGATACTTGAGGAGACGGGAGTCTCGCCCGCCCAAGTCGCCCGCTCGCTCGCGGTGAAGGTGAAGATCGTCACGGATGACGCGAGGGAGAAGGGCGTCCGCGCCAAGCTCAACCTCGGCCACACGGTGGGCCACGCCCTGGAGATCGCCACGAACTTCGCGGTCAAGCACGGGGAGGCCGTCGCGATAGGCACGGTGGAAGAGGCGCGTCTCGCGGTGCGGCTAGGTCTTGCGCCGGCGGGCTGGCCGGAGCGGGTGGCGGAGGCGTTCGCTAAGGCGAGTCTGCCGACGGTCCTCCCGGACGGCATCACGTTCGAGTCGCTCGCGGAGATCATGCGCCACGACAAGAAGCAGCGCGGCGGCAAGATTTCCTTCGCCCTCCCGTGCGCCCCCGGCGACGTGCGCCTCGTGCCCGTATCGGTTTAGTTTTGGTATAATGTCCGCCGCTATGTCAGAGATTCGAGTTAGATTCGCCCCGTCGCCGACGGGGAAGGTCCATATCGGTAACATCCGCGCCGCCATCTACAACTGGCTCTACGCGCGCCACACGGGCGGGAAGTTTCTCCTGCGCGTGGAGGACACCGACCTCGAGCGGTCCACGCCCGAGGCCATCCAGACTCTCTTCGACTGCATGGAATGGCTGGGGCTCGACTACGACGAGCCCGTCTTCTACCAGACGAAGAACGTCGCGCGCCACCTCGCGTGCGTGGAGAAGCTTCTCGCCGACGGCCGCGCTTACAAGATGGAGAAGACCTCTCGCGACGGCAAGACCGGCGAGGTCGTGATGTTCCGCATGCCCAAGGAGGGCGTGATCGCGTTCGACGACGTCGTGAAGGGCCACATGGAGAAGAAGGCCGAGGACGTGCCCGACTTCGCGATCGTACGCTCGGACGGCTCGCCGATCTTCCACCTCGCGAACGTGGTGGACGACATCGACCAGCGCGTGACGCACGTGATCCGCGGCGACGACCACGTGGAGAACACGTTCAAGCACATCGAGCTCTTCAAGGCGCTCGGCGCGACGCCGCCGACATACGGCCATCTCTCGATGATCGTGAACGCGCAGGGCAAGCCTTACTCTAAGCGTGACGGCGCGGCGTTCGTGGGCGAGTTCCGCGAGAACGGCTATCTGCCAGAGGCGCTGTTCAACTACCTGCTCCTGCTCGGGTGGAACCCGGGCGACGAGCGCGAAGTACTTACGCGGCAGGAGATGATAGAGCTCTTCGACATCGAGAAGGTGCATGTGACGGCGGCGAAGTTCGACATCAAGAAGCTCCAGTGGATGAACGGCGAGTACATCCGCCGCGCGCCGCGCGAGCAGTTCAGGGCCGAGCTGCTGTCCCGCATCGACGCGGCGGGGCTTGTCCCGCCGCCCGGCTTCGACATGGAGCTGCTGATCGACCAGCTGCAGATCCGCACGAAGTTCTGGAACGACATCCCCGGCAACTGCGCCTGGTTCTTCACGGACGACTATGCGGTCGACGAGAAGGCCGTAGAGAAGCGCCTTCGGAAGCCCGGCGTGAAGGAATTGCTCCTTGACCTCGCGGACCGCTTCGAGAAGCTTGAGCCGTTCACCGCGGCGGCGGGCGAGGAGATGGTGAAGGGGCTTTCGCAGGGACAGGGAATGGGGCCATGGGTACATCCCATCCGCGTGGCGGTGTCTGGCCGCATGGAGGGGCCGGGTCTTTTCGAGATGCTGGAGCTCCTCGGTCGCGACCGCACCGTGTCTCGCCTTAAGCGTGCTGCGGCGGCATTGTGACCGCGCTTGTTGGCGGGCACGGATTCTGCTAGGATATCCGCATGGAAACAGCCATTGGCGATACAGGGTGGTCGTGTGCGCGGGAGGTCCTCGGCGAGGAACTCCTGAGCGTCATCCTGCCCGTATTTCGCCTTGGCGGCACGATCGAGGGGAACCTGGACTCGGTGGCGAGGTGCCTTGACGAAGGCGGCATCCGCTACGAGCTGGTGCCCGTGGACGACGGAAGCGGCGACGGCACGGCGGAGGCGTTGAGGCGCGCCGCCGCGAAGCGTCCTGACAAGGTGCGGCCGGTGTTGGTGGATGAGAACGCGGGGAAGGGGAACGCTCTCAAGGTCGGGTTCCGCGCGTCGCAAGGGGCGTACGTGCTGTTGCTGGACGGCGACCTGGACATCGCGCCGAAGATGCTGCCGAAGTTCTTCGAGTCCATGCGGAAGAACGGCAGCGATGTCGTCGTCGGGTCCAAGCGCCATCCAGAGTCGAGCGTCCAGTATCCGTGGCACAGGCGACTCGCGAGCTTCATCTACTTCGGCCTCGTGCGTCTCTTCATCGGGCTGCCCATCACGGACACGCAGACAGGGATGAAGCTCTTCAGGCGCAGGCTGCTGGGCGAGGCGCTAGACCGCATGCTCGTCAAGACGTACGCATTCGACCTGGAGCTGCTGTCCATCGCCTACGGACGCGGCGCCAAGATTTCGGAGGCGCCCGTGGAGATACGTTTCGGCGGCAAGTTCGGCGCGCTGAAGCCTCGCACGGTGCGAGACATGGTGAGGGACACCCTTGCGGTGTTCTATCGCCTGCGCATATTGCACTATTACGCGAAGGTGGAGGTGCCGCCCCCATTGGAGAATCCGCCGCTGGTGAGCGTGGTGATCGCCTGCCCGGGGCCGTCGTGGATGCTTGACGAGTGCCTGGCCGCGCTGGCGGCCCAGACCTACCGCAACTTGGAGGTGATCGTTCTCCCGGACGAGCCGATCAACGCCCCTAACGCCCCCAAGGCCCACAAGGAGAACGACGTCCCAACGTCTCCTAAGAGTCTTGCTGTTACCACCCTACCCACCGGCAAGGTGCGGCCGGCGGAGAAGCGCAACATCGGCATCGCGGCCGCGAAGGGCGAGATAGTGGCCTTCATCGACGACGACGCCTATCCCGAGCCCCATTGGCTGGAGAACGCGGTGAAGTATTTCTCCGAGCCGTCGATCGGCGGCGTGGGCGGCCCCGGCGTGACACCGCCAGGCGACGGCTTCCTCGCCCAGGCGGGCGGGCGCGTGTACGCCAACATCTTCGTCTCCGGCAACTACCGCTACCGATACGTGGGCGGGCGCGTTCGGCTGGACGTTGACGACTATCCCAGCTGCAACCTGCTCGTCCGCACGGACCTCCTGCGCAAGATCGGCGGCTACCGCACGGACTTCTGGCCGGGAGAGGACACACTGCTCTGCGACGCGATAGTGCTCGGGGAGCACAAGCGGATCGTCTACGATCCATGGGCGATAGTCTACCATCATCGGCGGAGGCTCTTCGGCCCGCATCTTCGCCAGCTGGGGCGATACGGTTTCCATCGCGGCTACTTCGTGAAGCGTTTCCCGGCCACGAGCTGCAGGGTGAGCTACTTCGTGCCGTCGCTCTTCGTCCTCGGGCTCTTGCTGGGCGGCGTCGCGTTCGCGTTGCCTGCCCATCCCGTGGCGACGGCTTTCCAGTGGGGCTACGTAGGCGTGACGGGCTTCTACGCGGCCGTTACGTTGCTGTCGGCGTTCTGCCTGAACCCGTTCATGTGGCTTTTCACTTGGCTGGGCGTGGTGGTTTCGCACGTCTGGTACGGCATTCGTTTCATGCAGGGGCTGTGCGCGTCGCGCGCGCCTTGCGAGTACATCGGGAGGGACCATGCCCGCAAGTAGGCCGATCATCGAGGTCGAGCACGTCGACGCCGGGTACCCGGGCGTCACGGTGCTGCGGGACGTGAACTTCACCGTCAGCCGCGGCGAGGTGTTCGTGCTGCTGGGCGGTTCTGGATGCGGCAAGTCGACCATCATGAAGCATCTGATCGGGCTCAATCCGGCCGTTGCCGGAAAGATCCGCATCGACGGGCTGGAGATGAACCGCGAGAACCGTCCCGCCATACTGCGGAAGATAGGCGTGATGTACCAGAGCGGGGCGCTCTTCGGCTCCATGACGGTGCTCGAGAACGTTATGCTTCCGCTGGAGGAGTTCACGCGCCTCCCTGCGGAGGCGAGGCGGACGCTCGCGCTGATGCAGCTCGACCTGGTGGGACTCAAGGACGCGGCGGGCAAGATGCCGGCAGACCTCTCCGGCGGCATGAAGAAGCGCGCGGCCATCGCGCGCGCGCTGGCGCTTGAGCCGTCGATACTGTTCCTGGACGAGCCGAGCGCCGGCCTCGACCCGCTTACCTCGTCGGCGCTCGACGACCTTATCCTGCGCCTGCGCGACACGCGCGGCGTGACGTTCGTGGTCGTGACGCACGAGCTTCCAAGCATCTTCAAGATCGCGGACCGTTGCGCGATGTTCGACCGCGCGCGGCAGGCGATGATCGCGCTCGGCCGTCCGGCCGAGCTGCGCGACACGTCTGACGACCGTTTTGTCCGTGAATTCTTCACACGAGGAGGTTCAAATGGCAAGTGACAATCATGCCAGCTACACGCGAATAGGCTTCTTCGTCATAGTCGGCACCGCCCTCATACTCGGGACGGTCGTCTGGCTTGGTGGATGGGGCCGCAACGACAACGAGATGCTTGCGGAGACATACTTCCCGAACGACGTTTCCGGGCTGGACGTGGGCAGCACGGTTAACCTGCGCGGCGTGCGCGTCGGGTTCGTGAAGCGCATCTCCTTCGTCGGCGCGGAGTACGAAGTGACGGCGCCTGAGGACGGACGGAAGATATTCGTGCTGATGTCCCTTGACAAGCGGCTTTTCCGTCTCCATCCCGATCCCCGCACGGAGGAGCCAAGGCAGATGCTGCAGAGGCTCGTGAGCATGGGGCTTCATGCCACGGTTTCGGCATCCGGCGTCACCGGGCTTTCCCGCATAGAGCTGAACTTCCCGAAGGGGAAGGTGTCGGACGACCGGCCCACCTGGAAGAGCGCCAACATCGTGATCCCGTCCGCGCCGTCCATCCTCCAGAGCGTGGCGGATTCCGCCACGCAGATCCTGGACCAGATAAACCGAATGGACCTGCTGGCGGCATGGACCAACGCGGTATCCACCATCGAAAGCGCAAACGGCACCATCGGCACCGTCGGCACGCTGCTGGAGTCGAACGGCGGCAACGTCGGCGAGATACTAGACAACCTTCGCGAGGCGTCGTCTTCCATACGCGACTTCGCGAACGAAATCAAGGCGAATCCTTCCGCCCTGCTGCGGTCGAACGACCCCGAGCGCCTGCCCGAAACCCGCTAACGACCTTTTAAAGCGAAAACCAAAGCATGAACACCCCATACACACCAAATGCAGAACAGGCACTGCGCGGCGCAGAGGCCGCCGCCAGGCAGTACAACCACACCTACATCGGCACGGAGCACATACTCCTCGCCATCCTCGCCATGCCCACCTGCGAGGCATGCCGCCGCTTCGAGGCGCTCGGCGTGGAGCCGGACGAGCTGCGCCTCCAGCTGGAGCAGATGATCGGCCACGGCGAGTCCGTCAAGACTCGCGGCGAGATTCCCTTCACCGCCCGCACGAAGAAGATACTGGAACTCTCGAAGATCGAGGCCCAGCACCTGCACGCCTCGGCCGTAGGCACCGAGCACTTCATCATCGCCATCCTGCGCGAGGGCGAGTCCGTGGCCGCCCAGATACTCTACGGACACAACCTCGACGCCGACCAGTACGCCGCCGCCGGGGGTGCGCAGTCCGCCGACAACGACCTGGCTTTCTCACTGGACGAGCCATCCTCCGACGATTCCCCGGCCGAAGATTCCTCCTCCGAGGACACCCCCGATCCGGACTCCGGCAACCGTCCTGCCGACGACGACCTCCAGTCGTCGTCTGATGCCAAGGGCGGCAAGAAGGGCAAGACCCCGGCCCTCAACACCTTCGGCCGCGACTTGACCGCCCTCGCCAGGAAGGGCGAGCTGGATCCCGTGATCGGACGCAAGACCGAGCTCCAGCGCGTCATCCAGGTGCTCTCCCGCCGTACCAAGAACAACGCGGTCCTCATCGGCGAGGCCGGCGTTGGCAAGACAGCCGTGGTCGAGGGCCTCGCGCAGGCCATCGCGCTCGGCGAGGTGCCGGAGCGCATGCGCGACAAGCGCGTCATCTC
>Ga0310697_10004309_pt1 | contig 14097 bp, 26 predicted proteins | sample 172DNAGHGlowgp2_FD_203883 | JGI IMG/M metagenome (GOLD analysis project Ga0310697, IMG submission 203883) | Sheep rumen microbial communities from Palmerston North, Manawatu-Wanganui, New Zealand - 1728 DNA GHGlow gp2 (v2) (version 2) | ecosystem: Host-associated > Mammals > Digestive system >...
CGACATCGGGATCAAAATCTCGGCGATCATCACGCCGGTCGTGCTGCTCTGGTACATATTCACAGAACTCGGCAGCATAGCCGAGAACGCCGAGAAGCTCGGCGCGAAGGTCCCGTCCTGGATCAAAAACGGTCTCAAGCAGTACCGCGACAAGATCGACCGCGAGGCCGGCGGTGAAGACCCGGAAAACTGAGAAAAGGAAACCGGATCCGGAAGCAATCCCGGACCCGGTTTTCTGTCTAAGGGGTAATTTCGGGGGTAATCTGCGCCCGACATCCATGTCGTCCGCAAACAGGAAAAAACCCGCAGGCGTTGATCCTGCGGGCTTTTCTGCTGGAGCTGGTAATGTGACTCGAACACACGACCTGCTGATTACGAAGGCCGCGTCCTGGGCGGGGCGGAAACGCTGATTTTTCAACGAAAAGCCGGGAGCGATTGCGGCGCAAGGCCTCCCGGGCTTACGCAGGATCGCGCAGGGCGCGCGGTCTTTGCGTAAAATGGGCCTCCCGGATGGGGGTACGGATTGCTTTAGGGGTAATCCGGGGGTAATGGCTCACGGCTTCGGCGCGAAGATCCTCTCGACGTCGCCGATCAGATCCTCCGGGGCGTGCCCCATGAGTTCGGTGTAGATCTGCAAGGTGACCTTCGGATCCGCGTGGCCGGCGAGATACTGGACGCGCTTGAGATCCACCCCGCCGAGGATCAGGCGCGTGATGTAGGTGTGCCGCAGCTCGTGGGGCGTCGGACAGACGTCCAGCGTGATCGAGTACGACCGGTTCCGAACCTTCTCCCCGAGGGGACGGCCGGAGGCCGTGCTGCGGGACCTGATCGTCTCCCAGCGGCGGCGGAAGGCCGTCATGGTGACGGGGCTGCCGTCGGCCATGCAATAGACATAGTGGGCGAGGATCCGCTGCGCGGGCGCAGCGGCCTCGTCTTTTTTGCTGCGTTTCGGCAGCGCCGCGATCCGGGCGTCCCGAAGACTCCGGAGATACTCGACGAGCTGGGGCGGGATCGGGATCACGCGGAAGCCCGCGTCGGACTTGAGCAGATCCTCCACCGTGGGCGCCGTCCCGGTGTCCCATCGACAAGCCCGGCGGACGGTAACGTGCGGGGCCTCCCCTTCCAGCTCGACCGCGTCCCAGCGCAGGGCGCAGATCTCCTCGCGGCGCATGCCGGTGAAGAGCGCCAGCATGACGCAGGGCTCCACGCTCAGCCCATGGACGGCGGCGATCAGATCCGCCTGCTGTTTCTCGGTGATCGCGTGGCGCTTTTGCGGTGGGCGGCCGCCGGGCTTGAGTTTCCGGGCCGGGAGCCGGTCGACGGCGCCGGCCTCGTAGGCGGCGTCCATGATCTGTTTGAGGATCAGGACCGTCTTCTGCTGACTGCTGCGGCTCAGGTGCTGCCGCGTGGCCAGGACGGCGGCGAGGTCGTCGCTGGTGATCTCCCGGAGCGGCTTGCCGCCGATCACGGGGCAGATCACCTTGTTGATCTGATTTTCGACCATGGCGCGGTACTTCGGCCGATAGTTCCCTTTGACCCTGCCATACCAGGCCGCGGCGTATTCGTAAAAATACGGGTCCTTCGGCGCGCCGTCGGCGGCAGCAGCCTCGGCGGCGAGCTGGGCCTGGCGGACGGTGACCTTTTCGGCCAGCTCCGCGGTCGTCTTCGCGTAGACGTCCTCCCACTTGCCGTCCGGCCGGCGGATCCGCTTGCGGAAATACTGGCCGCCGGGGCCGTATTTCTTTTGGGCTTTTCGGCTCACGGGGCAGCGTAGGCGATGCGAACGGAGATCCGCACCGTATCAGTGTGCGTCAAAAACTCCCCATTCTCCTCGACGATTTTGAACTCGCCGCCGCTCAGTCTCGCCGTGACATATTTGACGTCGGCTGTCTCCATGACGGCGCGAACGTGAGCCGCCTCATCGTTCGAGATGTACCCGACATGCTCCCCTGCGATGAACACCATCATGGCGTTCTCATCGTAGGGACTATTAATTTCGTGCTCGATGCGGACGGGCTTATTGACGAAGGTGTAGTGGTATATCCGCCGGGAGGTCTTCCCCTCCTCGATCAGCGTTTTATTACTCTTCCGCCAGTCTTCGTTCGCGATCTGGAGCTTCTTTATGCTGTCGGCGTGGTAACGAACACCGGCGACATTGTAGTCCTCCTTTGCGAGCTTCCCGCCCGTGCTGACGGCAGGAAGAACCGTCTCAGGCTGACTATTTCGAACGGGGGCCTTTGGCTTCGTTCGACTGAAGACAACGAACAGCAAAACGCCGAGGCCGATCAAGATCACGCCTGCCCATTGCTTTTCAAAAAGGCCTCCCAGCCCGCCAAGAACCAACAAAGCCGGGAGCACGATTTTCCATTTCTTCATCTCCGCAGACCATCCTTTCCTCGGTGTCCATTCTTAACACAATTCGATCACGCCGTCGGGGCGGCGGCGGTATCGTCTTCCCTGTATGGCGCCAGGGCGGCGTCGATGATCGCGCGGATCTCCGGCGTGGCCCGGCGCCAGGCGGTGAGCAGATCCTCTTCCTCCGGCGACAGCTCGGCGGACGGGACGGCGCTCCGGCCGAGGAGATAGTCCGCCGTGCAGCCGAAGATCTCACAGAGGCGGAGGATGGTTTCTATATCGGGATCTCGCTCACCAGTCTCATACCTGGATACTGTAACGGGCGAGCAATTGAGCAGAGCTGCTACGTTTTTCTGTTGCAGCCCCCTTCGGATCCGTATCTCTTTCAATCTGTTCATATCGTCCACCTCATTGTGAACAGTATACAACAAGTGGAAGCCGAATTTCAGCAGAACTACCAAATCGGAAATAATTATTGTTAACCATCTTGACAGATCCCGTTCTGGTATTTATTATAATGCTCGCATACCGATCTGGTATGTCCTCCTGCCCCGGCCGGTGGCCCGGTGAGGTCAGGGCACCCGGAGACGGATTGCCACGCCAGCGTGCGCGCTGGCTCGCAATGACGAGGACGAGGTGCCCCGGGGCGGAGGGACAGAAAAACAGGAGGCTGAGCAAATGACCATCTTTTTGCAGGGCACGCCCGAAGAAATCGCCGCCCTCGCAGACATACTGCAAGAGCGGCGACCGGAACCGGAGACCAACGTGAGAGAAGCCCCCGAAGGCGAGAAGCCGACCGAGTGGCCTTAACTCTCAGGCTGATCCGGCAAGGCGCGGACGGCGTCGTATGCGTCCTTCAACATTGCGGCCAGATGCTCACGGTCAGGCTTTTTCTCAGGGTTTGGGATCGTGAAGCGGGCGTTGATGTAGGCGCATACGATGTCCACCGCCAGCTCTTTGTCAGTTTTAGGCATGATCTCACCTCCTTCCGCGGACAGTATAGCGTAGCGGGGAGGCCGATGCAATACGCGGCGGTAGCTCAGATGGATAGAGCGCGAAACCGCGGCGGGATGGCCCAGCGCAAGCGATGACGGCCAGACGATCGCCGCGGCGGAGAGGTCGGCGGTTCAAGTCCGCCTTGCCGTACAAAAGGGCGGGAGCCCATATAAGCCCCGGGGGCTTGTCGATGTGCAGCGGGGTCCGAGTCCCCAAGCTCGACGGTTCGACTCCTGACAGCGCATGGTGCATAGCATCGGCATTTTCCACCTTCTTTCAGGTCGCTCAGTAACGTGCTGGGCGATCTGGAGAGGGCGACACCTCATCCGGCCCTTCGGGCCACCTTCCCCTCAAGGGGAAGGCAATCTGCGGCGGCGAGTGCCGCGCGGGCTTACCCACCCGCGTCACCGGTGCAACTCCGGCGCGCCGCGCCAGCGGAGGACGGATTGCCACACCAGTCTGAGGACTGGTTCGCAATGACGGAGCCTCCGCACCATCCGCCCAGGCATGGCGGAGCTCATTCCCTTTCCTTTCGGGGCGGTCCCGGCCACGTGACGCGGGGCCGTTCCTGAGGGCGGGGAAAACGGATTGCCACACCAGCGTGCGCGCTGGCTCGCAATGACGCAATGACGACACCGGCGTGCAGGCCGGAGAAGGGAGACCAAAGAAGAATGTGCAAGATGATGACGACGGGCCTGATCGGACTCGCCCCGCGGCGGAAGCGGGCGGGCTACACGCAGCAGACCTTCGCCGACGCGCTGGGCGTAACGCGCTCACTGCTGGCCGCGTGGGAGGTGGGCCGCGTCTGGCCATCGGCCGCATGGCTGCCGAAGATGGCGGACCTGCTGTGCTGCGACATCGACGCCCTCTACGAGAGGCCGGAGGACGAGGACGACGGGCCGCCGAGGGCGTCGGCCCCTACGGACGCTATTTTACAGCATGCGGAGGGCTGAGACCATGGAGATGGACTACCGGAACATCTACCGCAGAGCGAGGACGGCTGCCGGTCTCACCCAGGAGCGGTGGGCGGAGATCCTCGGGATCTCGGTCGACAGTGTGAAGGCGTATGAGGCCGGGAAGACGATCCCGCCGGACGAAATCGCGCTCGGCATGAGCGAGGCCGCCGGGCAGCAGATCTACTGCTACTGGCACCTCCTCAACAAGAGCCGCGTGGCCGGGCAGATCCTCCCGGACGTGGAGCGGCGGACGCTGCCGGAGGCGGTGCTCGGGCTCCTCGTCCGGGTGCAGGACTTCCAGCGCGGCGGCCTGCAGGATCTCCTGCGGCTGGCCGCCGACGGGAAGATCGACCAGACGGAGACGCTGGCCTTCGGCGAGGCCCTGGGCGAGCTCGACGGTCTGATCCGCGCAGCCTACGAGCTGCAGTACGCAGAGGGGGCGGAGTGAATGGCCTATATCACGAAGCAGGAGGCCGCGGCGCGGCTCGCGATCGGCGTGCGGACGCTGGAGGGCATCATCGCCCGCGGGCAGCTCACCGCCTACCGCATCGGGCCGAAGCTGGTGCGGATCGACGAGCAGGATCTCGAGGACTACGTCGAGGCCCGGCGGATCCTCCACCAGCCGCTGCCGGTGAAGCAGGCAGAGGTCAAGCGCCCCTGCCTCTACAAGCCGGGCATGAAGGTGGTGTGAGCATGACAAACTATCATCCCGGCAGAGGAGGGTGAGACATGAGGTGCGCTGGTTGCCCACTATTCAGAAGCTGGAACAACGAATATGACAGGGGCGAAGCCTGTGGCCTGTTTGGCGACGGATGGGATAGCCCCTTCCAGTATGAAAGCAAAAACGGAGATATAGTTGGGTGTTACATCGACAGGCATTTTATCGAGAAGACTGACGAAGCGTATCAGGAGCATTTACTACAAGAAGCGACCTCGTGGGAAGCGTGGATGCTTGAAACAGAAAAGGCAGAGGACGTCCAGAAGTGGAACAGGAGAGCAGATCGATGAGCGCGAAGAATCAGATGCTGATCCACGCGGAGCGGATCGCGAAGCACCTTGTGGCCGAGCAGACGACGGCCCGCCTCGCGCTGGCCTTCGACGCGGCGATCCTCGCGGCGCACGAGGTCTTCGGCATGGGACCGGGCCGGGCGGCCGCCTTCCGGGACGCCTACATGGACGCGATGGAGGAGCTCGCCGGCATGTTCATCGACGACGCCGACAAGAAGACCGGCAACGGCGACCGGGATCTCGCCTTCGCGAAGGCGAAGCGGGCCGAGGCGATCCGGAAGATCGTGGGCGACGAGCTCTTCGTCCCCTTCGACCGGGACTACGGCTCCGCCTACATCGACGAGCTCCGGCGGATCCGCATCATGGGAGGGCGCGATGGCGACGACGAAACAACTTGAGGACGCCAAGTCCGCCCTCACGAGCTGCGTGAGCATCCTCGCCGCCGTGACCGGCCAGCCGGACGCGGTGCTCGGCAAATGGCTGGACCTCTACTACCAGATCCGCCGCGCCTACGAAATTGAACGCGGCGCGGAACAGGACCCGCGGCTCCTGAGCAAGGACGACCTCTACCCCGTCCTCCGGGAGCTCCTGCGGGAGGCCCTGGGCGAAAAGCCCCGCCGCATGCCGCCGCCGGAGACCGTGCAGCCGCAGGCGAAGACGCCGGGGCCGTGGGTGAAGTACAAGCAGCGGATCACCGGGGCCCTGCGCGAGGCCAGAGCGCGCGGCGTGACGATGGCGCGGATCGCGGAGGCCTCGGGCGGCGTGCTGACCGAGCACCGCGTGATGGACGCGCTGAACGCGGCGAAACTCGGCCAGGAAGAATGGCGCGCCCTCGACGCGGCGCTGGCCGTGATCGAGGCCGAGAGCGCGGCCGACGAATAAAAAGAAAAAGCCCCGGGCGCGTGCAGGCGCCCGGGGCGGTCGAGACGGCGCATGGCCGTCTCTGGGAGACCGAAAGGAATTATAGCATGAACGAGGACAAGTTGTCAATGGACCAGGCGAAGCCGTCTTATTGGGCGGTGCTGCCGGCGGCGGTGCGGTACGATCCCGAGCTGCCGCCCATGGCGCGCCTGATCTACGCCGAGATTTCATCGCTGACCGAGAGCCGGGGCTACTGCTACGCCTCGAACGACTACTTCCGGCAGCTTTACCGCATGTCCGAGCGGACGCTGCAGCGGCATCTCAAGGCGTTGGAGGATCGCGGCTACATCCGGATCCAGGACGGCAGCGGCGGAAGAGCCCGGCGGAAGATCTACGCGGGCGTCAATCCTCTCGCGGCCTACCCCGACAAAAATGACGGGGTAACCCCGACAAAAATGACGGGGCCCCCCGTCAAAAATGTCACCCAGAACAAGAAAGAGAACAGAAAAGAAGAACAACCCCCCAAAGCCCCCCAGGGGGCGGGGGCGGAGATCTGGGACAAGCCTGCGTGGGATCGCTTCTGGGCGATCTACCCGCGGAAGGTCGACAAGGCCAAGGCGATCCGGGCATGGAACAAGCTCAAGGCAGACCGCAAACTCATGCAGATCATGAGTGCCGCACTTAAGGCGCAAAGGGCGTCCGAGGAGTGGCGGCGCGATAACGGCCGGGCGATTCCATACCCCAGCACCTGGCTCAACAACCGCCGCTGGGAAGACGAGCTCGACAGCACTCCCCTCTCAGGCGCTGCGCGCCAGCTCTCCCCGGAGGGGCGAGCCAAGGGCGCTGAGGAGGCGATCGAATGGGTCTGAACGAGAAATGGACACAGACCCAGGAGGCCGTGGTCGGCGCGATGCTCGTGGACGAGCGCTGCGTGGGCGCAGTCTTGAGCCGCACCGGCGACCAGCACTTCCCCGACGGCAGGCTCCGCCATCTCTACCGCACGGTGCGCTCCCTCTGGAACGACCGGCGGCCCATCGACCCGGTGACGGTCCTGCACGCGAGCGACGACGCCTACCAGGGCGAGATCGCCCGGCTCATGCAGGCGACGCCGACGGCGGCGAACGTGAGCGCCTACGTCGACATCCTCGACGACTGCGCCCGGCTCCGCGCCTATCAGGACGCGGCGGCGGAGATCCTCTCCTGCCAGAAGGCGGACGAGGCCGCGGCGGTCTGGGAGAAGCTCGGGCGGGAGCTCATGGGCGCCCAGAAGGTGCGCTGCGTCTCCCTGCAGGAGGCGATCGGCAACTATCTCGACCGCATGAACGAGGACACCCCACCGGACTATCTGAGCCTCGGGATCTCTCAGCTCGACAAGATCCTCAAGATCGGCCGCGGCAAGTTCGTCATCCTCGCCGCAGACAGTTCGGCGGGCAAAACGGCCTTAGCGCTGCAGTTTGCCTACCATATCGCCGAGGCCGGCAAAAAGGTCGGATTCTTCTCATTGGAGACCGACAATGAGACGCTCACCGACCGCCTCATGGCGGAGGTGCAGGTCGCGGGCATCAATCTGCCGCGGACGAAGCTCAAGGCCCTGACCACGGCGGACTACCAGCGGGCGACCGACGCCGGGCAGAAGAGCGCTCGCGTGGATTTGAGCCTGATCGACAGCTGCGAGACCATCGACGAGATCCGCACCTGGACGGTGCAGATGGGCTTCGACGTGATCGTGGTGGACTACCTGCAGCTCATCAACGCCGAGGGCGAGAAGCGCTGGGACATCGTGACCAACATCTCGATGCAGCTGCACCGCATGGCGCAGAAGCTGGGCGTGACCGTGATCGGCCTCTCCCAAGTTACGCCGCCGGACAAAGGCGGGAAGACCGCCCTCACGATGGACGACCTGCGCGAGAGCCGCCAGCTCAAACACGACGCCGACGTGATCCTGATCCTCGAGCGGACGGACGAGTTCCCGGACGGGCGCACGCTCACGATTGCGAAGAACAAGGACGGCAAACGCAACCGCGGCATGAAGCTCCAGTTTGACCCGGAGCACATGACCTTCTCCTACTTCCGCCGCGTGACGCCGTCCGCGGTGGCCGGGCAGGTGGAGCTGCACGAGCTCCTGGACGACGATGAGGAGGTGCCGTTTTGATTCAGATCGGCGACAAGGTCAGATTCACGCCGTCGGCGAATACCGACCACTCTTCCGGCTTCCCGGAGATCCTCGCCGTCGAGGTCGAGGGCACCGTCGTGCTCATCAATGAGGAGCACCGCTGGTATCGCGTCCGCTGTGAGCTGCCGGGCGGCGCCGTCTTCCACGAGTGCTTCCCCCTCCCCATCGAGGAGACGGAGCCCGCACCCGTCCACGGCTACAAGAGATGCTTCGACGGCGGCTCGCGCCCCATGGGCCAGGCCTACGGCAATAAACACATCCGATAATCACCGGCGTGCAGGCCGGAAAACAGAAGGGAGACCAAAATGAAAATCATCGCCATCGCAAACTTCAAGGGCGGCACGGGCAAGTCCACGACCGCCTGCAACCTCGCGGCGATCGGCGCGAGGGAGGGCCGGCGCGTCCTCCTGATCGACGCCGACGCCCAGCACAACGCCACCGACTTCTTCCTCCGCCCCGCGGATCTCGCCGGGGCCGCGACGCTCACGGACTTGCTGGAGGGCCTCGCGGATCCCTGCTGGGAGAACACCATCACGCCCTCGGGCCGGGAACGCCTCGACCTGCTGCCGGCGGACATGGGGCTCCTCCGGCTGGATCTCGCCTCGATCCTCAACGGATCCAACGCGGCGCAGCGGCGCCTGACCGATTTTCTGGACACCCTGCGGAAGGCCGAGGCCTTCGACCTTGTGATCGTGGACTGCCCGCCGAGCTTCACGGCGGCCTCCGTGGCCGCACTGGTGAACGCGGACGAGGTGATCCTCCCGACGAAGGTGGACGCCTTCTCCGTCGCGGGCGTGACGGAGCTGGTCGAACAGCTCCGCGGCCTCGAGCGCAGCTGCGTCGGGGCGCGCTTCCGGGTCCTGATCACCATGGCCGCCCGGACGAATCTCTCGAAGCAGGGCGAGGAGCTGCTGCGGCGCTCCGCCCTAGAGGTCTGCCGGACGGTGATCCGCGCCGGCGTCGCCGTGGGCGAGAGCTCCTACGCGCGGCAACCCCTTTACGAGTACGCGCCGGAGAGCAACCCGGCCAAAGACTACGAGGCGCTCGCGAAGGAGGTGCTGATCGATGGCTAAGAAGTTCAACCTGGGCGACTACCTCGCCCCGACTGACATGTCCAGAATGGACACCGAGCAGATCGTCTATCTCGATCTCGACCGGATCGATCCGGACCCGGCGAACTTCTACTCGCTCGACGGGCTCGACGAACTCGCCGGGAACATCGAGCTGATCGGCCTGCAGCAGCCGCTGCGCGTCCGGCCCGAGGGCGAGCGCTTCGTGATCGTCTCCGGCCACCGGCGCCGCGCCGCCTGCATGATGATCCGCGACGGCGGCTCCGATCAGTTCGCCCGCGGCGTCCCGTGCATCGTGGACTACGGCGAGGCCTCCCCCGCCATGCGGGAGCTGCGTCTCATCTACGCGAACGCCTCCACTCGTGTGCTCACGGCGGCGGAACTCTCGAAGCAGGCCGAGCGCGTGACGGAGCTCCTCTACGAGCTCAAGAGCCAGGGCGTGGCCTTCCCCGGCCGCATGCGGGAGCACGTGGCGGCGGCCTGCCGGGTGAGCGAGTCGAAGCTCGCGCGGCTTGCCGCGATCCGGAAGAACCTGATCGACAGCTTCCGCCTCGCCTTCGACGCCGGGCGGCTCAATGAGGGCAATGCCTACCGCCTCAGCCAGGAGAGCCAGGCGGTGCAGCGCGAGATCTTCACCCGCTGCGGCCTTCTCCCCTGCAGCGTCACCGGCGAGCAGCTGGAGGGCGTGATCGAGACGGCGAAGCGGAAGCCGGCCCCCTCAGTCAGCTCCGCTGACAGCTCCCCCGAAGGGGGCGCCACAAGCGGCCTCAGTTTCGACGCGGACGCCTACCTCGCCAAGCGCGAGGAGGAGGACGACGCCTTCTTTGAGATGCTGGCCGAGGAAGCGGATCCTTTTTTCGACAAGCTCGGCGCGGTGAACAGCCGACAGGAGGGCATCCAGCTGCTCAAGTCAGTCTTTGGGACTGATCACACCGGCTGGCTGTATGAGCGTGTGAGCGTCGACTGCAGTCCGAAGGGCGTGCGGCTCTGGGACGCGAACGGTGACGGCGAGACGGACATCACCCGGACCTGGCCGGACGTCTACGACATGCTCTGCACGCTCGCCCTGAGCCGCGTGGCCTGCGACGCGGGCGCAGCGGATCCGGAGGACGCCGAGCCGGAGTGGCGGACCGGAGAGCCGGATGCGGATGGCTGGTATTGCTGCTGGGCGACGTGGGAACCTGAAACCGGGAAATGGGATCCCGACCGGGAATTTCTGTACCGGCGCGCCTCAGCCTGGTTCGACAATGAGAGCTACGCCGACAAGTGTGTCCCGGCGCAATACGCGGTGCACAAATGGTACCGGATCCCCGACAATCCGAAGGAGGGGTGAGCATGAGCCTTGAAGAGTACAAGCATGAGATAGAAGCCATGCTTTTGGAGGCGTCCATGGAACTGACCTGCGCTGAGTACGAAGAATTGACCGATTGGCTTAGAGAGGAGGGGCTTGTATGAGCATACTTATCAAGGGCATGGAGATGCCGACAAAGTGCGAGGCTTGCGTTCTTGCAAGGCTATCCGACACGGGAGAAAGCCTACTGTGCGGATATACTTTTGATACCGTGCCGTGGGGAGACATTAAGCCTCCAGATAACTGCCCTCTCGTTCCCGTCCCGCCGCATGGGAGGCTGATTGATGCGGATGTTCTTGCGGCAGAGTGCGACAGCCCCCATTGGTGCGTGTGGCTTTCGGATATTGACGCCGCTCCAACTGTCGTCCCGGCAGAGGAGGCGGCAAAATGACACTCTGGCACAATGCAGACTTCGATCTCCCGGCGCTCGGCGTCGTGACCTTCGAGGCGGACGACGAGAAGACGGAGGCCCTGATCTCCGATCCCGTGCTCGTCTACACGGCGGACGGCCGGATGCTCGTCGCCGAGTATGAGGAGGACGAGGCCTTCGCCTTCCGCGGCTGGGTACAGACCGACCCCGTCGACACGATCGAGGGCGTCACGCACTGGACGGAGCTCCCCCGCCCGCCGAAGGGGGCGACGCCGTGATCCGATTCTACCGCACGCGCGTCGACGGCGACGTCTGGCGCTACGCCATGGAGATCGACGGCGAGGTGATCGCCCGGGATCTCACGATAGACCAGGTGGTCGAGGCCATCAACCGCAGAGACGAGGAGAGCCTGGGCGCGCACCACGCGCCCAGGACACGAGAGGAGGACGACGCAGATGATCCTTTATAAGACTGGCGACGCCTGCCCCTGCTGCGGGCAGCCGATCAAGCTCCGGTCGAAGGCCGACCTCTACGCCTTCTCCGTGATCTGCGAGCTCACCGGACTCAACCGCGTGGGCCGCACGGAGGCCGCGCTGCAGGAGGCCGACCGCAAGCGCCGCGAGGCGAAAATGCCGGAGGCGTGGGCATGAAGACGATCATGTGCAGCCGCTTCTACTGCGATGACCGCGGCGACCGCTACTGCTGCGAAGGCTGCCCGCGCTACTCCATCTGCCGGAACCCCTGCCTCAACAGCCCCGAGCGCTGCGGCCTCGAAGACAAGGGCGGCCGCCCGGCCGGGAAGCCGTCGAGAATCAACCCAAAAGATACAAGATTCATGGAGGAATGAACGATGAAAATCATGACCGACCGCCAGTACGAGCTCCGGATCCGCGAAGCGGTAGAGCTCCGTCTGAAAGAACGCGACGAGCAACGCTGGAGAGACCAGCGCATTGAAGACGCCGAAAAGCACATGGCCCGGACCCTCGACCGCTTCGAGCGCGACTGGAACAACCGGCTCGCCCGGATCGAGCACGCCCTCGGTCTCGACCGGCTGACCTGCGGCCCGGAGGTCTGCGAGAAAACGGACTCGATGAGCTGCACGCCGGTGAACGTCGAGAGCCTCTGCTGATGGGAGAAGAAAGCACGCCCCGGCCCATGATGGCCGCGTGGATCAACGGCGAGTGGCATGAAATTAAGCCCCTCTCCGCTGCTCCCATCCTGGACGCCGCGCCCACTCCGGGGCCGGCGCTGTGGCCGCAGGAGACGATCACCCTGCAGGCCAAGCTCCCCAAATACTTCCGGTGCAGATCCCGGAAGCGCCTGATCAAACTGCTCATGGCCAACAAAATGAGCCGCGACGAGGCCGTCCGTCTCGCCTGGGCGGTGCATGACGAAGGCTATCTGAGCTACTCCGCCGCCTGGGTGCTGTTCTGGCCCCAGCTCATCGGCTACTGACTATCATACTTTAAGCGCCCTTCGCGGCCACGGAAAACGCGGAGGGCGTTTTGCGTGAAAAAACGAATCACCATCGACGGCGGGGCCGTGGTCTACGAGATCGAGCACCCCGTCCGCGAGCGCGGCGACAGCGACAAGGTCCGCGCCGCGAAATCCAAAGCGACCGACGCCGCCCAGCGGCTTCGGAACCAGATCCTCTCAACGCGGGAGCTGGAGCTCCGCCTCGCGAAGAACTACCCCACCCCCGGCTCCGGTCTCGTCTGCGTCCTCAGCTACGACGACGCGCACCTTCCGCGCAGCCGGAAGGAAGCGCAGCGGCGCTTCAAGTATTTCTTAAAGAAGCTCCGCGCCGCCCGGAAGACCGCCGGCCTGCCCGAGCCGCGCGTGATCTACGCCCCCGAGGCGCTCAGCTCCGCCTCCGGACGCTGGCACCACCATATCGTGGTCGACAACACCGGAGACGACTTCGACATGATCCGCGCCGCGTGGATCTATGGAAACGACGTCGAGATCGAGAAGATCCGCGTCGACGAGGAGAAGAACCACGAGACCCTCGCACGGTACATGTCCAAGGAGCTCCGCGAGGCGCAGGAGTACGACTGCAAGCCCGGCCTGCACGGCTGGGGATGCACGCGCAACTGTCTCAAGCCGGAGGTCGACGTCCGGATCGTGGACGACAGGGCCCAGCTCCGCGCCCCGAAGGGCGCGACCGTCCTCATCCACGAGCGGCACGCCACCGAGTACGCCGAGCACACCGTCCTCAAGTACCGCCTGCCCGCGCGCTGCTTCCGCGGGATCTCCCGCGCCCGACGGCGCCGGCGGTGACTTTTCTTTATCTTTTCTGCCTTGAAACCTACAATAAATTAAGGACACAGAGGTGAAAACCATTGCAAACGCGCGCAGATTCTGGTACACTGTTGGTAGAAAAGCGCGGCGCCTGGTGCTGCCCCGGCTGCGGCCGGCGGCTGATCACCAGGGACGCGAAAACCACCGCCCGCGAGCTCCCGGTCTTCTGCCCGCGATGCAAGCGCGACTGGTATGTGAATATCGACAGCGGCCTGTGCTACCTCAGCCTGCGCCCGATCTCTCCAGACGGAGAATGATCGGGCGCAGGCTTTTTCTTTTGCCCATGCACAACCCGAGAACAGCAAACGGAAATCTGCGGCGCAAGTACCGCGAGCGCTTCAAAAAAATGGCCGCCCCCTGTGGAATCTGCGGCGGGCGTTTAGGACCCATCCGGTACGACCAACCCTCCGACCCCCAGCATCCGCTGAGCTTCGTCATCGACGAGATCAAACCTGTCTCGCGCTGGTGGGAGTTCGGCTACGAAAGCCCCCGGGGGGCTGCCGAAGACTTCGAGAACCTCCGGCCCGCGCACTACTGCTGCAATGCAGCGCGGGGAAATGGAAAAAATCTCAAAAAAGCCCCGGTGAGGGACGTGAGCCTGTCCGACGGAGAGTGGTGAGGGAGGGGAGGGTCCCCTCCTCTCCCCTCCTGGCCAC
>Ga0310697_10004310_pt1 | contig 14096 bp, 14 predicted proteins | sample 172DNAGHGlowgp2_FD_203883 | JGI IMG/M metagenome (GOLD analysis project Ga0310697, IMG submission 203883) | Sheep rumen microbial communities from Palmerston North, Manawatu-Wanganui, New Zealand - 1728 DNA GHGlow gp2 (v2) (version 2) | ecosystem: Host-associated > Mammals > Digestive system >...
GCAGGCCGGAGGCGTTGGAGTCGAAGAAGCCAAGCGGCGTCTTCATCAGGTGTTCCATGCCTGCCTTGCGGATGTTGCTCGCCGTGCGGAAGGCCGCGAGGTGCGTGCACATCAGCGCGGCGAAATACACCAGGATCCCCGCGAAGGAGAAGGCAAAGGCCATCCAACCGTAGCGGGCGATGCCGGTCGCCTGTGTCCAGTTCGGCGCCGCGGCGATGAGATCCCGGGCCACCAGCCAGATGCATATGTAGGGAAGCATGCCCAGCACCATGGCGATGGCGGAGAGGCCCAGGCCCAAAAAGGTCAGGCCCTTATGACTGCCCGCATATCCCAGCAGAACAGCCAGATCGCTTTGTTTCTTTTCTTTCATTTTGATTCACTCTTTTCTTACAGGAACAGTGCCGCAATATGGTAGACAATGCAGGAGAGGATCAGCGCGCCACCGATATAGAACAGGGCGACCCGAGCCGTCCATTTGAGGGAATGAGACTCGCGATAGGTGGTGCTCAGCGCCATGACGCATGGCACATTGAAGGTGCAGGCAAAGAGGAAGGCCAGTGCCTCCGGCTTGGAGATTGTCTGAACCATGGAAGCTGCCAGCGCAGCGCTGTCCGGCGTGGCGGACTTGGCAAAGAAGGTAGCCTCCAGCAGATTGCTTCCGCCGACAAAGGCGGCGTTGAGCACGCCAAGCACCGCCTCCTTGGCAAAGGCCGAGCTGAGGAAGGCCATAAAGGTCTGCCAGCCAAGACCGAAGAAGCGGGTCACCGGCTCGATGGCCGTACCGACGCGGTAGAGCAGGCTGTTTTCAATGTTGCCGCTCAGACTAAAGGAGAAAATGTAGAACACCAGGGAAACCAGCGTGACCGTACCAAGGGCGCGCTTGAAAATATCCCAGGCCTTGAGGAACGCCTCTTTCAAAATGTGCTTCCAGTGAGCCTTGTGATAAGGCGGCAGCTCCATGATCATGCCGCTGCGGGTGTCGGCGGGAGACAGGGTGCGCCCGAAGACCTTGGAGACAATAAACATCATGAGCAGCATGTAGCAGAGGATCAGCACGCAGACCAGCAGCGTTCCGCCGAGGCCGAAGAACATGCTGGCGACAACCGGGATCACACCCCAGATCGCGCCGCAGGGCACGGCCCAGACTACCGCCATGGCCAGCATCCGCTGTCCCCAATTGTCCATGACGCGGGTGCCGCAGGTGCCGCCGATGGTGCAGCCGAAGCCCATCAGCATGGGGCAAATGGCCTTGCCCTGCAGACCCAGCTTGGAGAGCACGCCGTCAAACTGATAGGCCGCCCGGGCCAGGAAGCCGATCTCCTCCAGAAAACCGAAAACCAGATTGACGCCGAAGACGAAGCTCGCCATCGAGATGCAGAAATACAGGACGTTCGGCAGCATCATACTGAAAATCGATACCAGCCAGGGGTGGACATGCCAGCCATTCAAAAGATCGGCGATCGGCTGATTTAAAACCGCGGGGATCATCTGCCCGATGGCCATGAAGGGCGACATGACGATCATCGCCACAAGGAACGCGAGCAGCACCACACCGAAGCAGAGGAACTTGCCCTTGATCGGGCTGGTAGCCACACGGTCGAATTTGGAGAGCTTATACTCGGGCGACGCCGTGTGGGTCACGCCGTCCAACAGCGTGGAGATCCACTGATACTTGGCCTTGCTTTGATCCAGAACGGCTTCCGCATAGGCGGCAGTCTCCAGCGTCTCAGGTTTGGAAATGAGTTTGTGTGGATTTTCCAGTTCCCTGGCCAGCAGAGCTTTCAGTTCGTCGTAGCCCTTGCTCTCCGCCGCGGTGAAGGGGAGCACGTGGATACCGAGCCGCTTTTGGAGCAGCTTGTGGTCGATCTCCTTTTTCTGTGCCTTTGCCACATCCATCATGTTCAGCAGCAGCACCGCGGGCTTATCCAGGGCCGCGAACTCCGCCACCATGTACATGCTGCGCTCCAACTGGGAGGCGTCCACCAGGATGCAGACCAGATCCGCCTGATCGGCCTTGATGAAATCAGCGGTTATAATCTCCTCATCGGAGTTGCCGGAGAGGCCGTAACTGCCCGGCAGGTCGGTGACGGTATAGCGTGTGCCGTTATAAGTATAGAAGCCGTCGTTCTTCTCCACGGTCTTGCCAGGCCAGTTGCCCACGTGCTGCCGGGAACCGGTCAGCGCGTTGTAGACGGTAGATTTGCCGGAGTTCGGCTGGCCCAGAAGGGCAATCGCGTTTTTCATACTGTCTCCACCTCGATTCTTTCTGCGTCCGCGCGATTGATGGCGATCAGCGTCTCGCGCAGATAGACCAGTACGGGCATCTTTTTGTCGTTGCGTACGGTCTGGAACTCTGTCCCCTCTGTGACGCCGATGGCGGTGATGCGGTTGAGAAAGTGCGCGTCCCCGCCGATGCTTCGGATCACGCCGTTCTGATCCGGCTTCATTTCAGTAAGCTTCATATCTTTCCTCCCTTTTTATGACCCGCGCAGCCGCTGCAGCTTGAACAGCCGCAGCCACAGCCGCACGAGCCTTGTTTCCGTTCTTTGATTTTGCTCCTTACCAGGAAGAAAACAATCACAATTACCGCAAGCAACAGCACGAGGGATGCGATGTTTTCTGCGATCCATGACATGGCTCCATTTCTCCTTTCTTCGGTTAGACGACGCTAACTCCTGCCCTTAAAAGCAGCCCCACATCTGTGGGGCAAGCTGTTTTTGCCTTAAAGGCCCAGTACCTCGTAGGCACCCGCCGTAAAGAATTTCACGATGGTATGAATGTAGTTTTCCATCACATCCCGGCTCAGATCATGCAGCACCGCTTCAAAAACACTGGAGACATAGGCGTGGCAGATCAGGTGCATCTCCGGTTCGGAGAGGAACTCCACCGAGATCAAGCCGCGCTCCTTCGCAAGCCCCAGCGACCGCAGCGTAATGTCTGTCTCCATACAGACCACATCGTTGAGGAAATCGCTGTACTTCGTGCCGTCCGAACACTTCAGCAGCAGCTTCAGTGCGTCAAAGTTGCGGTAGATATAGTCCAGCAGCCGGTCTGCATCCATGATCATCCAGAGCCGACGAATGTCCCCTGTCTCCACTGCTTCGCGGCAGACGGGCTCGGCGTCGGCAAAGATCTTTTTGATCTCATCCACAGCGGGCTGCACGAAATAGGAGAAGATGTCCTCTTTACTCTCAAAATGACGGTAGAAGGAGCCGGTGGTGATCCCGGCCTCGGCGCAGAGATCCCGGAGGTTCGTGCGTTCAAAGCCGTTTTCCAGGAACATCTTCATGCCGCTCGCGAGGATTCGCTGATGCGTATCGTCGTAAGTTCCGTGGGCCAAGCAACTCACCTCCTGTGATAACAAAGATTGCTAACTTAGTTATCATTATAACCAAACGATACTTTCTTGTCAACCGAGTTTTGCCTCACGCATCTCCGGCGTTATTCTTTCCGCGCAGTGCACAGAAAGGAAAAGGGGGAGATTTTCCGGTAATACCAGCGTTCAAAGCCGGCACTTTGCATCATTTTTGCGATTTCCTGACGTGTGTACATCTTCACGTCTCCTCCCGGCAACCGCGGGAAGATCCAGTTGGCCAGCGTCCGGATGGGCGCGGCGCAGTCCATATCGTTCAAAAGCAACGTGCCGCCGGGAGCCAGAATGCGGTACATTTCGTTGACGGCGTCCTGGGGGTGGGGATAGTGATGGATGCTCATGTTGCAGGTCACCGCGTCGTAGCATCCGCTCTCCAGAGGCATGTGCTCGGCGTCCCCCGCGGTCACGACGGCGGCGGGCCCCAGGCGCTGCGCCGTCTCGCGCACCATCTCCTCGGACAGATCCAGGGCGTGGAGCGCCACGTCCGGGAAGCGCTTCTGCACCGCACAGAGAAACCCGCCCGGCCCGCAGCCGATGTCGATGAGCCGCGCGGGCCGCAGTCTGGCAAGCTCGGCGAGCGTATACCGGTAATCCGCGCGCCAGTAGCCGCCCCGGGCCAGGCGGGACTTTCGATGGGCGTTGAAATACGCTATGGATTTTTCCTTGGCGTTCATCATTTTATTCCTCCTTTTCCGCAAAACAGTCGTAAGGGGCCGTCTCGTCAAAGAGGCGGCCTTTTTCCAGGGCCGGGATCGTGTCGATATGCCGGAAGGCGCTTTCCGGATCGTCGGTAAAACCGTTGTGGGAGGTGAACACAGTTCGGATCCTGCCGAGATCGAGTTTCTCCCTCAGCGCCTGCAAGGACGCGATGTTCATCTTGCTGTCGTAGTTGAAGATGTCAAAGAAGCACCAGCCGCCGTCTTTGTTCAGGGCGATGGAATCTCCGGTAAAGAGGAGTTCGTCGTCGATGAGATAGCACAGGTGCCCCAGCGTGTGACCGGGCACCAGAAAAGCCTGCACCTTGAAATCGCCGATCTGCACCGTCTCGGCGTCCTTGAGCAGCCGATACCCGTCCGCGATGGTCACGGAGTTTTTCAGGCCGAAGGGGCCGATCTGCTTGCGGTGCCAGGTGTTGGTGAGATAGTTCTCCTCCCTCTCGCCCAGATAGACCCGGGCGTTTGGAAAGGCATTCTCCTGCCGAACATCCAGGCCGCCCGCGTGATCCGGGTCGGCGTGGGTCAGAAACAGCGCCTGCACCCCGGCCGGATCCACGCCGATCTTCCGGCAGCGGGGCAGCAGACCAGGGTGGCCCTTATAGCCCGCGTCGATGGCCATGAGGGTCTCCCCCTTTCGGAGGAAGAAGATGTTCACGTCATATTCCCGGACGCAGCTGACCACGTCCGTCAGTTGCCCGGTGGGCGCGGGGTGCAGCGCCCCCTTTCCGCGGTACATGCGCGGGACGATGTGAATGGCAAAATAGTCGATCAGGCTCATAGGATCAGCTCCTTTACGCTTTCTTTTGTCTCTTCAGTTCCATCCCTCAAGAAAGCGGAACTCCTGCTCAAAGCAGTCCTTTCGGGAGGCATTGCATTCTTCCGGCCACTTTTTCTCCGCCGGGAAAGCTTTCTTCCAGGATTCCGGCGGCTTGGTCCCCAGCAGGTGGCTGGCATGAGGATAGATCACGGCTTTTATGCGGTAGGGGTAACCCATCTCTTTCAGCTTCTGCTCCATCCGCCTTACCGCCGTGGGAGAGGGCCATTCGTTGTCCCGCTCCGGCGCGATGAGCAGTGCGTCCGCCTTCATTTTTTCCACCTTGATGCGGGAGGCCTCCGTCAGCGTCGCGTTTTCGTAGAGTGAGCGGAGAAATTCGCCCTGACGTTTGGTATCCTGGCGCCGGTACTCCCGGAGGGAGCCGAAGAAGCCCTTTTCCCGCTGCCCGGTAAAGAGCGAGCAGGGGTAATCCTTTCCTTGATAGCTAAACCAGGAGCGCCCAGTGGGCTTGCCGAAGATTTTCGGCTCCTCCATCACATAGTCAAAGGGGCAGATGCTCAGCACCAGGCTGATCTCCGGGATCAGCGAGGCGCACAGGAGGGCATAGGCTGCGCCCGAGGAGATGCCGTGAATGCCGATCTTCTCAAAGCCGCTGCGCCTGAGCTCGGCAACGGCCCGCTCCACGTACTCCACCGGGATAGCGCGCATTGCCTTCGGCATGCCCTTCCAGAAATAGAAGCCGAGTACCAGCACCGAGTATCCGGCCTTGCGCAGATACTCCGAATCCGCAAGGCAATACTTTTCGTTCATCCCGGACCCGTGCATCCAGATGATGACTTTCTCCCTGTGGCTCGTGCCCTCAAACCAGCGGGCCTCAAAGCCGTCCTCTTTCAGGTGATAACTGTTTTTCATCGTTGCTTTTCTCCTTCAAACAGTCTTTCCCCTCTCGCCGCCGCGGAAAGCCAGCTGCAGTATTCCTCCAAATGCTCTCCGGGATATCCCACATGGCCGTAGCCGCTGACAAGCTTATACTGCGCATAGGGATAGGCTTTTTTCAGTTTCCTGTGGCAGAAGCGCCAGGCGGATTCTTCTTTGGAATAGAAGAAGGTCAAACGCTTTTGGAAATCTCTGTCCATGGCTGGGTAATCAAAGGTCACGCAGGCGTCCGCCTCCCGTTCCAGCGTCTCGTCGCTCATATAAGCGGCGTTCTGACAGATCGGCCCCAGCATATTGCTGTAGCGCTCCGGCTTTCCGCCGGAGAATTTCACGATCGTGGGCTCCCGCAGCGCCTCTTCCAGGGTCTTGCCCCGCAGATTCCCAACGATGGTCTTGAACTTATTGCCAAGTAATCTTGAGACGAACTTCGGAAAGTGCAGGAAGGGTCCGCCGTCAAAGAAAGCTGCTCCCACTTCCATGCCGTTCTTCTTTAACTGAGAGAGAAGCTCCATCCCCATCTCGCCGCCCATGGACTGTCCGTATACCAAGGCGACGGAGGTCATGGACTGCTCCCGTAAACAGCGGATGACTTCTTCCGCCTCTCCGCGCCGTGAGGTGAAGGGCTTTTCGCTTCCGGCATACTGTCCGTTATAATCCACAGCCAGAATGTGAAAATCCCTTTCCAGCTTCTCTATGATGTTCGCCATGGTGTCCGCATTGCAGAAAGAGCCCGGCAGCATGATGACGACCGGCGCGTCTTTCTCTCTGTATGTATGAATCCTCATGGTCTGTTGCCCCTTTATCTTTTTTCTTCCTTGCATTATTATAGTTAGCAATATCTAACCCGTCAAGAGAAAGCGCTGTGGAAAACTTTCGATCTCCGCAGCGCTTTTGGCTTTATTCGCTTTTCAGGATGCGGTAGAAGGCGACGCCAACGACCAGCAACACAAGGCCCGCGATCAGACAGATACGCGGCACGAGGGTCGGAACCCCTGCCGGGCCCAGATACAGCCCCCCGATCAGGAGAAACACGCTGACAAGCATGGTGAGAAGGCCGATCATACGGCAGGTATTCTTGCTCATGCGCTCGCCTCCCCGTTCCAGCTTTTCATCTGCTCCTGCAGTTCCACCATATGGCGGTAGGTGCCGCCCTTGCTCATCAATTCCTCATGGCTCCCCTGTTCGATGATCCGTCCCTTGTCCAGCACCAGGATCCTGTCCGCGCCGCGGATCGTGTTGAGCCGGTGGGCGATGACCAGCACGGTCTTGTCCCGGCAGAGCTCGCTCATGGCCTGCTGGATATAAACCTCGTTGTCCGCGTCCACGCTGGCCGTGGCTTCGTCCAAAACGATGATCGGCGCGTCCTTCAAGATGCATCTCGCGATGGAGATGCGCTGAGCTTCGCCGCCGGACAGGCTGGCGCCGCCCTCGCCAGCAAGGGTATCGAAGCCATACGGCAGGCGCATAATGAAATCATAGCAGCGAGCCTTTTTCGCCGCCTCCACCACCTCTTCATAAGTCGCCTCCGGGCGGCCCATGGCGATATTGTTATAGATCGTATCCTCAAAGAGATAGACCTTCTGAAAGACCATGCTGATCTGCGCCATCAGCGTCTCCATGGGGAGCTCCTTCACATTGACGCCGCGCAGCTTCACCTCACCCTCCTGCACATCCCAGAAGCGGGCCAGAAGATTGGCGATGGTGGTCTTGCCGCTGCCGGACTCGCCCACCAGGGCGATCATCTGTCCCCGGTCGGCGGCAAAGGAAATGTCATGCAGGATCGTCTCCTCACCGTAGGCAAAGGAGACACGATCAAACTCGATCTCATGCTCCGCCGTCTCCGGCAGGGCTTCTGTCCCTTCCATGTTCAGCGCTTTCTCCGCGAACACGGCCTCCAGCCGGTCCAGGCAGTTTTCCATGATGGTCAGCCGGGAGTCCAGCTGGAACAGGTGTCGGATGGGCGCAAAGATGCTCATGAGAAACAGCATCACGCCCACGAAGCCGGCGCTGTCCAGCGCGCCCTGCCCGTTCAGCCGGACCGCGAGCGCGAGGATCGCCGCCGTCCCGACGGCGTAGACGATCTGCAGCGCTCGCTCCCAGGGGGTGTGCTGGCGCTCGAAGGTGAGGTTCGCGTCGCGGCTTTTGGCAAAGCTCCGCCGCAGCTCTCCCGCGCTCTCGCCGGTCAGGCCGAAGCTCTTGGAGACCGCCAGCCCCTCGGTGTATTCGATCACCGCACCGGTCAGCTCCTCGATGACCTGCTGCCGAGCCCTGGAGTTTCGCATGGATTCCCGGTTCATGGGATGGGCAAGGCATACAGCAAGCAGTTCTGTAAAGAGCGCCGCCAGCCCCAGCCGGGGATGGATGGTAAAGAGGAACACGGTCAGCACCAGTTGGGCAAAGCCGTCGCTCACCACGTCGGCCACGATGTTCATGCTGTTTTCCTCGATGAACACCATGTCCGCCGAGAGGATGGAGCTGATGCGTCCCAGGTTGCCCGCCGTGAAGTAGCCCATGGGCAGACGGCGCAGATGGGCGGCGAAGGCCTTGCGCTTTTCCGCGAAGACCTCATAGCCCGTGGCGGATTGAAAGCGGTCGGCCAGGTTTTGAAAGACTGTGCCGAGGGCCAGAAAGCCCAGCAGCACCGCTGCCGAAAGGCAGCAGACGGTCACGTTTGCCGTGCCGTCCATCAGCTTTCGCAGGATCCAGACCGCCACAAAGATTGGCGCGTTCTGGCAGATGGATTTCAGGAAAGAGAAGAGATAGGCAATGCGGATCCGGGCGGCGAAGCGCCCGCCGCAGAACGCCAAAATGCGATGGACCATTTTGATCATGCGCTCTCTCCTCCTTTCAGCAGCCAGCCCTGGCTCTCCTCAGACGCTGCCCACAGCTTCCGGTAGTCTTCGCTGTTTTCCAAAAGCTCTTTGTGTGTTCCCTCGGCCGCGATCTTTCCCTGCCGCAGGACGATGATCTTGTCCGCCGAGACGATGGACGAGAGCTTGTGGGCAATGACCAGCACCGTCTTGTTTTGGATGATGCCCGCGATGGCGGCGTTCATCTTCTGCTCGTTCTCCGGGTCGATGAAGGCGGTGGCCTCGTCCAGGACGATGATGGGCGCGTCCTTCAGAAGCACCCGGGCAAAGGCGATACGTTGCCGCTGTCCGCCGGAAAGCTTGCTTCCGGCGAGGCCCGCCGGGGTGTCGTAGCCCTGGGGCAAGCCCATAATGAAGTCCTCGCACTGGGCCTTGCGCGCGGCTTCTTTTACTTCCTCGTCCGTGGCATCCGGTTTTCCCACGCGGATGTTCTCCAAGATGCTCTTGTTGAACAGAAACAGCTCCTGGGAGACGTAGGCCACTTCCCGGTTGAGGGCGTCCAGGCTCATGCTGCGAAGGCTCTGCCCGCCGATGGTGATCTCCCCGGCGCTCACGTCGTAATAGTGGCTCAGAAGTCTGGCGATCGTGCTCTTACCGCTGCCGGATTCGCCCACCAGGGCGGTCATCTGTCCCTCCCGGGCTGTGAAGGAAACGCCCTTCAAAACCTCATCGCTCTTGTAGGCAAAGCGCACCTGATTGAAGCAAACCGTGTGATCGGTTCCGGCAAAGGGAGCGTCGGCGCACTTGAGCGGCGGGCGGTCCAGCGCCTTCTCCAGCGCCTGGATCTTGAAGTTCACCTGCGGGATGGCCCCGATCAGAGCCAGCGTGCGCAGCAGCATGGGCCCCACCGCAAAGCTCAGGCACAGGGCCAGGGTATAGCGGCTCAGGGGCAGGTACCCCAGCACCACCATCAGCGCGCCGAAGGGCAGCGAGTAGAGCACTACGTTGGAAAACAGGCTCCCGTACAGGGCCATCCAGGGCCAGCAGACCTTGTACCAGGCCAGCGCGAAATCCCGGTAGCCGTTCACGGCTTCCTCAAAGCGCCGTCCGGATTCGCCCTGGCGGTTGAAGACACGCACCACCTCCATGCCGGAGACATATTCGATGATGGTGTTGTTCAGCCGCTTGGAAGCGGCAAAGTAGCTGCCCATGCGATCCATGCCCACCGTATACATCTGCCGGGAAGCTGCGAAGCCGAATAAGAGCATGATGACCGTCAGCAGCGCCATCTGCCAGTCCACGGCCACCAGCGCCAGCAGGATCACCGCGGGTACCGTGAGATTGGCGATCCCCTCCGGGATCACATGGGCCAGCATCAGCTCGATGGACTCGATATCGTCGTTTAATAGCTTCTTGACCGCGCCGGTGCCCAGCTCCTGTACGTTGCCGAGAGGCTGCCGCTCCAGCTTCTCCTGCAAGCTCGCCCTAAGGTTTTCCAGCGTGTGATAGGCGGCCCTGTGGCTTAGCTGCAAGCCGACGGTATAGGTGATCGCGTACAGGACGCCGAAGAGCAGAACGCTCCCGATCGCCGGAAGGGCGGCGGCAAGGCTCATGGTCTCTCCCCGCAGCAGCCGATCGATCAGGCTGTAGACATTGAGGTACGGGATTGTGCTGCAGACGGCACCCAGAATCATAAAGCCCACCGCCCAGTAGGTGAATTTCTTGAAGCGGCCGGCGTACTGCAGGACCTTACCGAACATACCCAGCTTCTCCCGGCGCTTGGAGGTGCTCTCCTCACTCTCGGAGAGGAAGTACCAGCGCATGCGTTGAACGCCCTCGTCGTTCAGCGGATAGAAGCCGAGGATGCGCCCGTTCTCCACATGGAGGATGTGGGTGCAGCATTGCAGGATAAGTTCCGGGTCGTGGGTAATGATGACGGAGGTCACCTTGTCCCGCATCTTACGCAGCAGGACGCCGAAGCGCTCCATGCCGCCGCGATCCAGGCCGGAGGTGGGCTCGTCGTAAAAGAGGATCTCCTTCCCGGCGCAGAGGGCGGAGGCAATGGCCACCCGCTGCTTCTGCCCACCGGAGAGGGAGGCCGGATGGCGGTCCATCTGTTCCTTGAGGCCGAGGCTGTCCAATACCTGCTCTGCTTCTTCCCGGGAGACCGGGGCGTTGAGCAGCACCTCCTCGATCACACTGTCGGAGAAGAGCTGACGGTTCACGTCCTGCATGACAAGAAAGCTGCGTCTTGCACGCTCCTTGTCCGACAGATACACGCCGTCGAAGGCTACGCTGCCGCTGGAGGAGATCACGCCGCAGAGAGATTCCGTCAGCGTGGACTTGCCGCAGCCGTTGTCCCCGATCATGGCGATGATGCTGTGCTCGGGAAAGCTCATGCGGTCGATGTCCAGGATCTGATGGCTGCCCCGGTTGCAGCTCAGATCCACCGTCTCCAAAACGGGCTTGCCTCCATGGGGGATCTCCCCGATCAGGGGGCTTTTCGTCAGAGTATGCAGATCGGTGCAGCGCAGGCCCAGGGCGGATAGCTCCGCGTCCGGCAGGGTGCGCAGCTCGTCCGGGGCAAAGCTGCGGGTGATGATCCCGTCGTCCATATAGAGGAAGCGGTCGGCCAGATTCATGAGATAATAGAGCCGGTGCTCGGAGACAACGACGGTCTTTCCCGCGTCCTTGATGCGCCGGATCGTCTCATGCAGGCGGGTGATGGCCTTCCGGTCCAGATTGGAGGAGGGCTCGTCCAGCACGTAGACCTCTGGCTGGGCGGTGTAGACGCTGCCGCAGGCGATCTGCTGCTTCTCCCCGCCGGAGAGCTCGAAGATATTGCGCCCCAGCAGATTCTGCAGCTTCATATCTGCCACGGTTTTGTCCAGACGGCGGCGCATTTCCTCGCGCTCCATCCCCTGATTCTCGCAGCCGAAAACCAGCTCGCCCGTGGAGTCCACGTTGAAAAACTGGCTCTTGGGATTCTGGAAGACGCTGCCCACCAGGCGACTGGTCTCGGAGAGGGGTGCCGTGGAAACGCAAAGCCCATCCACCAACACCTCGCCCTCCAGCTCGCCGGGGAAGAAATGGGGCGCCAGACCGTTGATGAGGCGGGTGACGGTAGTCTTGCCGCAGCCGGAGGGGCCGCAGAGCACCACAAGCTCGCCGCTTTGGATCGTGAGGTTGAGGTTGTCCACGCCCTCGCCCGTGCCGTGCTCGCCGCCGTAGTGGAAGCTCACGTTCTTGAATTCGATCATAGGCCCGCCGCCCCCTTTGTTGTGACCAGCACCACGATGGTCAGGCTCAGCGCCGCAAACAGCAGCATGGTAATATAGTCTGCCGGACGCAGACGCACCTCCTCAAAGGCACTCCGTTTGACGTCAATATCCATGCCCCGGGCCAGCGCGGCGGCCGCCAGCTCCTCCATCACGCCGACGGTGGAGAAGAGCAGCGGCACCAGTACATATTCGATGGTTTTCCCCGGATGGCGCAGCACCGAGCCGAAGCTCAGGGAGATCCCGCGAAAAGCCATGGCCTTCCGGATGCCGTTCCACTCGTCCTGCACTGTGGGGATGAAGCGAAAGAGCATGGCGATGGGGATCACCGCCTTGACGGGAAGATGCATTGCCGTCAGGGCGGAGAGAAACTGGCTGATCCGTGTAGTCTGCACGATCAGCAGGATGCTGAGGATCGTGGGCAGGGAGTAGAGGATGATCGTGGTCAGCACCGACACGAGCAGCACCACCACGGAGGAGGAGCTGCCCGCGTGATCCACCGCCTCCTTCACGTAAAGGGCCACGGCGAAGAGCAGGAAAGCCTTGAGCGCCGTCCAGGGCTTTCCGCTCAGCGCCAGGACGGCGCAGACCGCCCCGGCAAAGAGCAGGATATACAGCCCGCTGTAGGTGTAGAGGCTGGTCACGCCGCAGGCGAGAAAGATAAACAGCTTGGTTCTGGGGTCAAAGCGCACCAGCGCTTTGGAGTCGTCCCCGTATAGGCTGAAATCCATGGTCAGACGATGTTGGCTTTCTCGAAGTGCTTCTTGATGAGCTTGGAGGCGATCAGCACGCCGATGCCCGCGCCCACCAGGGCCAGGGCGATCTGGATAAAGGCCAGGCCGTTGACGGCGTACTTGCTCAGCTCATCGGCAAAGGCCTGTCCGTAGAAGCTGACGGAGCGCGCCATGAACTCATCCTTGTGGAAATACAGCATGGTGTAGGGGCAGACCATGTTCAGGTTGAAGGCCAGGAAGGAAAGCAGAAACATCTTCTTGGATTTGTACTTGCCGGCCATGATGATCAGCTCGGCCACGACAGCGGCGAGGACAGCCAGCACCATGCCCAGCACGTTGCCGGAGCAGGCCACCAGCGCAAATAGCACGCCGAGGATCAGCGCGGGGCCGAACTTGTGGACCTTCAGCACGCACAGCTCATACACGGTCGCGCATACCACGCCCACCGTAAACGGCGCGACGATGTACAGCACGGGGATGGCGCTAGTGCCGAGGACGACCAGCAGCATTAGCACGATGTAGATCGCGCCGAAGGCGCCCGCGTAGATGAGATCTTTAGTGCGCAACTTCTTGTCGCTCTGCTGCGCGGTCTGGGTGATTTCTTTCTTTGCCATGGTTCTTTTCTCCTTCAAAAAGTATTTGTATAAAAACGGTGTAAAACCGTTTCTACCTGAAATAACAATTATCCAAAAATGTTATGATAAAAGCCTGACCGGGTCCCGGTCAGGCTTTCAGCTTTCCGTATGCAATTCTTTCAGCAGGCCGTGAAAACCAGCCACCGAAAAAATAGAGATCTGTGTGATCAATCTTCTTACCTCGTCCATCGTATAGTCCCCATAGATCAGTTCCATGTATTCCTCAAATCTCATTTTCAGGATCAGCTTCACCAGTGCCGGCTCCACCGGCTCTCCCGCGTAGCGGTCAAACACCGCCTGATAGCCGGGGTAAAAGACCTCGTCGATCAGCCTGTCCTTGAAGCCCTCGTACTGCGTCCCACGGGAGCACTCAAACAGCAGGTGAAACTCGTCCCGGTGGGCAATGGCGTAGCTGATGGAGGTCAGTTCATTATCCACGCCTGTATCCAGATCCTCCAGTTCCCGGCTCATGACCTCGCCGTATAAGCCCTGAAACTCCTCGATCATCGGCGCAACCAGCGCGTCGAACAGCTCTTCCTTTCGGGAGAAGTGATTGTAAAATGCCCCGGTTGTCAGTCCCGCTCTCTTGCAGATGGAACGGAGGGAGGCCCCCTCGAAGCCATGGGCCAGGAACTCCTCTTTCGCGCTGCGGAGGATCAGGCCTCGAACCTGATATGGAATACGCGGCATAGGGCACCTCGTTAGTTAGCATTGTCTAACTAAAAATAACACATGTGATCGCAGAAGTCAAGGGCCTGCTGGATCACAAGTCTCATTCCCTTCGGCAGCTTCATGGCTCCAGGCGGCCCCGCTCCTGCGCCATCCGCCCCGGATAAAAC
>Ga0310697_10004313_pt1 | contig 14092 bp, 18 predicted proteins | sample 172DNAGHGlowgp2_FD_203883 | JGI IMG/M metagenome (GOLD analysis project Ga0310697, IMG submission 203883) | Sheep rumen microbial communities from Palmerston North, Manawatu-Wanganui, New Zealand - 1728 DNA GHGlow gp2 (v2) (version 2) | ecosystem: Host-associated > Mammals > Digestive system >...
CTTCACCTTCACCATTACGTGTTAAGGGGATACCTTTTCCATTTAAGGGGATTTCACCCACGCCATATACTTGCGCCGTACTTCTGATGACATGACTATTCAGGATTTCCGCCTTTATTTGATTGTCGTGTCCCTCATGGGGAATAGTCGATGAGCGTTCACCCTCGGCTAAAGTACCGTATGTTCTACGGGATACGTTAGGGTGCTTCGTTGCAGAACGTCCAATCCTTGCGTTGTCAAACCGTCATAGCGTGATTTCTCCGCTATTGTGGTGCAAGGCTCTAAGGAGTTACCTGCAATTAAATATCTTCTTCATGCACATTTCTGTGTATGAGGGCAAACATTGTCAGCCCTGTTTTTCCCAAAAAGTTCCTCTGCCAACTGAGCATGTTGGACATCAGTGAGTTCATCCCAAACATGGGAGATTTCTTGGAGTATCTTATACGGCGACTTGTAAGTTTCAGGGTCGAGCATTATGCTGACCTTGCCGTTTGTTAAGTCGTATACGTCACCGCCGATTGTTTGAAGAGATCCGTCCAGCTCCTGCGTCTCCTCATTCATGCCGCGTATTCTCATGCTTATGGTGCGAAGCGCATTACCAACTTTTGAAGAGTCTTGTGCGATTTCTTGACCAGCAGTAATAAGTGCAACAGTTTCTTCAAAAGTGGCATTTGCAGCAGCCATAGACGCAGATGAATTTTTAAGCGCGGTCATAACATCTGCGTTGCTCAGAGCAAAGTTATTCATTCTGTTACTTTCGGCTTTCGCCTACTGACCATGTAAACATGGCGCATAGTCATTTCTGGCTATGTCTCGCATTTCAGTGTTAGATTATAGTGCGAGTTCGGACTGAATCTTCATCTCAGAGAGATGGTAACTCAGGTGTATACGTTGCCGTATGCACCATTACAGTCTCTACGGATAAACTATATTCATTATTTCTCTTTTAATTTCATCATTGTTCATTAGATAAGAAAACCTATATAAAGTAATTCCATTATCCTTACAATATTTATTTTTCATTTCATCTCTTTTCTGGGTTCTTAACAACCCTTCTTCACCATCAAAGAAATCATTTGCCTTGAAATGTTGTGCGCCATCGTATTCGATAAGACAAAATAATTCATCACCTTTAAATATACCAAAATCGAAAAACAATGGATAACCTTTATCACTTTTGCAATTATCAAAAGTTAATTGCGGTTGATAATCTATTCCATTTTCTTTAAGAATATTTTCGATGAACAACTCATTAGAAGATTGTTTCATGCATCCACAAGAACGGACGTGATTATTTAATATTCGCGCAGGAAGGTCATAGAAATGCTTTCCACAAATGCCACACTCGCATTCCCATATCCATTGTCCAATTTCGTTTTGAGAGTATGGCTTTATTATTTTGACGCCATATTCCGAAATTTTGCCTGTATGATCTACGGTGTTGGCTTCTGATGCGCGTTCTTTTTGCAAACAACCACACGATTGAGTATGCATTGACTGAACATCTGACTTTCTTAAAATAACAACATTTCCACAATCACATTGGCATTTTACCTTCGGCGGTTGTTCTTCCCATAATGTTTCGAGTACAACCAACCTTCCGAATTTTTTGCCATTAATATCTTTGCCAAATACTTCTTTGGCAATTTCTTTTCTTGCACAACCGCATGACGGATTATTTCTCGTCTTTAATTCATATGCGAGTTTTATACATGTATTACCGCATTCGCACTCGCATAAACATTTAGTCCTACCTTTACCGTTGTGGTTGTATAACATTTCTTTAACAGTTAATTTCCCGTATTTATTTCCAGTTAAATCTTCTTTTTTGCTCAAATTAAAAAATCCCCCCTATTTAGAAAAATAGAGAAGATAATGAATATAGAATCTTTCCTCGGTCTTGACCATCTCTGGCTTTTGACCGATATAGTTATCTGCTGGGTTAAACCCCGTATGTTTCCATACGTTTCGGCAATATGATACCGACAACATTTACTTTGCTCATGATGCCATCGAGCGTATCGTTGGCTTCAATTCCAAATCCTTATATTATTACGTTCGCAAAACGTGGCTTATCATTTCTGATAAGAGTGGACTATTTCTTCATCCGCTTTCGCGGAGTACACCTTTTCGGTTTATGGGTTTTCACCTGCGCCTTTAGCTTGCGCCCCTACTTCTAATGCCATAGGTATTCAGGATTTCCACCTTTATTCTGTTCCTATGACCCGACATGGGAATAGTCTCTGAGCGTTCACCCTCGACTGATGCCATATGATCTATGTATAACGTTAGGGTGCTTCGTTGCAGAACAGCGATTTCTCTTCAAGATAGAAGAGCAGTATTTAGGCTTTTGACCGTGTACCATCCTTACGTTGTTTCTACTTTCGTCCCGTCACAAGATAGTTTCCTTCTTGTTGTGGTGTAAGGCTTTACGCATTACCTGCAATTAAATGTATTCAAGTTTCACATCACTATGAAACAAGGCATAAGTTTGCCTTCATCGTGGAGACAAGGCTATTTGTCGATTCTTCTACACTCATCCCCGGCGAGATTGCTGCAAATTGTGAAGACAGCTTAGACATCGTTTTACTGTCTTCAAGAGAATAACCAAGGCGGCTCCAATCCGCAGCCCCTTGGATAATCTGTTGTGTTGTAGTTCCGTACTGTTTAGCGATATTATTCGCTTCGTTATAGAAATTATTTAACTGCTGTGGCGTTGCAGTCGTTGTTTTTTGTAAATCAACGAGTGCATCATCAAGCGCGACAACAGTTCTTATGCCATTCTCCATCTCTGAGAATACTTTTCGTATACTCACATATGAAGCGGCGAATTTTACCATGCTACTAAAAGCCGAACCGAAGCTGTCTGCAAAGGTTTTCCCTATATTGCCAGTGGCGTTCGCCTCCGATTTCAATACCTTTACATTATCGCTCCACTCTTTAAACTGTTGCGCTGTAGCACCGCCGTCCTGCATTCCTTTCATTTCTTCTTGCAGTGTGCGGATCCTTTCACCAAACGCAGCAGTAGCTTTTGTATTTTTAGAAGCCCATGCGGTTAGATTGTTTCCAGCGATTTCAAGCTGTGCTTTTGACGCCATCTTTTCCGCTTTGGCAACTTTATCCGTTACGTTCGCTCTGGCGGTGGCTTGTTGTGTAGCTTTCTTCTCTGCGGTAGCGACAATATTTAGTGTCGATGCTACTTCTTCGCTTTTATCGTTGTAGGTTTTGGTAACGGTAACAGCGCGTTGAAGCTGGTCTGTTCCCTTTACACTCACGTTCATTCCGCCTTTAGAATTTAACTTGGTTTGAACGCGCTCTACCTCGACACCCATGTTGCCGATCTCTTTTGTAATGTTATTGACTGATTTAGAGTCAAATTGAAAACCATCACTCAGAGAACCTTTTAAGTCATTTATCTGTTCAGTCGTGGCAGCGACCTTTATCCTGCCAAGGCTACTATTGAACCCAGATGCCCACTGTGACCCAGCAGAAGTACCAGAATTTCTTGCTTGATTTTGCAACTGAGATAATATCCCAGTGAGATTCTGCCCAGCGTTAGTAAGGTTTAAATCAACATCTACTTTTAGCTTTCGAGCCTGTTTTATAAAACTTTCTATAGCGGAAGTGGCATTTTTTAAATCGGCGTCCGCAATAATTTTTGCTCTAAAATCAGCCATGTAACACCCCCGTTATAATCAACCGCTTATGCGGCATTATAACTCTGTTAACGAAGTCGTCTTGACATCCTTTATTCCTTCTTCCCCGAAGTATTTGTCAAACGTCTTCTCTTTTTCTGTGTCTGTATATATCCTGACCATCTCTGTGCTTTCCCATCCTATGATGTCCTGAATTACACTCTCTGGCAGATTACTCTCCGCAAGTTTCGTAGTGAAGTAATGCCTGAGACTATGCCAGTAAAACGGACGCTTCATCTTTTCTGTAAATATCCGCGCCCAACGATCCAATGTGGAAATCGAAACAGGTTCATCAATCCACTTCCCCTGACTTGTACTTGCAGGAAACAGCCACTCGCTATTGATTCTCTGCCGTTTTCTTTCCTCAAGCCACATGTCAAGATACGGCTGAAACGGCTTTGCAAGGGTATAAACGTCAAGTAACTTACCCTGTATACCGCGCCCCTTCGTTACCATCTTTTCAGGGGTCTTGTAAAGCGCACCTTCGCAGATAAGATTCTTCTTGTCAAAGTAACTCACTTTAAATCTCGGAATTTCTGCTTTCCTTCTACCATTATTCATAGTGAGCGCAAGTGCGCACGCTTTCATATATTCTCCTTCTTCTACGAGTTCATCCAGTAGTTTCTGTAACTCGTCATAGGTAAACACAGTTTTTACACGAACTGTTGTGTTAGCAGGAGATTCGATCTTTTTGATGATTGGCTTATATCCTTCGTATTCATCATCAAGGATGTTTTCTATAAAGTTGCTCAGAGATGAGATAGTAGCTTTAACAGTGCGGACTCTCTTTGGAGACCATCCCCACTCGTTAATTACGTGGCTTTGGAATTTCGCAAATTCTCTTTTCTTCAAGTCAATAAAGAATTTGTTCTTGTTATAGTCGAGATTCCAAATCCAAAATATTTGCAGATTTCTGCCATACTGATAAATCGTGCCTTTAGACCTGCCGATAGAAGACAGGTATTCAAGGAAGTCTTTTTCGAGTTCACGATTATCAGGATTTACTTGTTTAAGTTTTTCATCGGAAACAATATGGTTATATACCGTACTTCTTCCTTCACCTTTTCTTTGTGTCATAAGTACCTCTATTTGAAATAACGCCCAAAGACCGTATTAATGTCTCGTTCCATATGTTGAAGAGAGCGTTCCCAGAATCCGCTTTTACCTTTGATATGCGCTGTGCCAGCTTCGGCTGCGGTCATAACTTCCAATGGTGAAAAGTAACTCGACCACCCTCTTGATGTGAAAACTTCATTTGGAACATGGTAACTCCCAAGTTGAAGATATGCTTCAAAACTTGCACTATTGCCACCCATAACAACGGGTGTAGTTCTTGGTGAACTGCCAAGTTGTCCAGTTCTCGTATATAACGTTGGACTTCCCTGAGAATAGAACGCTTGTGTTTCTTTGAGCATGTCTGCTTTGATTTTTGCCTGAGTTGCCTGCATAGCTTTTTGGACTTGATCCATTATCATCTTTTCCAACTCAGCAGAATTGTTTGCTACTGGCATAATGCTACCTCAGTTTTGCGGATACTTCGGGCGAATCCTGCCTTTTACACTGCCAAGATTATTTCTTGTACGATAATGCACTCCGCCGTTATAGTTTCCTGAAATGAATTTATTTCCGCCTAATGCGAACTCCGTATGGTTTGGAACACCTAACTTATTCTGATAAATAACCACGTCCCCAAACTTAATATCGCTTGTCCCAGATTTCCACGTTCCGTTTTTCTTGGCAATTGCGTACAAGTCTCTTGCACGTTTGCCGTATCCAAGCAGATTGAGATAACCTGCCTTGTAAAACATGAGTTCTACGAACATCGTACACCAAGCATTTGCCATCCCGATTTTGCCATGTTTCGTGCCATACTTTTTGTTATACCAATCCATAAACGCATTGTATTCCTTAACGAAATCTCTATGCGCTGTTTTTGAATCTATATACGGCTTCATCAGGCTAAAGACTTTCTGCGCACCCTGAGAGGTTGCAGTTTCTTTCTTCTGTGTTTCTTCCTTCTTAGTTACCTCTTCTTTTTTTGTGACTATGATAATCGGTTTGCTATAACCAGCCTTTGCCAGTTTACTGACCAGTTTATCGGCGTTTTCTTTATTGGCGAATGCACCGCATTGTACTTTGAAGTAACCATTCTCTTTAATGATTGCAGTATTAAAGCCAGCCTTTTTGAGTTTACTGGCAACTTTCTCAGCATTTGCCTTTTCTTTATAAGCGCCGACTTGCACTTTATATAACAATGTGATGCTCATAAAATCCTCGCTTTATTTTTGCTGCGGAAGTTCGATAATCTTCGAATCTTCCGTATTCTCTTTGAACCTGTCAGAGTTAGCGTAAGCATTAGCGATTGATTCCGCAGACAGTTTGCCGTTTCGAATATCTTCAACAGCTTGTGCGATAACCTGAATATTTTCCTCGGTGAATGTGCCTGAAAACATTTCCGCAATGTTTGTGATTCCGTTAACAATTCTCTGCACTGCAAGACCGCCGTTCTCTATTCTTGCCGTGATGATTGCAATAGCGTTATGATAAGCATTACCGAAATCAAGATATTCGTCTGGCATTCCGCAAAACACATTATCCTCGATTGCACGCATAAATACGGGATCATTCAAAACAGCTTCGAGTTTCACAAAATCTACATCGCCATCAGCATCTATATTTTCAGGCGTCACTTCATCACCTTCTTCTGCGATTGCACAGTTTTTGAAGTACAGATACGCCATGTGAATTTCGCCAATATGGGGAACGTACTCGCCCGTAGTCTGTTCAAAATATCCTTCTACAATTTCATCAACCAGTTTGATATACTGTGGCAGCTTTAACTTGTTATTAAACTTCATGATTACCTCCGATAGTAATTCACAGCAGTAACCTTTAAGAAATCCTCAACGTTATACTTGCTGTTTGTTTTCATAAGACGTTGCTCTATGACAACGTAAGGGATATTGTTAAAATCCAAGTCTGATATTGTGAAACTTTTCTTTTCTATCGTGTCCGACAATTTCATAAAATCCTTTATGTTAAGGAAGATAGTCTTCTCGATTTCGCGGAACTCTATGATAAATCCGCAAACACAGTTGCCAACACTATTCAGCTTTTCTAACCCCTCTATCTGATAAAAATGTATATCGCCCGTTTCCCCCTTCGAGCGCTCGAACGAGATTGATTTTCCCTTTACGGTCTTTAATTCCAACGCATACAAAGTGAATGTTTTTGGGTTCCATAACAGGAAGTCGTATGGATTCTTTCGTGTGAACCGCAGATTTGTAGCGTTGGCAAATGACTGCGCTGGGTCGGGGATTCTGATTACGCCGACATACTCCGGCACGCACGCCGTAAAGTTCTTCTCAAATTTCTTTCCTATGTTCACAGCGGTTTAGTCTCCATCCATTTTCTATAAATAAATGACGTTTCTCGCTTTAAGAACCAGAATGTAATTCTACCCTCGTATCCTTCTCGCTCCCAGACAAACCTTGGCTGACAGCCGTGCTTGATGTAGAAGATGGCTTGTTTAAGGTTGTCGATTGGGATGAGGTTTTCGCGCCCATAGCACGAAATTGCTTCTTCTAATGATTCAAATTTAATTTCTGTTTTCATAGTCTCTCCATGCGAAAAAAAATAAGGAGCAATACGATACGGATTGTAAAGTATTACTCCTCAGTAATATTTAACTCGATACAATCCACGTCTGTGATTGGTTGTTTCTTATGTTTCGTTGTCCATATTTTCTTTTTAGGTTTGGCAACAGCTTCATCTTTTACGATGGAGTATCTGCCATCTTCACATTCGACTTTTACAGTTTTTACTTCTTTGCCGATTGGCGGAAGTTGAACCTCTGTATTACCAAACTTGACAACGGAAACAGACTCATTATTGAGAATGACTTGACATTCTTTAATCATGTGTTTTTCCTTATAAATTAAAAAAATCCCCGAAACATTTTTCTGGGGATTCGGATTTGACTCTATTAAATTCTTCTTGTGCAACAAATGAGAAATTGTGGTCTTTATAGGTAATGTTCCTGCCTATACAGACTCTAAGACGTTTTGAAGAACCTTCGGTAGCATTGCCAAACATACAGTCACAAGCTGTAAAAGCGTTTCTGTAGTAGTTGCCGTTTTCGTGGCAGAAGACTGGTTTAGAATTGCTCGCCATTTTGTTGTTGTCTATAAGAAGTTGAGAGCGGTTGATTGGAATGATCCAGCCGTTTTGTTTGCCAAGGTCTTGATAACGCTTAACCGTGTTCTTTGCAATTCTGAAATGTGATGCAATGTCAGCCATCTTCATAACAGGGTTATCGTTCAAATAATCGCACACAGTCTTGACAAGATTGGACGTAGCAAAACAACTGCATTGTTCCCAATCTATATCGTCTGGCTTTGCATTTAACAATTCCAACAGACCAGATTGGCAAATACTGTTTTTGATGTAATCCTTATCAGATTCGCGACAATCAATGACAAAATAATAATCTATGCCATTACTTAAAGCTAAATCACGTTTTAGCTTATCGTTTTCCTTTTCTTGCTCTAAACTTCTTGAAAGGTTTATTTGTTTGCCGTAATGCTGTAAGCCGTGTTGTTCTGTTATTATCTTTAAACCGCCAAACTCAATATAGTCATCATAGAATTTATTTTCAGACCAATCGAATTTCTTTTCTGTGGCGAAATCAACACCGATTTGTTCAAGCATAGAATACATAAACTTATTGGGATAACTCCATCCATCGCCACAAACGCATTTTACGCCGTGAGTTATATGTATATGGTCAATGCCTCTATTATAGATTCTTCCGCAGTCAGGGCATTTGAAATCTACTTTTGCTTTACTATACTTAGTATGCGTGTATGCGTCTTCAACATCCACGAAATAGGGAACCATCCAAGGAGTGGTAGTAGCCACATCATTTATTCTTTTGACAACCTTCTGCGGTGTTTTGCAACAAACATTACATCCTGTAGAATACTTGGTATCATCCAAATAATTCTCTTTAATCCAATCCTCGTTCCCACAATTATTGCAATGGTATTTATAGAATTTCAGCCTTTGTTTGAACGGTTTATTATCTGCGCGGTGTCTTCTTTCGACTTCTCTAATTTCTCTATCTATTATTTGCAGATTTCGATTATTAGATATTATTACATCGCCAATGTTGTATTTGTATTCCATAGAACTCAATAAGTCTCCGATATGGAAAATGGGCAGGAATAACCCTGCCCACGTTCCAATTTAATTACATGTAATTGTTGAAAGCAAAAAACAGTTTATTACTGAGCCTCAGATTCATCCTCTACGAAATCAAGGACATTGCCATCCTTATCGACCATAAGATCAAAAGTCAAGGTCATTTCCGCAGGATCTCCCTCGGAACTGAAAGAAAGTTCAAAGTCACGCTGGACGGATGCCTTATAAGCAGTGATGATAAAGGGAGTAAGAACGCCTACTTCGTCCTTGTCGAGAGTGGACATAGTGATAAAGTAGTCTTGCGGAATCTTATCGTTGTTAAAGGACACTCTCTTGACGCCTGTATCTTTCACGACAATGTAGCCAACCTCATAATTTGTGTCGGCAACGATGTCACCTGCTGTAGTTGCGGTAAAAGTACCGTCAGCATATGTTCCCTCGATGGGTGTATCGCCAAACTCGCCAGTCTTGAAAACAAAGACAGAACCAGCCTTTGCATTTGCGATAGCAAGAGAACCGCCAGTTGTAGCCTTAATGGTTTCCTTTTTGGCGTATGCAGCGTCAGTCTCGACAACGCCATTGGACAGAAGAGCATAGAACTTAAAGGGGATTACTTGTGCGGTCACACTTAACGTGCCTTCAATGGGATTCTGGAACGCAATCGCCTTTGTTCCCTTCTTCATAGCATAAACAGCATCGCCAGTCAGACCAGCAGTAGTTGTATTCGCAGTGTCGAAAAACAGGAAAGGCTGCATGGTCTTCAGGATTCTAATGTCAACATCGCACACTTGGCGGTTGGCTTTATTAAGAGCGGGCATATTAAATTCCTCCTTAATAAACAAAAGACTCGCTTACGCGAGTCTCAATTATTATTTGTCATAATTATTTTTATACCAAAGCGTGTGGTCATAAGTATTTTTCTCATCACCCCAAACCGCCACTCTGACACTATTCAAATAATGAATATCGTCACTTTGAGTCTTGCTGAATTGATCGTACAGTTGGAATAGCGTGGCATCCCAAATGTTTATTATATTCAATCCAGCCGATTTCGCAGCAGTAGAAGAGATAACGTTTGGAACAGAAGCGTCAATAGATGCTTGTTTCTCCTTACGCTTTGTTTCTTCTTCTTTCGCTTTTAGCATCTTTTCATATAGCTTCTTAGCTTTCGCGTTTTTGAAGACTGGTTTCTGCTCGTCAAGTGGGTCGTCACTCTTGATACAGCAGACCTGTCTCAAAATGTCAAGAACATCGTAAATGTTCATATGATTAATTACGCCGACAACATTATCATCTGAGAGTTCAACCTCGTCATCTGGCGTGTCATAATCATCCGTGTTAAGGGTATAATAGACATTATCCCTAAAAATGACTCGCTCGATAAAGAAGAAGTTGAATATTTCCAGAAAGCATTCACGCAGATTATCGTACAAGAGAATCAGGTCGTATAATGTTGTGTGAATCTTTTGCTCGTCTGGGATAGACTCCCAATACAGCTTGTCGGTTTCATCAGCTAAGTTGTTGTAGTAGTTGTTTGGCGTAAGCAGTAAGTACGCCTCGTATACCCTGAACCGTGGGAATGAGAATTCCCCGATCTCACGCAGAGTATGCTTCTTTACGCTGCCAATCGACAGCTTAATCGGTGTCGGACACAGTAATGTATAGTATTCTAATCTCATCTGAAATTAGGAACAGTGAATACGAGAATGCGCCCGTAGAACTCGGTCGAGTTATAAATATCTATGTTGTCCAACACCAACTCGCCTATTCCAAATTCTCTGAGGACTGTAGGATTGAGAATGGCATCTTCAATCATCTCGGCAAGAATATCGGTTCGGTTTCCCCAATAATCCTCCTTGCTGTAGTTCTCTAAAATATCACGGTGGCAAATCGCATACATATATACCTTGATGTCCTTTATCTGAGATCGCAAGTCAGGCATAGTGACATCATAGAAAATGTATGTACTCGTATCCTTTATCGTATCATCTATAAATAGATGTGAATGAATCTGTTTCTTTGTTTTTTCAAACTGTTCTTTCGTTTGACCCGTAGTGCCTGTGAGGATTTCCTGTATGTTCTCATCTTTTAACAGGGCATTATTGATACGGGTTTTGAATTTTCCCAATTCTATGACTGTTTTCTTTCTACCCATTATCAATACCTCTCATAGCGCAGTATCAAACTAAGCCGATAATGGTTACTTTTACTTTGTTATCTTCATAACCGCGTAAAAATAACTCAAACGATTTATTAAGTAAGTCATAATTATCGACAGATATACAGATAGTGTTATTTATGTTATCGACTTGCAGTTTATCTACGAAGTCGCAGTCAATTATCCATTCGGGTTCAATGTCTATAACTTGTCCGTCTTGTGTAAACACAGCGGTAAACTCGGTTGCGCCAAGTCCAATATACAGCTTGTCTGAATCGGTGATGATTTTGGCAGTGACTACACCTGTAGGCGTATCTTGTTCGTCATCCTGCTCGGTGTCCGTATCCGCGATTTCATGCGAACACAGCCAATATCCATTGTCGCCTATCTTATAGTACCCATCCCCGTTATGCTGTTCGCTCTGCGTAACAAGCATCTCATAATGTCCGCTGTCTATATAGTTGTAAAGCACGCTGTCATTTCGAGTGCATTCGTATGTGATAAGTGAGAAAGAAGTATCTACTTCTGTTCCTTCGGGGATTTCCTGCTCATAGTATTCAATACGCTTATCAATGATAAATCTAACGCTTTCGTCAAGCATTATGCACTCTTTGTCGTATGGCAGACATACCAGTAATTGGTCTGTTCTGAGCGTATAATATCTGTTCTCTCTTTGACCGTTGTTGTACTGCGAAGCGGATTGTATATTCGACCATCTCTGGACTACTTCGCCTTTATCGTTCAACCATGTCATGAGCCAGTTGCAGAGAACCAAGACAGCTTTTTCATACATCCCGTTATCGTCAACGAGACCTTCTATGAGCCAATATCTATTCTTATACTTTACTAAATAGCCAGCTTTGCAAGTTCCAATAGGAAGATACAAATGTCTCTTAAAAGCGTTCAGCTTCGTATCTTGTGTCCTGTTCATGACAACTGCACGCATTGGCGTGCATTCAGACAAGTCTGGACTGCAATATTCTATGTCAACCGCAATCTCGGTATCTAAAGTTTCCAAGAAAGCGTCTTTCGAGAAATCAAGTGCGTCATTTTCAAAACCGCTTGTTTGTGAATATGGGGGTTTGAGTAAATACCATTCTTCTGCCATTTAAGACACACCCCCTTTTTTAAACATAAGCTGTAGGTTTTTGATTCTGAACCATGAACCCAGATTTCGCCTCGTCATACATTAGTTCGTTTCTTGCAGCAGTCTTGGAGTGACCGCCGCCATCGACCGAAATGTCTTTGCCGGAAATAGAAACTCGCTTGTTTACCTTTGACGTTTCTCTTTCCTGATACATCTGTTTCATGAACGCAGCAAGAGTGTCAACAACATACTGGTCTATTGCAGGTTCAAAAATCATATCGTCCTCATTGAACTCGATTGGGTCTAATTCAATGGAATACCTTGCAACAGCCTTTTTCAGCCAGACAAGTTTAAGCCCCTCTGGAATCACTTCTTTATCTCGAAAGGAACTTTCAAAGCTATCGAAAACATCCTGTACAGTAGTGTATTCCATGAACTACTCCTTTAATGGTGGCGCGGATCCTCGTCCTGCCTAACCCTATCTAATTTATAACCTGTGTATTCTTCCGCAAAACGAATCTTACTGTAATCGTTCAGACCAAGTTTGGCGACTGACGCCATGAAAGCGTACTTCTCGGCGCGAGTGCGAATCTTATCTTCAACAGCGGATTCAAATGCACCCTGATTAGTAATGCCAAAAAGTTTCTTTGTGACTTCATCACTGAATATATCTGCGTTCTCAAAACCAAGTTCTCTGAGAACTCGCCTGTCCTCAATGATAATAGTCGCATGATTGCCAAAACCATCAACGCCTGCAAACAGCTTATTGCCGTTCTGTACTTGGCTGATTACTTCGTTAATAGAAAGTCTGACACTTCCTCTTGGCGGAATGTTAACATCGCCAATTCCCATAAGTCTTGCAAAACCTACGATCCAACCTGCGATGTTTGTCACGGTTATTTGCTGTTCCAAATTCAGCTGCGGTTCCTCTTCGGGTGTCGCAGTGATGTTATCAACAATGATTTCTTCTGGCATTTCTGCCTTTTTATTTGTGGTTCTTGCCATTCTTAATACCTCGTTTCAATTATTTTTCACGGTATCGACTAAAAACTATGTTTCATCTCATTGTATGAGTTTATTATTTTGTCAAGCCTGTCAGATTTGTGGAATACCCAATATCGGTTTCCGCTGACCTTGTTGATTTTTGAAGCATAGCATTTTTCGTTAAAGGCACACAAATAATGGAAGAGTCTTAAACTATAACAATAGAAATTGTCGTTTCGTTCCATATTTGTCCCTCATTTATTTTAAGCTACGAAATTCTCTTCAAGGATTTGCTCTATGTTGTCGAAGTCCTTATACCAAATTTCGAGCAGTGTAATGTTGTTATTTTTGGCGTATTCCCGTTTTCGCCTGTCGTGTTCCTTTTGATATTCAAGTTGAGCCTTTGTCTGATATGGTGCAGTGCCATCATGAAACTCGCCTTGATATTCGATTAAAGTATTACTGTTTGGAATATAGAAGTCATAAGAGAGAAGACCGCCACCAGTTCCAATCAGGTCATCATAAGATTTTTGCCACTCGAAAGGAATGTCGTTTTCTTCAAGGTATGACATTATTTTGAGTTCACCTTTTGATGTGTTACAAACGGGGCATCCTGTGGCATCTCTCTTGCCTATAAGACTGTGCGCTTTCGCAGACCAAGTATGATTGCATATTTTGCATTTACACAAAACAGGTTCGTCATCTTTTATATACTCGCTAAGTATCTCTATTGTCTTGTGTTGCGGATTACGTTCATTAAACTCTTGCAAGAATTGTTCATGCGATTTAATCCTATAATTCTGAACGTATCTCATGGCGCACTTTTTACAACCATAACCTCTTAATAGCGAATATGGCATTACGTCCCATACGTAACCACAATCTTTACACCGACATTTAATCTTTGTGTTCATATTGACATATTTGCCAACTATCTCAACATTTGGGTTTAAAACATCTTTTACA
>Ga0310697_10004314_pt1 | contig 14088 bp, 10 predicted proteins | sample 172DNAGHGlowgp2_FD_203883 | JGI IMG/M metagenome (GOLD analysis project Ga0310697, IMG submission 203883) | Sheep rumen microbial communities from Palmerston North, Manawatu-Wanganui, New Zealand - 1728 DNA GHGlow gp2 (v2) (version 2) | ecosystem: Host-associated > Mammals > Digestive system >...
CCCTTGGACCCGCTGCCCATAGATACGCTCCCTATCGGTCGGTATGACATGAGCAGCGGGGCGCTGACACGGACAGCTTGCTTTTACTCCTTTGGACCCGCTGCCCATAGATACACTCCCTGTCGGTCGGTATGACATGAGCAGCGGGGCGCTGACACAGACAGCTTGCTTTTACTCCTCTCTGCGCTTCTTGCACACAAGGTAGGCGGCGCCGAGGGCGGCCAACACTGCCATGCCGGTGCCCAAAGGTGCGTCGGCGTTCTGGTTGCCGGGCTGGTTGTGGTTAGGAAGCATGGGCATATCTGTGCCGTCGCGCATCATGCTGCGCTCGGCCACATTGCCGCGTTGGAAAAGTCCGCCTCTTTCGGTCGGGTCGGCGAAGGTCGTCGTGGCGAGGCCGAGGAGGATGGCTGTGATTATCGTTAGCTTTTTCATCGTATTTTAGGTTTGTTGTTATTTTCTAAGTTACTGTCTCGTATTTAGCTTCTGTCATTATGACCGTTGAAATGACCATGACCACCTTTTACGCTGGTTGTTGGCCTGCCGAGGCACATGAAGGCCATGTCATACCGAGGCGCAGCCGAGTGTATCTTTGGGCTTCATGGGCATCAGGCTCAATGGCCGGCTGTTGGCCGTTGTTGTGCATAGATACGCTCCCTGTCGGTCGGTATGACATGCACAACAACGTCCGAAAAGCTTCCACAAAAGCCGTCAAGTCCAATTTATATCTGCCAGTGGTCATGGTCACAAGTCATGATTAACGAACCACGATCTTCTGCACCTTCACGTCGTTGCCGTTGATGAGGCGGAGCATATAGACACCCGGGGCCACGTTGAGGCGTTTCTCGTAGCTGCCGCTGAACTGCTCGCTGCTGAGCACACGGCCCGTGACGTCCATCACTTGCAGCGTGGCCGTTCCCTCAAGACCGAAGATGGTGAGGTTGCCCATGCCGTTGACAAAGCCAAACGTGTCGCCGTCGACTGAGCTGCCGGTGGCAAACACTAAGCGGAAGCGGCTCTCGTAGTCGGTCGTGAGGGCGTCGAAGCTGTAGGTCGGGTTGGCCAACAGGTCGACGTCGGCGCCAGTCATGTTGTCGATGAGGTGCAGGTAGCTGAAGCTGACTTCCTCGGAGGTGAAGCTCAGCGTGTAGGTGCCGTTCTCTTCGGCCTTGAAGCTGACGGGCATCTCGCCCACCTGGCCTTCGACCGAGGTGATGGCGTAGTCCTTGCCTTCGACGGGCATGAAGATCTTGGAGCTGTTGGCGCGGAAGGTCATCTTGCCCAGCTTCTGCTCGCCGCCGAACACGAGGATGGCGTTGTCGAGCTGCTTGTTGTTGCGGCGCAGGTTCATGTTGAGCTTGGCGTTGCTGGTGGCGGGAGCCTCGGTGCTGAAGATCACGGTCTTTTCTTCTGCCTCGGCGGTGATCAAGACGCCTTGCATGGCATGGATGGCGGTTCCAGCTTCGTTAGAGGTGTAGGTGTCGCTGTTCTCCAAGGTGTAGAAAGGCTTGGTGATATAAGCATCCTCAGCGAACGGGTTACCGATGAGGTTCCAGCCTTTGAAGCGGGCATTGGCATCATAGTTGTCGAGCGGGACGTTGCCATTGGTGCCGGGCGTGCCGGTGAAGGTGAGGGTGGTGCCTTCCTTGCTGGCATAGAGGTAGCCCTTGCCGTTCACGATGTCGAAGCCAACGAGGGTCTTGAAGTTGATCCACTCGTTGCCTTCGCTGTCGCCAGTTTGGCTGAAGTAGTAGAGGTCGTAGTTGTCGGTGATGAAGCCGTTGGCTGCGGCAGGCGTTACAAACTCATCGACAGGCGAGGCGATGAAGTAGTAGCCACCCTTTCCGTTGGCCCAGCCCTCTTCGCCAACGGCGGCGATGGTCTTGGTGAAGACAGGCTGGAAGCTAAAGTCATCCACATAGAGGTAGTATGCATCATCAGAGGTGTGCTTGAGAGCCACATACTTGGTGCCAGCAGGGAACACGTCGTTGTAGGGCGTCCAATCGTTCTCGCCTGCGGCTATTGTTATTTCATCACCCCAAGTGAAAGCAGCCACATCGTTGGTGGTAGTGGAGTAACCCACAAGGAAGGTCTCGTCGTAGCCAGTTGCAGGGTTCTTATAGTAGAACGACACGGCCACTTGTGCAGTAGTGCTTTCAAACTCAGGTGAAATGAGGCACTGCTGCGATTCTTCAAGCCAATGGAAAGCGAAGCCGTAGCTGCCTGTGTGATTGGCGGATGAGCTGATACCAGTGCTGCTGATGCAATTCGTCATGGTCCAGCATGCCAGTTGGCCGGCATCCTCAAAACCATAGGTGTAAGGCAGGGCGATGGCACCGCAGTCGGTATTGAAGCTCACAGGTCCAGTCCATTCACTATAGCTGTCGCTGCCGCAGTTGTCGCGCACCCAAACGTAGTAGGTGGTCGAAGCATTCAGGCCAGTCAGGTTGTAGCTTGCGTCCGTAATGCCTTCGATGAGGTTGTCTGCCACAAGCTCTTCGGGCATGGTGCTTTCGGTGCTGAAGTAGAGGTCGTAGCTCTCGTGATAGGTATTGGTGCTCACGCCAGTCCAGATAGCGGTGGCGGTGTTGGCTCCAGTGGCGTTGGCTTCGAGGGCGGTGGGAGGCAGGTTGCCCGCCGGAACGTTGATGACCAGACGCACGAAGTCGCTATAGTCATTTACGCCGCAGTACTTGCGCAGGAAGAAGGTACAGGTGGAGTTGGGGTCCATTTGGCCATCGTAGTCTATAGTGGTATGGTAATCTTTATTGCCCCACATATTTTCATCCGGTTCCTCATGGTTGCCAACAATCATGTAGTATTGGAACCATTCATTTGTCTCGCCTTCCCATGACACCTGTACGCCGTGGGCGTGGAGGCTACCCTCAACGATAGCCAAGCCTTCAGGTGCGAAGCACGAAGCAGGTGTGGTGAACTCAACCACGTCGCTGTAGTCGGTCTCAACACCAGCGCAGTTGCCCTTCACGCGCACTTCGTAGGTGGTTTCAGGCGTGAGGTTGTTGATGGTTTGCGGGCTGGTGGCGTTGCTAATCGGTTGCCATTCACCGTATTCGCCTTCAGCGTAAGCCGTGATGGTAATGTCGTCGACATACAGGTTCAATTGGTCGGCGGCAGCTGTATAGACAATAGCCACATAACCCATACCTGAATAGTCGCTCAAATCGTAGGTGTATTGGGTATAATTGTTGGTGGGGTCAACATCGCCATCCGTAAGTTCGATGGTGAAGTCAGACGCATTGATATTGCCAGTAGTGGAAAGATACACACGGAAAGTATCTGTATAACTACCACCTTTCTTAATATAGAAGCTCAAAGAACCACCGAGTGTGATTTGCGGAGACACCAAATAGTCTTGATGGGCATAGTTGGAATTGTATGTAGCTTTCATACAACCATTGCTACCAAAACCTCCACTGGTTTGGCGGCTCCAAGCGTTGCCATGTCCATCGGCATCGATGGTGGTCCAGCCTTGCTGACCATCTTCAAAGTCGTAGGTCACATTCAGGTCAACGGCGGGCGTAATCACTTCTCGGTATTCCACCGTGTAGCTGTCGCTCGCGCCCGTCCAAGTCACTTGTGCGCTGCGGGCTTCCACATTGGAAACGGCCACGTTGTAAGGCACGGGGCAATCGACGGCGATGATTTCGGTGTCGTAGGCTTCCATGGTGAGCGTGAAGGTCTCGCCGTTGGCCACGAGGGTGCCGTGGGTGGCTTCGTAGCCAGGGGCGCCGTCGAGGGAGAGGGTCACGTCGTCGCCTTCGCCGGCCAATTTGATATAGCCGTGAAGCATACCCTCCGTGTAAGCGTCGATGCCGCTCATATTATATAAGATGTGTTCGCCGCTAAAGAGGACAGTGACGGGGTCGACACCAGTGATGGTGTAGGCTTGCTTGCCTTGGGCCGTGTTGTTGGTGCCATCGTTGAAGTCTTGCATGAAATAGCAGTTGTTGAAGTTGACGTATGTGGCATTACGGCGGCGTGCAAAGGTGGCGCTGCTGGTGATGCTCATCGTCACCGCTTGCGGGGCGAAGAGGCAGTTGTTGAATATCGTCTTGGCGTAGTTGGGCGATTGGTATTCGCTCCAGCCGCAGAAGCCGGCGCTTTGGGTGGTGCTGGTGCCCAGCAGTTGGCCCGTGAAGGCGCAGCCGTTGAAGACGGTGGTGCAGACGTTGCTGTTCGAAGAGCCACCGTAGTTGCGGGCGATGAAGCCACCATGGGTGCCGTCGCCTTCAATAGTGGCGTCGATGGTCACGGCGCTTTCGCAGTTGGTGAAGATGTTGTTGCCATAGCAGTCGCCGGCAAAGCCTGCGCAGAACTTGAATCCGCCGTCGTTGATGGTGCCGTCCACCTTAAGGTTCTGGATGGTGGCGTTTCTGATGATGCGGAACGGGGCGGTGAAGTTGTTGTCGGTAGCGGTGAGATCGGCCGTGATGGTGTGGTTGTCGCCGTCAAATGTGCCGCTGAAAGGATTTTCAGCCGTGCCTACCATGTCGGTGATGGTGATGTCGTCCATCAGGGTGAAGGTATTGCTTGTGAAGTGGTCGCCGTTGTTCCAATGTTGGACGAATTGGCTCCAAGTCATCTCGGTGGTGGCATCGTTCACCGTATTGACGATTTGGTGAGCGGTGATATAGACAGGCACTTTCACGGTCACATCGTCCACATACCAATAATAATTGGTTGAACAGTCGTATTGGCGGAAGGCGATGTAGGCATTGGCGGGAACACCTTCCACGTTGAAGTCGACGAACTGTTTGGTATAGGTATCGGTGCCCGTACCAGCAACGATTGGTGTGCTAACGGGCACAAAGGTACTGGCATCATCAAGGTCGGTCATATATCCTACGACGAATTTACCGCAGTTAGTGTTGGTGCTTTCGGAGCGCGTCCAGAACTCAATGCTCAGGGTGTTGAGGTTGGCATTCATGGCGGGCAGGGCAATCATGTTGGATGTGGTGCCACGGAAGTCGAGGCGGTAGGAGCCGCCGTGTGCCGTACCAGATATACGAGTGATGTTACCGCTCACAATCGTCCAGCAGTCGAAGCCGGCAGCATCCTCGAAGCCGTAGGTGTAAGGAATGGCTTCGGCTCCGCAAGGTGTGCGGAAGGTGACGGTTGTGGTCCAGTCGCTGAGGTCGCCGGGGCCGCAGTCGGCTTGCACCTGCACGTCGTAGTCGGTGTTGGCATCAAGCGTGAGGTCGTTGAAGTCGTAGGTGGCGGTGGTGAGGCCGGGGACGGAAGTCCAAGTGGCGTCGCTGCTCTTCTTGTATTGGAGGTTCCACTGCGAGGCTGCTCCGACGGTCCAAGTGGCCACCATGTCGTTTACGGCTAAGCCTTCAGGCACAAGGCATGTGGGCAAGGTGGTGAAGGTGGTTTGGGCGAAGTCGCTGTCGCCTTCGGTATAGTTGGCCCTCACTTGGAAGGTGTATTCGGTGTTGGGCGTAAGGCTAGTAAGGTTAACCGAGGTTCCGGTGGTGCTGGTTAGTGTGGTCCAAGTGGTGCCGCCGTCGGCACTGTATTGGTACTCGTAGCCCGTCGGAGTGGCCGTGGTGGGTGCTTGCCATGCCACGGTGGCACCGTAGGCGGTGATGTCGTTCACGGCGAGGTTGGTGGGCTTGGGGGTGGAGGTAATCTCAATGAATAACTTCAGGTTGGGGAGTTGGGTAGTGGTGGATTTGCTGCCACTATAACTGCTCGGATCGAATGTGCTGGGAACGGGGTCATAACTGTCCGAAAAAGCATATACCACTTGGTTGCTCGATGTGGCGGTATAGTAGAAATAGCTAGATGAAAAGTTGTCAATCAAGCCACAGTGGACGGCGATGACGAGGTTACTGCTACCGTCATAGTCGAAAGGTGTGTCAAGCTCGAAGTCGTTCCAACCGGCTATGATGCTCCACTGGCTGTGTGCTGTGTAGTCATAAACGAGTTGCAAATCGTTATAGGCAATGAAGTCGGTGTTGCCGCTGAAGGAGGTTTTGTCCGTATGGCCCATGTATATTTTCACGTTGCGGGCGTATGTGTTTGCTGCGCTTGAGTTGAACCCAATCTTGGTGATTGAGCCAGCTGCATTGATGCCAACGGCTTGCAGTTGTGAGGCTGTGTAGATCATCTGGTCGTAGCTGCTCTTGTAGTTGCCGACCAAAGGGGTAGAGCTGCCAGTGCTGGTTCCGTTGCCGATGATTAACGCTGCGCTGGGCTTAAACTCGCAGACGTTGCTCCATTCGCTTTGGTCGCCGTCGCCGCAGTCAGCTTTCACGCGGGCGTAGTAGGTTGTTTCGGCGGTGAGGCCGGTGAGTTGCGTGGGATTGGTGCTCACGGGCACTTCGGAGTAAGTTCCCGTGGCAAAGGTGTTGTCCGTGCCGTATTGGAGCATCCAAGCGGTTTCGGAGCCGCCAGCCGTCCAGCTGAGAGTGGCGGTGGTGGCGGTGTAGGCCGTGCAGGTCAAGCCAGTGGGCTTGGGGCAGGTAGCGGCAGCTACAAAGGTGAAGTCATCGAGATAGAGGTAATAAGCATCAGTATAGACATACTTGATGGCCACACGTTTGGTGCCGGCAGGTAAAGTGCTCTCATACTTTGCCCAGGCGTTGCCTCCCGAGATTTCGTTGCCGTAAGTGAAACTGGCAGGATTGGTAATGGTTTCGTCCGTGGTGTAACCCACTTGGAATTTCTCGGTGTAGGATGAATTATAATTCTTGTAGTAAAACCCCACGTCAAGACCTGTTGTCGCGCCTGTGAGGATGGGCGACATCAAGTAGGCGTTTCGCTCGGAATAATGGAATCGGAATCCGTACGTTCCTGAGCGTTTGGCATCAGTCTTAATGCCAGTGGAGGTGCTAGTAGAGCCACTTAGCGTCCACCCATCGGCAGACAGGTCGTTGTCTTCGAAGCCATAGCTGTAGGGCAAGGCTTGCTGTGCCATCGCCGCCCAAGGCGCGAGGAGCGCGACGAGCAGCATTAGAAGTAAACGTTTACATTTCATAATGAATGAGTTTTAGTTAGTTAATTAGTTATTTATAGATTTAAGATTTAAGATTTCAAGATTTCGGGGACACACAAAAACGGAGCCGCCGGGCTTCCTTGCGGAGGCTCGGCGGAAAATCGTCTCGAAAATTCGTTGTTCGGGGAGGCTTGTCCCCTTTTACATGGCGCTTAGAGGAGGCCGTTGCGGCGCATCCAGTCCTTGCCCTTGGGGGTGTATGACATGATGATGAGTGCCACGCATGGCAACACTACGAATATTCCTACTAAATACATTCCCATTTTATTACTCCTTTCTATTATTTTTTGCTAATATTAATCCTAACCAAAGCGTTGAGAACACAGCCGCCAATCCGATGATATAGATGATGACTTTGTTTGTCACATCGCTGAAAAGCGAAGTGATGACCACGCCAGTAAGTATGTATTTCGAAACATCCAGAAGATAGTCGGAAAGTTTTTCTTTCCACGAACTTTCTTTCGGCTTTTTCTGTTCCCCAGCCGCCTCGGTCGGCGTATCGTGCTGAGGTTTCGGTGGCCTTTGTTTGTCGCGTCGTGTCGCCATGCTTCGCCTTGTTTGCGGTTATACGGGGCAAAGATACGACATTTCCGCGAATTGTCATACGAAAACGCTGAGATTTTTTCCGTCAGAGTGTGTCAAGATGTCAAAGAACGGGTTTGTGTATGATTTCAGATTTCAAGATTTCTGATTTTGTTTTGAACACGGATTTCGCGGATTTTACGGATGGCCTGCCGGGGGTTGCCGTAGGTCGCGACCTACGGTTAATGAGGTTTCGTCCCTTCGGGACGTGGCCTGCCGGCGGTCACCGTGCTCGCTTATTTTAGAGGGCAAGCGGGCATGGCCGCCGCCCTCTTAGAGGAGGGAGAAGATAAGACGATGGGTAAGGAAGTTTTGCTCGCGGACGGGCAAAACAAAAGGCACACGCCCGCTGTGGGGATGCGCCTGTGTGTCTATAATATAATAAGGTGTGGCGTCGGCAAGGCTTGAATGTGTAAAACTATTTATACCCTCCCCTGTTGCGTTAAGACATATTAACCTTATTTTGTCCATATTCGATTTGCTTTTCGAGGCCACAAATATAGGGATTTTTTTTATGCGCAAGGAAAAAAAGTGGAAAAATTCTGGAAAAAATGAATCCTACAAAAATTTGCCCCACATTTTCCGTTCGGTACAACTTGGGCGACACACATAGTTAGAATAGAAACTTTCTGTCACAGGCTATCAATGTCGTCTGCCGTAAGCCCTGTGATTTGCATGATGGTGGCCGTGTCAAGCCCCATGGCTTTCATCTTTTGGGCGTTTGCGATCCTTTCTTTTGCTCGTCCTTGCTCAATGCCTTGCTCAATGCCTTCGGCGCGACCTTGCTGGATGCCTTCGGCGCGACCTTGCTGGATGCCCTCGGCGCGACCTTGCTGGATGCCTTCGGCGCGACCTTGCTGGATGCCTTCGGCGCGACCTTGCTGGATGCCCTCGGCGCGGCCTTGCTGGATGCCTTCGGCGCGACCTTGCTGGATGCCCTCGGCGCGACCTTGCTGGATGCCTTCGGCGCGGCCTTGCTGGATGCCCTCGAGCACCTTGGTGTCGAGTACATCGTTTTGGATCATGATGTTCTCAAGATGACGTTCATACGCTCTCCGCTCTTCGGGCGACATCTGCAACATGGTCAGCTTCTTGCGGGCTTCCGACAGGCCCGGTGCCTTCGTGTCGGGCTTGATCACGCCGCTCTTCAGATATTGCAGCCACTCTTCCAAAGGCGTCTTGGCCACTTGGTTGAACTCGTTCACCCTGATGATGAAGTATTCCGGGAAGACGTTCTCGGGCGCCACCATCTTGATGCCTTCATAGTCGCGAGTGTTAATCTTGAGCGTATCGTGGGTATGGACACCCACCAGACGGTTCTGGCCATGATAGAGGTAGTCGGCGCCCTGGCCCAAGTCGAAATAGAGGATGCTGATGGAATAGACCTTCTTCACGTTGAAATAAGCCTCGCCGAGCGACATGTGCTCCGTGATGGTCTTGGCCACACCATAGAGCACTCGCTGGAGGAAATACAGCTCGCGCGACTGCTGGATCTCCACCAAGATGATTTCGCCCTTGCTGTTGCGTGCCTTGATGTCGACGCGGTTGAACTTGTCGCGCTCGTCCTCCTGGTTGCTCTCGCTCTCAAGGATTTCCACAATCTTGATTTCCTCGCCGATGAGCACTGTCATTAGGCCTTCGAGCACACCAAAGTTCGCCTTGTCACGCAACATGCGCTTGGCTGCCCAATCGAATCTGATGTATTTGTTTTCGTCAAGCATGGTGTCTTAGCATTATGGTTTACGGGTGTAAAAATACGACAAATTTCTTTACCATCAAGAAAAACGGGAAAATTTACCAAAAAAAAGCCCATTGGTGTTTTTTTCCCTTACTGCGTTGAAGTTCCGAAGTTTTCCGTATTTTTGCGGGCACAACAACAAACGCAACGATATGACAACATTTTTCATCGCTTTAGCCGTACTGGTCCTTGGCTATTTCATTTACGGGACATTGGTCGAGAAGGTGTTTGGCGCCGACCCGCAACGCGCCACGCCTGCCGTCACCATGGCCGACGGCGTCGATTACGTGCCGATGAAGCCTTGGCGCATCTTCCTCATCCAGTTTCTCAACATCGCCGGCGTTGGCCCCATCATCGGAGCCATCATGGGGGCGCAGTTCGGCACGGCTTCGTTCTTGTGGATCGTGCTTGGCAGCATCTTCGCCGGTGCGGTCCACGACTACCTGTCGGGCATGATCTCGCTCCGCGACAAAGGCGCGAGCCTGCCCGAAATCCATGGCACCTATCTCGGCAACGGGGCAAAGCAAATCATGCGCGGCTTCACCGTGCTGCTGATGATACTCGTCGGCGTGGTGTTCGTCAACACACCCTCCACCCTGCTGATGGCCAACTTCACGCCGGGCTGGAACAAATACATCTGGGTCGTCATCATCTTGGCTTACTATCTGGTGGCCACGCTTTTGCCCATCGACAAACTCATCGGAAAAATCTATCCCATCTTCGGCATCCTGCTCATCGGCATGGCCGTGGCCATTTTCGTGGCGTTCATCATCTACAAACCCGAGATTCCCGAGCTATGGAGCGGCCTGCAAAACCGTCATCCCGACGCGCCCAACAATCCCATCTTCCCGATGATGTTCATCTCGATTGCCTGCGGCGCCATTTCGGGCTTCCACGCCACGCAGTCGCCATTGATGGCCCGTTGCATGATCAACGAGAAGCAAGGTCGCCCGATTTTCTATGGCGCCATGATTACCGAAGGCATCGTGGCCCTGATTTGGGCCGCCGCCGCCGCGTATTTCTTTGGCCCTGACAGCGTGGTCGACGTTTCGGGCAAGAGTGGTGCCGCTATCGTGGGCATCATCGCCAACACATGGTTCACGCCTTTCATCGCCACCATCACCATTTTGGGTGTCATCAGCGCGGCCGTCACCTCGGGCGACACGGCCTTGCGCTCGGCCCGACTCATCATCGCCGACTTCATGCACTACGACCAAAAGCCCATCAAGAACCGCCTCGTCATCGCCATCCCTATGTTTGTGGTGACGGCCATCATTTTGGTCTACAGCATCGCCGACGACAAAGGCTTCCAGCTCATCTGGCGCTATTTCGCCTGGGCCAACCAAGTGCTTGCCACGGTGACGCTTTGGGCCATTACCATCTATCTCGCCAAGAACAAAGGCAAGTTGTGGTATCTCCTCACCCTTATCCCGGGCTTGTTCATGACCATGGTGACGGGCTGTTTCCTCTTTGTGGCGAAAGCATCCGACGGTGGCTTAGGCTCGCTCCTCCCCCGCCCCGTGGGCTACGGCATTGGTGCAGCCATCACGCTGCTGGGGTTGGTGCTGTTCGTGGTTTGGAAACGGAAACAAAAGCCAAGTAACTGTTCAAAATAAAAGCGCAAAATCAATCGGCCTGGGACACGAAACTTTTTGATTACGACCGTTGACCATAACAAAGACCGCTTTGACGAAAAGGGAAAGTCTTACGCCTTTCGTCAAAGCGGTCATTGTCACAAGACATAGCGGTCTCGCGTCAGTTATTCAACGGCCTTGATAGCTTATTGGCCAATCTCATACATATAGCCCGTGTATTGCAGGGAGCCGTCCAAGATGGGGAAGAATAGCTCGCTGTCGTGTTCCACGTTCTTCAGCTTGAGGTTCTCCATGATGACGGTTTTGGTGCCGTCGTCGTTGGTGACGATGCGCAACGTGCCGCTCTTGGCCACATAGCCCGTTTGGGGCTGCATGGTCCAGAAGTCGGAATCCAAAGCCACGTGGACGCAAGGCAACGTGGGCAGGTAAGGCGTAATGAGGTAGCCCAATGGGTATTCGCCATCGACGGTCTCGTTGCCGACGAAGCTGACGATGAATGAGCGTTTGTGGTTGGCCGACATGAAGAGCATCGACCTGACACCGTGATAGCTGCCAATGCTGCTCATCCCGCCGATTGAAGTGATGCCAGCCAAACCGATGGGACTTTCAATGTTGCCGATTTTGAACTTGTTGTCGGCATCGATGGTGTAAGGAGGCAATGTGCCTTGGAAGTTGACGGCCAATTGGACGGTCTGGCCGTTGGCATTGGAGCCAATGCTTTGCGACAGGATGACGGTGTAGGTGCCGTTGTTTTCGGTCACTGAGAGCACACCATTCATCCAATAGTAAGTGTCGCCGTAAAACAGCGTGTCGGCGCCCATGATGAAGGGCAGTTCGCCGAGGTTGAACTCGTGGAAGCCGACCACCGTGGGGACGGGGTCTTTTGAGTTGCTGCCCATCTTGTAGGTACCAGGGACGATGTTGCCTTCGAAGACGATGGCTAAGCCTTCGTTGTCGGCTGCTGTCATCTCCTTGGAAGCGAGGACAATGGCATTCTTTTGTCCATACTTGACGGCTTTGGCGGTGACGATGTTGTCGGTGCTGTTGCCGACGGTCATCTCACCGGTTTGCACTTCGGGAGTCACATTGCCATTGCCGTTTCCATTGTTGTCTTTGTTGCAACTGGTGCTGATCAGGGCTAAACCGCAGAAGAGCATCAAACTAAGAAATACTTTTTTCATGACGGTTATGATTTTGATGATTTGGTCAATTACACAGAAATTAATTACCGCAAAAAATGTGCCGAAGGGAGCAAAGACAGGTGTCTTTTTTATGGTTGGGAGGAATATTTTCCCCAATCTTTCCATGAAACGTAGTCGATGCCATTGATGGTAAGGCTAAGGTCGCCGAGGTAGAAAACCGCGCCTTGGCTGCCGTCGTTGCCGCGAAGGGCAAGGTAATCGCGCGTGTTTTTCGAGAGGTTTTGCTCCGCTTCGATGGTGCTCTTGATTTCGATGGCGAAGGTATGCTTCCAGTCGGCGATGGTGTCCACCTCGAAGCCTTTTTGGTCGCGATAATAGGTCAGGTTGGGGTGTTTGCCTTGGTTCAGCCGACTTTTCAACAACTCCGCAATGGCAAAAGTCTCCACGATGGCACCTTTATGCTCGCTGAGAATCAGCTCTTCGACAGAATCAATCCGCAACAAGTGGCACAGCAGGCCCGAATCCACGAAGTAGAGTTTTGGTGTCTTTACCAATGATTTTTTTCTGTGGAAAAGTCATTTTCGCGAGCGTCGATTTTCCACTTTGGTGTGGCCCGGTGATACCGATGACGGCAAATTGCGAGGCGAGCCTCAACAGAGCGTCTTTTGCGTTTCTCTCAATTATCGTTGTTTCGTTTTTTGCATTGAAATTCGTTGCAAAAATAGGAAAAATCCAAAGTTTGGAATAGAAAAATCTAAAGTTTTAAGTGGAAAAATCTAAAGTTTGGAGTGGAAAAATCTAAAGTTTTGAATTTATATATTTTGTATATATTTTATAATCAGTTTATTATATTGCATTTTGAAATATTTGTAAATTTATTCAAAGATTGAGTTTCAATTGTATTTCTTCCACCTGTCGTTTCAGTTCCTGAACCGTTTGGAGCAATTGCTCCTCGCGGAAGCGGTTTTCGCGTTGTTCGGGCATCTCAGCGCTGATGTAATGGACGAATTTCCACACTTCTTTGATATCGGAGGCGGGCAAATCATACGGATGGTAGAGCGGGTTGAGCGAGCTGAGCGTCAGCTTGCCCTCGTGCTCTATTTTGTTGTCCACAATCTTGAAGACAATGCCGTCGTCTTGCGTGAGCACGATGTAGGGCTGGCCGCTGCGGATATAGGTCCAGTCGAGGACATACTCTCCCGTGACATACGAACCATCGGGGATGGGCAGCATCGAGTCGCCGCTGATTTGGAAGGTGCGGTACTTGCGGTCGCGCGAGAGGAAGGGCATCGTGAAAGTGGGCAGCACCTTGATGTATTCGGGGTCGGCGAAGCCCGTGGCATAACCCGCCTTGGCCTTTTCGGCGACAAGTTCTATGTTCTCATCGTTGTCGGCATTGACCGTAGTGGCCAACACGCGCAAGTTGCTGCCTTTGATGTGCACGTCATAGCCGCGCTCCAACTGCGAGAGTTGATTTGGACTAATCGTGCTCAGGTCGACCTTCACCAAAGTATCTATGGCGATGCCGAAATATTTGGAGAAAGCGACCAAGGCCTCAAGGTTAGGTTCGGCAACGCCGTTTTCGTAGCCGCTCAGCGTGGAGCGTTTCATGTTCAGCGCGAAAGCCACGTCGTCCTGGGTGCGGTGGCGGTGCTTGCGGAGGAATTTGATGTTTGAGTTGAAGTACATGGATTTAGGTTTTATTTAACTACAGATTTGACGGATTTTACAGATTCAAAACTGAAAATTGTTGGGTCATAAACTCCCGATTTTTACAGATGGGTTATCATACCAACATCTTCAGTGATCCGTGTTGACTTAAGACTTGCAGTTGGTTGATAGCTATTTGGTTTAAACGAATGGCTCTTTCTGATTTGTTCATCCCTGCTTCGTTTTCAATTGCCTCGAATTCGAGGCAATTGAAAACCGGATTGTGGAATTGTTCCCACAGCCCAAGGAATCGGACGGTATTTCTGTTTCGCATCCAATTTTGAATGACATAACCTGGGT
>Ga0310697_10004315_pt1 | contig 14087 bp, 12 predicted proteins | sample 172DNAGHGlowgp2_FD_203883 | JGI IMG/M metagenome (GOLD analysis project Ga0310697, IMG submission 203883) | Sheep rumen microbial communities from Palmerston North, Manawatu-Wanganui, New Zealand - 1728 DNA GHGlow gp2 (v2) (version 2) | ecosystem: Host-associated > Mammals > Digestive system >...
TGGTTGCGTCGTTGCCGTTATGTGTGGCGGTGGAATGAGTCCCGTTAGGATTAACTATAGTTGTGATATTGCCGTTATGCAGTATGGCGGTAGAATGAGTCCCATCAGGATTGACTATAATTGTGCTGTTGCCGTTATGTTGTAATATGGCGGTGGAATGACTCCCATCAGGATTAACTATAGTTGCACTGTTCCCGTTATTTATGACGACGGAGTGAGTGCCATCAGGATTGACGACAACAGTATGTTGTGCATATGCGGATAAACTCACCATGCACAGAAGACTTAGAAGTATGCGTTTCATAATAATGGTTGGTTAGCCATTTTCACAAAGATAGAATTTTTTTCAATAGTGCGGCAATGCCTCATCTGAAAGCAGGGTGCTCCTTTTTCCATTGTCCCCGCCCCGGGAATGCGTGAGTGGCAGTGTTTTTGCTGGGTACCGGATCAAACACCCACCGCCATGAGAAAGCATTTTACCTGCCTGCTGGCCCTTGCCGCCATTGTCCTGACCGCTTCCACCTGTGAGAAGATGGAGCCCGGCGACTACCGCGACTACCTGGGCCACAAGATCAATATCCTCGGAGCCTGGACCCTCACCGAAGTCCAGATCAGGACGGCGGGCGTCATCGAGTCCCGCCCGTTCACCCCGCAGTCCCTGATGGAATTCGCGGAGAAGGGTCTCGGATACACGAAGGACCTGGACGGGATTATCCTGGACTCCTGGCACTACGAGATCTACCGCGCGGCCGTGACGATCTTCACCAACGAGGAGTGGGAGAACAACCGGGGGCTGGGAGAGGATGACAGCGCGTATGAGCAGGGAAGGACCTATTACTTCCACGTGGTGGACGAGAACACGATCTCCTCGGAAGAAAAGGTCTCCTCCAATACGGTGATGGTGAACTTCTATACCCGGTTCGGCGAAACCGGGCACAAGACCAAATCCGCAAGCGGCAATGCGCTACGGCTATAAGGACAAGGTCACGGAAATATTCCCTTCTCCCGCCTTCAGGAACGACTTCAACGCATCCAGGGACCCGTATTGCATCTTGCCCAGACGGGTGTAGCTCCAGGAATTACTGCCGTAGAACAGCACGATCTGGTCGCCGCTGTAGAGGATGACATCCCCGGCCTGGGTGGTGATCTGTGTGTCGTTCGCGGGCAACGAACGCCCCAGTGCCCCCACCTTCTCGAAGCCGCCGTAGTCATGTGCTTCATAAGTGATGGGCGCCTCGCGCAGCGCAGCCACAAGGGCCCGGGTAGCGGCATTGTTCTCAATCTGGACCGGAAGCGTCGTTCCGGATACGGTAATCTTGATGGTCTCGGGCATATCGGTTTCGTCGGTATTGTTGTTGCCATGATTCTCCTGTCCTTCTTTTTGTTCCTTCCCGGTCTGGCCGGACGGGGCCGGCCCGGGTAGTTTATCGCAGGCGAGCATGGCCGGGAGGACCAGGGTGGACAGAAGTCCGATGACGAATGAACGAATCATGCTATCTGAGGTTTGTGTTGAAGAACTGCTCGATCCTGTCGTAAGGGATCACACCGGCCACATCGTCGTAGAGATCCGTATGGACGGCACCGGGGATGATCAGGAGTTCCTTGTTGCTGCCGGAAAGAAGATGATAGGCGTACTCGCTGAAATAGCGGCTGTGGGCCTTCTCGCCGTGGATGAGGAGCACGGGCGTCTCGATCTCGCCAGCCCAAGCCAGAAGGGGCTGGTTCAGGAAGCTCTGGCAGCCAATGATGTTCCAACCGTCGGTAGAGTTCCCGCTGCGCGCGTGATATCCGCGGGACGTCTTGTAATATGCGTGGTAGTCCTTGACGAACCAGGGAGCATCCTCCGGAAGCGGATCGATGACACCGCCGGCACGCCCGTAGGTGCCTGCCGCATAATCCCGGGTGCGCTGGGCGGCCAGCGCCCTGCGTTTCTCCTGCCGCTGGGCAGGCGTATCCTCGCTGGCGAAATACCCCTCGACATTCACTTTGCTCATATCGTACATCGTGGAGGTCACCGTGGCCTTGATGCGCGGATCCAGCGCGGCAGCATTGATGGCCATGCCACCGAAGCCGCAGATGCCAATGATGCCGATGCGCTCCGGATCGGCCAGTCCGTTGGTGGACAAGAAGTCCACGGCGGCCAGGTAGTCCTCGGTATTGATGTCCGGGGAAGCCATCCTGCGGGGCTCGCCGCCGGACTCGCCGGTATAGGACGGATCGAAGGCGATGGCCAGGAAGCCGCGTTCGGCCATGTGCTGGGCATAGAGACCGCTCGACTGCTCCTTCACCGCACCGAAGGGGCCGCACACCGCAAGGGCGGGAAGCTTGCCTGCGGCGTTTTTGGGAACGTACATATCGGCCGCCAGCTCGATTCCGTAGCGGTTGTGGAAGGTGACCTTGCTGTGATTCACCTGTTCGGATTTCGGGAAGGTCTTGTCCCACTCCCGGGTCAGGTTCAGGGTATTCATAACTGTGTTTTTATAATGCAAAGGTAGGCAGTCTTCCCGGGTTTCCCGAACCGATTTTGGGCCAATGAATACCAATATCGCAGAATTTTATTTATTTTTGCGATGAAATGTACCCTTTCACGTAGCATGAAGAACATCCTGCACATCACAGATCCCAACGTGTACGCCCGTTCGGTGAACGCGCCCGTCCTGCATCCGCTGGTGAGCGTCATCCATTACGACGAGGTCTCGCCGGTCCATACGAGCCTGAACCTCTACGGCGTGTACAGCCTTTTCATCCAGCGCAACTTCCCTTCCGGCCTCTCCTACGGCATGAAGATGTGCCAGCCGGCGGAAGGATCGGTCCTGGCCGTAGCCCCTGGCCAGATCGGCGGAAAGGAAGATGACGGCGAACGCTATTTCATCAACGGCTGGGTGCTGATGTTCTCTCCGGAGCTTCTCCACGGCTCCGACCTGGAAGCCAGGATGCAGGACTACCGCTTCTTCTCCTATTTCGCCACGGAGGCGCTCCGGATGGAGACGTCAGAATGGGGCCGGATCACCCAACTCGTCACGCAGCTCCGGCACGAACTGCAGGAGAACGGGGATTCCCCGACACTCCGGGACATCATTCTGGGATACATCCGCCTGATCCTGGAATACTGCCAGCGCATCTATCACCGCCAGCTCTCAAAGGAAGACAAGGCCTCGACGGACATCATCAAGCGCTTCCACGACCTGCTGCGGGAGTATTATCTGGATGGCAGGCAGATCGACCTCGGCGTCCCCTCCGTCCGGTACTGCGCGGAGCAGCTGGCCTATTCGCCCCGCTATCTGGGAGATGTGGTCCACCAATCCACAGGCGGCACGGCCATCGGCTACATCCACTCCTTCGTGATCGACCAGGGGAAAAGCCTCCTGATGAACGGCCACAACATCAGCGAAACCGCGCATCTGCTGGGTTTCGACTATCCGCACCACTTCTCCCGCCTTTTCAAGAAGGTAACCACCATCACCCCCACGGAGTTCCTGGGGAAATGACCCGGCTCCCGCCAGAGCGCCTTCGGCGCGGGATTCGAGGAATAATTAGTATATTTGACGTAGCAAAACTACGGACATATGAAAACAAGTACTAAAATCTGGCTCTGCATCGCAGGCTTCCTCCTCATCATCCTCGGCGTCATCTGCATCGCCAAACCCGACATCACCCTCGTCTCCGCCGCCTGGGTCCTGGGCTGCCTGACCCTGTTCGCCGGTATCACCAAGCTGGTCTTCACCCTGCGGACGCAGGCGTTCCTTCCCAACAGCGGGACCCGTGCCCTGAGCGCCCTGCTCGACATCTTCTTCGGCTGCTTCTTCCTGTTCAACATCCTCGGGACGGCCGTTTCCATTCCGGTAGTGTTCGCCATCTGGGTCATGCTCGAGGGTATCGTCATCGCCGTCCAGAGCTTCGATTACAGGCTGGTCGGTTTCCCGATGTGGTGGGTGCTGCTGTGCCTGGGCATCGGCGGCGCCGTCCTCGGCTTCTTCGGCCTGAGGAACCTCGGTGTCACCGCAGGCGTCCTTTCGACGATCATCGGCCTCGGCATCATCGCCAACGGCCTGGCCTATATCCTCGCCGTCGTCGGCGTGAACCGCTTCGAGAAGCGGGTGGACAGCATGGGCCGGATCATCGACGAGCAGTAATCCAGCTTCTTCTTCGGGGCCATGGAACCGGTTCTGAACGCACACAACAAGGAGGAATACCCTCCGATGCACACGGCGGAGCACATCCTGAACGCGACGATGGTCCGGATGTTCGGCTGTCCGCGCTCCCGCAACGCCCATATCGAGCGCAAGAAGTCCAAATGCGACTACGAACTTCCGTCCTGCCCGACTGACGGGCAGGTCGCCGCGATCGAGGCTGCGGTCAACGAAGTCATCTCCCGCCACCTGGACGTGACGGTCGAATACATGACCCGGGATGAGGCGGCGGCAATCGTGGACCTGAGCAAGCTCCCCGAGGACGTCTCCGAGACGCTCAGGATCGTCCGCGTGGGAGACTACGACGCCTGCGCCTGCGCAGGTGCACACGTCGGGAACACCTCGGAGATCGGCGCCTTCAAGATCCTCAGCCACGACTTCGCCAACGGCCGCTGGCGCGTCAGGTGGAAAGTCCTGGGATAATAGCACCCTACCGGTGGATCCGCTGTGCGCTGCCAATCGCCCCCACGGGGCAGATCAGGCGGCACAGATGGCAGCCGACGCATTTCGCCCCGATGATCCTCGGGATCCGGTCCTCACCAAAGGAGATGGCCTGGTGGCCGCCGTCCCGGCAGGAGATGTAGCAGCGGCCGCAGCCGATGCAAAGGGCGCGGTCCACACGCGGGAAAACCTTCGTGCTGCGGTCCAGGCCGGCCGGGGTCACGAAGTCCCCGACATCCCGGCCGACCAGGTCTTCCAGATGCGCAAGACCCTGGTCCGCCAGGTAATTCCGAAGACCCTCGATGAGATCCTCGATGATGCGCTGCCCGCACTCCATGATGGCGGTACACACCTGCACGTTGCGGCACCCCAGGCTCAGGAATTCCACGGCATCGCGCCAGGTATAGACTCCCCCGACGCCGGAAAGCTGCACGCCTTTGAGTACAGGGTTCATCGCCATCTCCAGGATGAAACGGAGGGCGATGGGCTTCACGGCAGCCCCGGAGTAGCCCGAAATCGCCTTCTTGCCGGACACTTCCCCGCCCATCGTCACGGACTTGATGGTGTTGATGGCCGAGATTCCGTCCGCGCCGCCCAGATAAGCCGACGTGGCGACCAGGTTCATGGACGCGACGTTGGGGGTCATCTTCGCGATGACCGGGATATGCACGGCCCGCTTTACGAAAATCGTATAATACGCCACCAGTTCCGGATTCTGTCCCACGTCGCTGCCCATGCCGACCAGACGCATCTGGGGGCAGGAGAAATTGAGCTCGATGGCATCGACGCCGGCGTTCTCCGCCATCTGCGCAAGCTGGATCCACTCCTCGTCGGAGTTGCCCATGATGGAGGCGATGACGACCTTGGAGGGATAATTCTCCTTCAGCTTGCGCAGGATCTCGAAGTCCACCTCCGCAGGATTCTCGGAGAGCTGCTCCATGTTGCGGAATCCGGCGAAGGTGCCGTCCGGACGCTTCACGGCGTCGAATCGCGGCGAGACTTCATCGATATCCTGCAGGCAGATCGTCTTGTAATAGACGCCGGCCCAGCCGGCCTCGAAGGCCGCGGCGACCATCTCGTAGTTGGTGCAGACGGCGGACGAGGCGAGGAAGAAAGGATTCTCGCAGGGGATCCCGCAGAACGTGATGTCCAGGGACGGGAGGTCCCTGTCCGCCGCCGGAGGCTCCGGCAAGGACGAGATGATCTCGCGGATGCGGATGGGCATGTCCTTGTGGATGCAGGCCCGTTCCGCAGCCGCGATGTCTTCTTCGCTGCAGTCCCGGACCCACCGGGCCGCTACGGATTCATTGCCGAATCGGACCGCGCGGATCGCCCGTGCAGGGTCTCCGTTTGCGCACGCGGCGCTGCAGGGCGCGTCCTGGCAGAGCAGGCAGCGGAAAGCTTCTTCCGTGATATTGAACTGGTTCATTTGACAAATCTAAGAATAATTCCCGCAAAAACAAACCCGTGCCAGCAGCATCCGGTGGACAAAAAAAAAGAGGTCAGTCTTCCGAAGCGATCGCCTTGAGTTCGTCGCGGTAGGCGGTGAGCAGGCGGGACTTGGAGATGAATCCCAGGTACCTGCGGTCCTCGTCGATGACCGGCAGGCGCCACGCGCCGGTGCGGTCGAATTTGCGCATCACCGAGTCCATCTTCTCGCCGGCATGGATATAGTCCGGCGCGGATTCCATGATGTTGTAGACATGCCAGGTGTCGTACTTGGAAGGGTCCAGCAGCACCTTGCGCGCCGTGGTCAGGTCCACCATCCCCTGGAAGCGGCCCCTTGAATCCAGCACGGCCATCACGGCCGCATCCGTCTGCGAGACGATCGAGACCACCTCGCGGAGCGTCGCGTCGATCTGCACGCGCGGGTATTTGTCACGAATCAGCGTGTCCACGCGCATCAGCGTCAGCACGGCCTGGTCGCTGTCGTGCGTCAGCAGGTCGCCGCTCTGGGCGATCCGCTTGGTGTAGATGGAGTATTTCTCGAAGATCCGCACCGTCCCGAAGGCGACCGTCGCCGTCAGGATCAGCGGAATCAGCAGTTCGTATCCGCCCGAGATCTCGGCAATCAGGAAGATGGCCGTCATCGGGGCCTGCATCACGCCGGCCATCAGCGCCGCCATCCCCACGAGGACGAAATTCTGCTCCGGCACGCCGGCGCCCGCCAGGTTCAGGCTCCGTGCCACCACGAACCCCAGGATCGCCCCGGCGAACAGCGTGGGGCCGAACGTGCCGCCGACTCCCCCGCCGGCATTGGTGGCCGTCATCGCGAGCACCTTCAGGAAGAAGATCAGTGCGAAGAAGAGGGGCACGCCCCAGCGCCAGTCGAGCAGGAACGACAGGACGCTGCGCCCCTCCAGGGCCAGGTCCTGTCCGTTGAGCAGCGCGCCCAGCGACTCGTATCCCTCGCCGTAAAGGGGCGGGAACAGGAAGATCAGCATGCCCAGCGCCAGCGCGCAGACGCCCCAGCGCAGGTAGGGATTGGCGATCTTGCCGATGCGGTCCTCCAGGTGCAGCGTCGTGCGCATGAAGTACAGCGAACCGAATCCTCCCACCACCCCGAGGATGATGTAGAACGGGATGTTCGCCATCGAGAACGGCGTCAGCGTGCAGGCGAACACCGGGGTCTGGCCCCGGAAAATATAGGAGACCACCGTCGCGGAGACAGTCGAAATGAGCAGCGGCAGCAGCGAGCTCATGGACACGTTGAAGAGCAGGATCTCCAGCGTGAACAGCACCCCGGCCAGCGGCGCCTTGAAGATGCCGGCCACGGCACCGGCGGCGCCGCAGCCCAGCAGCAGGGTGATATTGCGGTAAGACAGGCCGAAGATCCGGCCCAGGTTGGAGCCGATGGCGGCCCCGGTGTAGACGATCGGCGCCTCGGCTCCGACGGAGCCGCCGAAGCCGATCGTGATGCTGGAGGTCAGCATCGACGACCAGGTATTGTGGGGCTTGATCTTGGAGTCGTTCCGCGACACGGCCAGCAGGGCCTTGGTCACGCCGTGGCCGATGTTGTCCCGGATCACGTATCGCACCAGCAGCAGGGAGATCAGCATGCCGATGCCCGGCAGGGCCAGGTACTGCCATTCGTAGCTGCCGTGGAAGCCCTGGTTGAGCAGGCGCTTCACCGTGTGGATGGACCAGTCGAGAACGACGGCGGCGCACCCGGAGAGTACGCCGACCATCAGACTGAGCAGCAGGAGCTTGCTCTGTTCAGGAATATGCTTGAGGGAAAACCGCACGACTAGGCGTCGCTGCCGTCGTCATCACCTCCGTACTGGGAGATGTTGTCGTCGGGTAAGGTCTCTCCGTCGGATGAAGGGGCGGAAGATGCTCCGGCCACGGATTCGACCTCGGCCTCCTCCTCGCCTTCGAGCCAGCGCTCGATGTCGTCCAGGTTGTCGATCTGGACCTTGATCTTGACAAGGTAGATGGCATCCGGGATCTCGACCATCACCGCATAGAACGGCGTGCCGTCCGGTTTGGTATATTTGGTCAGGTCGGGAAGATAGTCGTTGAAGCCTTTCGGATATTTCTCCGCGAAAGCCGCTGCGAGCTCGGGAGACATGTTTTCGTAGCTGACGATGTGGCGTTTTTTATTGTCTTGTGCCATAGGGGTTAGGATTTTGCTGCAAGTATAGTTACTTTTTCTTAAAAAAAAGTGCTTTCTGCGCCTTTTTTTTGGAAGAATCTCTTTCGACGAAAACGGGCTTCATCGTGCGGGGATCGATTCCGGACCAGAACATCACCGAGGAGGAGGTCATCGGCGTGGGCATGAAATCCTGCACCTGCTCCATCCAGATGCCTTTCAGGTACGGATTGGCGGCGAGCCGGCGCATGTCTTCCAGCCTGCAGCCGGGGTGCGAGGAGATGAAGTACGGGACCAGTTCGGTGTGCGTGCCGTTCTCCCGGTTGATCCGGTCGAACTCCGTGCGCAGCCGTTCGAACAGGCGGAAGGACGGCTTGCCCATATAGTAGAGGACCTTGTCCTCGGTGTGTTCCGGCGCGACCTTGAGGCGGCCTGAAGTGTGGTGCAGCATCAGCTCCCGCAGGTAGGGCTTGCCCGTCTCGTCGAGGAATCCATTCTCGTCCAGGAAGAGGTCGTAGCGGACGCCGCTGCTGACGTAGGAGTGGCGGACGCCCTTGACGGCGTCCACGGCACGGTAGAGCTTCAGCAGGCGGTCGTGCGAACGGTCCAGGTTGGGGCAGGCCTTGGGGAAGATGCAGGACTGGCGCCGGCATTTCGCGCACAGGTCCTGGTTACGGCCGTGCATGCCGTACATGTTGGCGGAAGGGGCGCCCAGGTCGGAGATGTTGCCGTGGAACTCCGGCATAGCGGCGAGCCGGCGGACCTCCTCGAGGATGGATTTCTCGCTGCGCGACTGGATGAACTTGCTCTGGTGGGCGGCGATCGTGCAGAAGTTGCAGCCGCCGAAGCAGCCCCGGTGCGTGATGATCGAGTCCTTGATCATGTCGTAGGCGGGGATGCGCTTGCCTTTGTAGCGCGGGTGCGGCCGCTTGGTGAAGGGAAGGTCCCAGCAGGCGTCCATCTCCTCGGTCGTCGCAGGCGGATACATCGGATTCACCTGTACGTAACCCTCCCCTACCGGCTCGATCAACGTCCTGGGATGCAGCACGTTGGCCTGGATCTCTATCTCATGGAAATTCTCCGCGAAAGCCATTTTGTCCCGACAGCACTCCTCGTATGAATGGAGCACGATCGGTTCCGCTCCGCTGGGAGTGCCTCGACGGACTTCGCTTCGCTCATCCCTCCCACTGCCTTCGGCAGCGGGCCCCTCCCATTTACGAGGCCATGGGTGGCCACGGTCCGTCGAGGCACTCCCAGTCTCCGCTGCACCGATCCGTGAACCGCGGAGAGAGGAGCCGGCAGGACCATTCTGAAGCCGTTCTCCCGGATAGGGTTGCGAAGCAACAGCGGAAGAATGGTCGCTGCCGGTCCGACCGTAGCGTCCGGTACGGTAAAAAGCGATCTGGGGGATTTTTTCGATCTGCCGCAGATTGCGGCCGGCTTCGATGGCGCGGGTGAGCTCGAGCATCGGGCGCTCCCCCATCCCGTAGCAAAGCCAGTCGGCGCCGCTGTCCACGAGGACGGACGGCATCAGCCGGTCGTCCCAGTAGTCGTAATGCGTCAGGCGGCGCAGGGACGCCTCGACGCCCCCGATCACCACGGGGACATCCGGCCACAGCTGCTTCAGGATCCGAGTATAGACGGTCACCGCCCGGTCGGGCCGCTGGCCGGCCTTGCCCTCCGGCGTATACGCGTCGTCGTGGCGCAGGCGCTTCGCGGCCGTGTAATGGTTGACCATCGAATCCATCGCCCCGCCGTTGACGGCGAAATACAGCCGCGGCGCGCCGAGCTTGCGGAAATCACGCAGGTCGTCGCGCCAGTTGGGCTGCGGCACGACCGCCACGCGGTACCCGGCTTTCTCCAGGTACCGCGCGATACAGGCCGTGCCGAAACTGGGATGGTCCACGAACGCGTCTCCGGTGAAGATGATGACGTCGATCCAGTCCCAGCCCAGCCGCTCGACTTCCTTGACGGAAGTCGGGATCCTACATTCTGTCGGGTAAGTCAATGCCCAGGATCTTCATGCCCCGGCGCAGGACGCCGGCCAGCGTGGAGATCAGCTCGAGACGCATCTTGAGCACCTCCTCGTCCGGCTCCTTGAGGATCGGGGTCTCGTGGTAGTACTGGTTGAACTCCTTGGCCAGGTCATAGCAGTAGTTCGCGATGACGGCGGGAGAGAACGCCGCGGCGGCTTCCGCCACCTTCTGCGGATAGGCACCCAGGATCTTGACGAGGCGCACTTCCTTCGGGCTCAGCTCTACACTGGGGTTCAGCGCAGCCGTGAGCTGCCGCTCCGCCGCCTTGCGCAGGATCGAGCAGATGCGGGCGTGGGTGTACTGGATGAACGGACCGGTGTTGCCGTTGAAATCGATGGACTCCTTGGGATTGAAGAGCATCTTCTTCTTGGGATCCACCTTGAGGATGAAGTACTTGAGCGCGCCCAGGCCGATCTGGCGGTAGAGCCGCTCCTTCTCCTCCTCGCTGATGCCCTCGAGTTTGCCGCTCTCCTCGGACGTGGCCTTGGCCTCCTCGTACATCTTCTCGATGAGGTCGTCGGCGTCCACGACCGTCCCCTCGCGGGACTTCATCTTGCCCTCGGGGAGCTCCACCATGCCGTAGGACAGGTGGAAGATCTGGTCGGCCCAGTCGAAACCGAGTTTCTTGAGAATCAGCTTGAGGACCTGGAAGTGGTAGTTCTGCTCGTCGCCCACCACGTAGATGTGCGAGTCGAGCTTGTATTCGCTGAAGCGGCGCTCAGCCGTGCCGAGGTCCTGCGTGATGTAGACGGACGTGCCGTCGGAGCGGAGCAGCAGCTTGCGGTCCAGGCCGTCGGCGGTGAGGTCGCACCACACCGAGCCGTCGGGATCCTTGACGAACACGCCCATGTCGAGGCCGCGCTGCACCAGCTCCTTGCCGAGCAGGTAGGTTTCGTGCTCGTAATAGGTGCGGTCGAAGGTGATGCCGAGGGCCTTGTAGGTCTGCTCGAAGCCGGCGAACACCCAGCTGTTCATCATCTCCCAGAGCCGGCGGACGGCGGGATCGCCCTCCTCCCACTTGACGAGCATCTCATGGACCTTGTCCATCACGGAAGGGTCCTCCTTCTCCATCTTGGCGAATTCCACGTAGCAGTCGCCCACGAGGTGGTCGCCCTTCTTGCCGGTGCTCTCCGGCGTGGCGCCGTCAAAACGCTCCTGCCAGGCGTACATCGACTTGCAGATGTGCACGCCGCGGTCGTTGACGAGCGTCGCCTTGATCACCTCGTCGCCGGCCGCCTTGAGCAGGTCGGAGACCGACGCACCCAGGAGGTTGTTGCGGATGTGGCCGAGGTGCAGGGGCTTGTTGGTGTTGGGCGAGGAGAACTCGACCATCACGCGGCGGCCCGTGGCGGGCAGCTGGCCGTAGGCCGCATCGCCCGCGATCGCAGCCAGGGCTTCGCGCCAGTAGATGTTGGACAGGCTGAGGTTGAGGAACCCCTTGACGGAATTGTACGCGCTGACTTCCGGGCAGTTGGCGACGAGCCAGTCGCCCAGGGCCGTGCCCGTGGCGTCCGGGCTCTGGCGCGTGATGCGCAGCAGCGGGAACACCACGAGGGTGAAGTCACCCTCGAACTCCTTGCGGGTCACCTGGACCTGCAGGGTGGCGGGATCGACATCGGCGTTGTAGAGCGCCTTGATGGCCTCTGAGGCCTTCGCGGCGAGGAATTGTTCGGGTGTCATCAGCCGAGGTAGGTCTTGAGGAGTTTGCTGGCGGACGGCTTCTTGAGCTTGCGGATGGCCTTCTCCTTGATCTGGCGGACACGCTCACGCGTGAGGTCGAGCCGCTCGCCGATCTCCTCGAGGGTCATCTCCTGGCAGCCGATGCCGAAGAAGGACTTGATGATCTCGCGCTCGCGCGGCGTGAGGATCTGCAGCGCACGCTCGATCTCGGTGCTGAGGGACTCGTTGGTCAGGCCCCTGTCGGCGCTCGGGGAGTCGTCGTTGGGCAGCACGTCGAGCAGGCTGTTGTCCTCGCCCTCGACGAACGGGGCGTCCACGCTGACGTGGCGGCCGGACACGCGGAGGGTGTCGGCGATCTTGTCCTTGGGGATATCGATCATCTCGGCGAGCTCGTCGGTGGACGGCTGGCGCTCGTTCTCCTGCTCGAACTTGCCGAGGGCTTTGTTGATCTTGTTGAGGGAGCCCACCTGGTTGAGCGGCAGGCGCACGATGCGGCTCTGCTCGGCGAGGGCCTGCAGGATGGACTGGCGGATCCACCACACGGCGTAGGAGATGAACTTGAAGCCGCGGGTCTCGTCGAACTTCTCGGCGGCCTTGATCAGGCCGAGGTTGCCCTCATTGATGAGGTCCGGCAGGCTCAGGCCCTGGTTCTGGTACTGCTTGGCCACGGACACGACGAAGCGGAGGTTGGCGCGCGTCAGCTTCTCGAGCGCCTCCTGGTCGCCCTTGCGGATGCGCTGGGCGAGTTCGACTTCCTCTTCCGGGGACACCAGCTCCTCGCGGCCGATCTCCTGGAGGTATTTGTCCAGGGACGCGCTCTCGCGGTTGGTGATGGATTTCGTGATTTTGAGCTGTCTCATATGCGAAAAAACGTATAATCTGGGTATTGTCCACCTTTTTATACGGAACAATCCCGCGTAAGTTTCACACTCACGCGGGATTTTTTCCGGTTAATTATCAACAGTCTACTCGTCCTTGCCGAAGCCGAAGTAGCCGGGACGGCCGCTGGCCGTGACGCCCTCGATGAAGATGGAGCGCTTGCTCTTCTTGGCGATGTCGATGACATCCTGCGGCTTGGTGACCTTCTGGTCGTTGACGAAGCGGATCAGGAAGCCGTCCTCGCCGCCGGCGCGCGCCAGCTTGCCGTTGCCGGCCGAGACGATCAGCACGCCGTTGTCGGCAGCCTTGAGCTGGGCGCCGTAGAAGGCGACCGTACCGTCGCTGCCCACCGTACCGTCCGCGACGTTGCCGTCGGTGAAGGCCACGGAGACCTCCACGTCCTTGCCGTCACGCAGCAGCTTGATCGTGGCCTTGTCGCCCGGATGATAGCTGTTGACCTTGGCCTGGAGTTCCGGCATCGTGGCTGTCTTGGTGCCGTCGATGCTGACGACCACGTCTCCCTGCTTGATGCCGGCCTTGTCGGCGGCACCGCCCTTGACGACCTCCGCGACATAGACGCCCTCGGGGTTGGTGACGGAGAGTTTCTGGGACTTGATCAGCTCTTCGGTGACGCTGGCGCCGGAGATGCCCAGCATCGCGCGCTTGACAGAACCGAAGTCGATCAGGTCGGAGACGACCTTCTTGACGATGTTGGACGGGACGGCAAAGGAATAGCCGGAGTAGGAGCCCGTCGTGGAGACGATGGCGGTGTTGATGCCCACCAGCTCACCCTGCTTGTTGACCAGGGCGCCGCCGGAGTTGCCCGGGTTGACAGCCGCATCGGTCTGGATGAAGGATTCGATCTTGAACTGGCCGTCGTAGTTGGGCATCGAACGGCCCTTGGCACTGACGATGCCGGCGGTGATGGTGGAACGGAGCTCTTCGCCCAGCGGGCTGCCGATGGCGAGTACCCACTCACCGAGACGGAGCTGGTCGGAGTCGGCGAACTGCACGACCGGCAGGCCGGTGGCATCGATCTTGATCAGGGCCACATCCGTGGCCGGGTCGGTGCCGATGACCGTGGCCTCGTAGGTCTTGTTGTTGTTGAGCGTCACCTCGATCTTGCTCGCATTTTCCACGACGTGGTTGTTGGTGACGATATAGCCGTCCGGGCGGATGATGACGCCGGAGCCGCTGCCCTGGCGCGCCGGAGCCTGTCCGCCACGGTAGCCGCGGCTGCCGTAGGGATCCTCACCGAAGAAATAGCGG
>Ga0310697_10004317_pt1 | contig 14083 bp, 8 predicted proteins | sample 172DNAGHGlowgp2_FD_203883 | JGI IMG/M metagenome (GOLD analysis project Ga0310697, IMG submission 203883) | Sheep rumen microbial communities from Palmerston North, Manawatu-Wanganui, New Zealand - 1728 DNA GHGlow gp2 (v2) (version 2) | ecosystem: Host-associated > Mammals > Digestive system >...
GCGCACGGCGTCCACCGGGTACTTGCCCGCGGCGGACTCGCCGGAGAGCATGATGGCGCTGGTGCCGTCGTAGACGGCGTTGGCCACGTCGCTGATCTCGGCGCGGGTGGGGCGGGGATTGGTGATCATGCTCTCGAGCATTTCAGTCGCGGTGATGACGCGCTTGCCGAGCATGCGGCATTTGGTGATGAGGTACTTCTGGATGGCGGGCAGCTCCGTGAACGGCACCTCCACGCCGAGGTCGCCGCGGGCGACCATGATGCCCTCGCACACAGAGCAGATCTCGTCGATGTTGTCCACGCCCGACTGGTTCTCGATCTTGGCGATCACGTCAATGTCGCCGCCGCCGTTTGCCTTGAGGAAGGTCTTGAGATCGACGATGTCCTGTTTGCAGGAGACGAAGGAGGCCGCGACGAAGTCCACGCCGTTGCGGATGCCGAAGAGCAGATCCTCCCGGTCCTGCTCGCTCATGTACGCCTGGCGCATGACCTTGCCGGGGAAGCTCATGCTCTTGCGGTCGGAGAGGACGCCGCCGGTGATGACATTGCAGCGGATCTCCGTGCCCTCGATGGCCTTGACCTCGAAAATCACAAGGCCGTTGTTGACGAGCACGCGGTCGCCGACAGCCAGATCGTCGGCCAGGCCCGCGTAGCTCACGGCGACGATGGACTCATCGCCCACGATGTCGCGGGTGGTGAAGGTGAACTCGTCCCCGTCCTTGAGCGTGATCTTGCCGCTCTTGAAGGTGCGGATGCGGTACTCCGGGCCCTTGGTGTCGAGCATGATGGCGATGGGCAGGCCCAGCTCCGTGCGCACAGCCTTGATCATGTCAATCTTCTTCTGGTGCTCCTCATGGGTGCCGTGGGAAAAATTCAGGCGGGCAACGTTCAGGCCCTGCTGGCACATGGCCTTGAAAACGGCGGGATCCTCGCTGGACGGTCCGATGGTGCAGATGATCTTGGTTTTTCTCATGGCGATACTCCTTTGATTGTATATGATAGGTCGATATTATCCTGCACTCAGTATAGCATCCTTTTCCCCGCGCCGCAATCCGAAAAGCGTGGATACATGAAAAAAACAGCAAAAGTGTGACAGTTCTGTGACAGTTCCCGTGTTATGATAGTCTCACAAAGAGGGAAACAAAAAGCCCACAGGAAGAAAAACAAACAGACGGATATCTGAAAGGAGATAAAACCATGAATATGATCAACGACAACCAGGCAGCGAACGTTTCCGGCGGCGCACACGCCAACGGCCAGAGCTGGTACGAGGGCGGCGCAACCTACTACCGCATTGCCCCGGGCGACTATCTGGGGAACATTGCCCAGCGCTTCGGCACCAATGTCTACGCCATCCAGAGACTGAACCCCGGCGTCATCAAGAATGTCGATGTCATCCGCGCAGGCGACGTGATCCGCGTCCTGTAAGACAAGTGAAAACACAGCACCGGAGACCAGACGGTCTCCGGTGTTTTGCGTTTTATGCTTTCTTTTTGCCGCCCCGGTATTCCAGGCACAGCATGGTCATGTCGTCAAACTGCTCGGCGTCCCGGACAAAGTCGTCCACGGCCCGGCGCACGTTTTTCAGGATCGTGCGGGGCGCGGCACCGGTGTCCCGGTTCAGCGCGGCAAGCATGCGCTCCGTCCCGAAAAGCTCATTGTCCGCGTTTGTGGCCTCCGGCACCCCGTCGGTGTAGATAAAGAGTCTGGAGCCGGGACTGAGCTGAATCTCGTATTCCCGGTAGCGGACATCCTCCATGCCGCCGACGACAAAGCCGTGTTTGTCCTTCAAAAGCTCAAAGCGCCCGCCCGGCTGCATCAGAACCGGGTACTCATGTCCCGCGTTCACCGCCGTGATTTTGCCCGTGCTCAGCTCCAGCACGCCGAACCAGACGGTGATGAACATCTCCTCGCGGTTATTCGCGCAGATCTGCCGGTTGACCGCCTCCAGCACCTGGGCGGGGCTGCGGCCCGTCATGGCGTCGTTCTGCACCAGCAGCTTTGCAATCATCATGAGCAGCGCCGCGGGCACGCCCTTGCCGGACACGTCCGCGATCGCAAGGCCCAGGTGATCGTCGTCAATGAGGAAGAAATCGTAAAAATCGCCGCCGACCTCCTTGGCGGGATCCATGCTCGCATACAGGTCAAACTCCGGGTGCCCCGAGAACGGGGGAAAAACATTGGGCAGCATATCCGCCTGGATCCTTGACGCCAGGGCAAGCTCCGTGCCGATGCGTTCTTTCTCCGCCGTGATCTGCGTGATCTGGGCAATGTAATTTCTCGTGCGTTCGGAGAGAGTCGAAAAGGACTCCGCCAGGCTCTCGATCTCGTCTCCCGTGCGGTAGCTTTCATCGACGATGAAAACGGCATCGCCGTTTTTCTGGGCGTTGATGTGCCGGGTCAGCTTCTCAAGCGGCTGAACCATCCGCTGGCCCAGGCGCCGCGCGCTCAAAACCGCGAGCAGCACGATGGCCATGCTGATGAGCATCACCCAGGCGGAAGCGCGGCCTGCTGCGTCCGAATATGTGACAAGCGCGTTGTCGTTGATTTCATTGTATTTTTCGAGCATGGACACGGTCGGCCGGTTCACGGCAGCCTTGTCCACAACGGAGACGATCGTCCAGCCCACGGAGGGCAGCGGCGCACCGGAGAGATAGCACTCCCGCCCGTCGATATTGGCCTCCTGAATGCCGGTTCTTTTCTGCAGCGCCTGCCGGATGAAGTTCGCGAGCCTCCTGTTCGGGCTCCGGCGCAGATCGTCGGCGGTGCTGGAGATTTCCGCCCTGAGCTCCCCCTCGTCCCGCGGGGAGAAGAGCACCTGTCCGTCCCGGTTGACCACGCACAAAAAGCCGCTCTCGGTGGCGGTGCTGCGGACAAAGGAGCTGATGGAGTCCAGGAAGATATCCGCGCCCACCACAGCCGCAAGCTGCCCGTCCTTGTAGACAGGGGCGGCGCAGACGAGGCCCAGGATGCCGGTAAAGGTGTCCCGCTCCACATTCGTGTATATGAGATCGCCCGCCTCCACGGCCTGCCTGTACCAGGGGCGCTGTGCGATTTTGGTGGCATAGGCCACGCTGCCGTCGGGGTTAATGTACACATCCGCCCGGTCGTCCACAAACAGGATGCAGCCGTCGGTTGTCGCCACGAAGCAGGAGTCAAGCTTGTCACAGCTTTCAAACACGGCCATCATGATCTCGCTCATATTGGAAATCAGCCCCAGGTCCGCAGACTTTTCCGGGTCGACCCCTTCCTCATGCTGCATCTGCACGGACGGCCTTCCCGCGTTGGCCGCATCCGGCGGATAAACCGGGCGCGGGGAAAAGCCGTCGGCATTGTCGAAAAGCTCCTGCGCGGCAGTCCGCAGGATCTTCACATTGGCCACGACCTCGGAGAACAGGTCGTCGGCGATGTAGGCCTGCAGATTGGTGCTGCGCGCCAGGTACGTGCCCATGGCAGTCTCCATGGCGCTCTCGGAGATTTCCTTGATGGAGGCCTGTTGTTTTTCATTGGTCTCCATCACGATGTGCGACAGGTTGTCCTGATGCAGGCGGAACACCGCCGTGTATATTCCGATCAGCCCCAGGATGAAAATCAGCATCAGACTGAAGATCTTTGCCTGCAGGCCGCCTACTTTGATTCCCTTGAAAACTTTCATACAAAACCCCCAGAGGCGTTTCATTTATAATACCATAGTGCCCGCGGGAGATTCAAGCCATTTCTGTCCGGAGTCTGCCGGAGCACGGAAAAATCCCCCGCCGCTTGGCAGAGGATCGAAACGGATTAGCCGCATCGGCGCTTTCTGATTATTTTGGTAGATTACAGGCTGTCTTTGTGTTATACTCATCCAAATGCAAAGAGCAAGGAGAATCGTACATGAAAGAATTTTACGAACCGATGCTGTACCTGTCCACGCCTGAGCACCCCAACACGATGGGTGTGCTTGCCGTATTGAAGGAAGCGGTGGACGGAGAGATTCTGCGGGAGGTCGTGGAGGAGCTGCGCGCGCGTTTTCCGTATTTTTATGTGAAAGCCGAGTCGCAGGGAAACGACCTGCTTCCTGTGCCGAACGCGCTGCCCATGACGGTGCGCGGCACCTGGGCCCCGATCAGGCTGAACGCGGAGGAATCCAATTACCATCTCGGCGCCTGGAAATATGAGGGAAAACGTCTGGCCTTTGAGATTTCGCACTCGCTTACGGACGGCGCGGGAGTGCTGCCCTACTTTAAAAGCGCCCTCTACCTCTACCTGACACGCAGGACCGGGCAGACCTTTGACCCCTCCGGCTTTCGTCTCCCGGGATCGGAGATCCCGGAGAGCGAGACAGGAAACCCCTTTGCCGGCCTGGACATTGACGCAGCGCAAGCGCCGCTTTATGCCAAGGAGACAGTAACGGATTTCTGCCGCCTGAACGACGGGACGGATTTTGACGCGCGCATGACTTATCTCAAGCTGTCCGAGGCGCAGCTCATGCAGTATTGCCGGGATCTTGACGGAAGCCCGAACGCTTTTCTGGCCGTGATGTTCGCAAGGGCAATGCGGCGCGTTGATCCCGAAAGCGAAAAGACCATCAGCGCCGCCCTTGCGATCGATCACAAGTCCATGCTGGGAAACCGCGACAACTATCGTATGTTTGCCAATGTCGTAGAGCTGGACTTCCCGAAAAGCAGGCCTTTGGATGACCTGATGAAATCCTGCACCATGGCGCGCGGGCAGGTGATGTTGCAGGCGCAGCCGGAAAACTCGCTCTGGGCGATGAAGCAGCGGAAAGCGCTCTACGCGAAGCTGGACCAGCTGCCGCTGGAGGTGAAGCTGGGTGTCATAGCAAAGTCCGCGGGCAGCCCAAGGTGGAGCTTTTCCATCTCCTATGCCAGCAGCAGATCCTTTGGCCCCCTCGACCCTTATATTGAGGAGCTGTATCTGCTGACCGAGCCGGGCGTTTCGGATCTCATCTGTGAAATTGCCTGCATCAATCGCAGCTTCTTCCTGGCTATCGGCCAGAACTTTTCGTCCGACAAGTTCATGGATGCGTTTCTCCATGAGCTTTCGTCGCTTGGCATCGACTATACGGTGATGAACAGGGAACCCCTGCGCCTGTGCGGGCTCGAGGCATACGGCACGCTGCGCGGGGTTTGAGTGGAGAAGTTTTTATGGATAAATCCATTCTTTATGTGAATGCCTGTGTGCGAAAAGAGTCCAGAACGCGGAGGCTGGCGGAAAAGCTGCTCGCCGTGCTGGGCAGTCCGTTTGAGGAAATTCGGCTGGAGGAGATCGCTTTCCCCACCAGCAATGAAGCCTTTCTCAATTTGCGCGACCGGCTGATTGCGGCGGGCGATTTTCAGAATCCGCTGTTTGACCTGGCGCGTCAGTTTTCCCGGGCGGAGACCATTGTGATCGCGGCGCCCTATTGGGACCTTTCCTTTCCGGCCATGCTGAAGCAGTACCTGGAACAGATCACGGTTGTGGGCCTCACCTTCAAGTATTCGGAGGAGGGCGTACCGATCAGCCTCTGCAGCGCAAAGCGGCTTTTTTATGTGACCACCGCCGGGGGATATTTTGTCCCGGACGATTACGGCTTTGGCTATGTAAAGGCTCTGGCGCAGAATTATTTCGGGATTCGGGATGTCCGGAAGATCGAAGCTGACGGACTCGATATTGTGGGTGCCGATGTCAATGCCATGATGGCAGCGGCGGAGAATGCCTTGTCTTATCGGGAGATTTCTCTTTCCAGCCAGGCCCGGTCCTGAAGCACGCGGTCAAGCGTCTGCATGAACGGGACAAGCTCCGCCGTGTCCAGCGCCCGATGATCGAAGGCGATCGTGATGGGCACAATTTCCGCTGTGCAGATATTGTTCTCTTCATCCACAACAGCCCGTTTCTGCACCGCGCCGACGGCCAGGGCGCAAAGCTGCGGCGGTATGATTTCCAGGATTGTGCAGCTCCCTTTCCACTGCTTATACAGGGAACCTATATTCGACACCGTGATGCTGCCCTGCTTGATGTTCTCGGGTGTCAGGCGGTCGCCACTCTCCGCGCCTTTCCGCCTGTCGATCCGGACTCTCCCGGGGCCGAGCTTTGCACCCAGCAGGCGTCCGACCGCTTTCGGGACGTTCCCTTTTCTCAGTTCGGAAAAGGTGTCCTTCAGCCCGGTTCGGTACAGGACGCGGTCCATGCGGGTGTTCTCGATCCTTGCACGGAACGACGTGATCATCGCCTGGATCTCATGGACGGACTTGTCCTCCATGTGCGGCAGCTTGATCGTCGTCATCTTCCCGTCCCCGTAAGTGATCGGGAGCGAGATGTCGATATGCTCCAGCGTCGTCACCTTGCCGCTCACAAGCCATGGGCTGAACTTGATATGTCCGTTCATCTTGGGACAGGTCCTGATCCCTTCGATCAGGACTCTGAGAATCGCGGAATTGAAGCTGATCCGCTCATCGGATGCCCGGCCGGAATTATAGCTTCGCAGCGTATCCATCAGAAGACTCGCGTCTGCCTCATAAACGATGCAGACATGCGGGACGGTTTTCCAGCCCTCCGAGGTCATATTGGCAATGATCTTGCGGGAAATGTCAAAATATTCTGTCACGGGCTCTCCCTGCCTCTTCTGAGTATTTCGAGCTCTGCTGTTAATCTTTCAAAGCTCTCTGCAAAGTGCCGACAGGGTGAGTATAACACAGAAACCGGATGGTGAAAACCATAAATACATACACCCAACGACTACAATTCAAGCGAATGATCATATACCAGTCACCTTGTCTGCTGTGGGCAATTGCGATATAATGAGCAAAAGAAGCACCCAAAGAAGGAGAGCACGTACATGAAGCCGCTTGAATGCTTCCCGAGGATCAGGCTGGGCATTCTGCCGACACCGATCCGTAAGTATATCAAACGCGACGATATGACCGGGCTAGGTCTCGGCGGGAACAAGATCCGAAAGCTCGAATTCCTCCTGGCCGACGCAAAAGCACAGGGCGCGGAGGGCGTTTTTTCGACCGGCGGTGCGCAGTCCAACCACACAATTGGGATATGCGGAGGTAAATGAAATGAAAGGCGGAAAGGTTCCGAATCCGGACAACATACATCCAATAGCCGGATACGATAAGGAAGTATACGTCAAGCCAACGGTTAAGAATCCAAATATCATTGTCGGGGACTTTACCTATATCGCAGATTCTGATTTTGAAAGCCATGTTACACACTTTTATCCCTGGAGCAGAGACAAGCTCATGATCGGAAGATTAAGAGCTGTCGTGATTGGAAGCCCGGGAGCGGGGAAGAGCACTTTTGCCAGAAAACTGAAAGATAAGACAGGCATTCCGCTTTATTATCTGGACAGGATCTTTCATAAGCCGGACAGAACGACGATTACCCGCGAGGAGTTCGATCAGAAACTACAGACGATTCTGCAAACGGATCGCTGGATCATAGATGGAAATTACCAACGCACGCTGCCGCTGAGGTTTGAAGCATGTACGGACGTTTTCTTTCTGGATTTTCCCTTGAATGAGTGTTTGGAAGGGGCTGCTTCACGGGTTGGTACAGTCCGTGAAGATATGCCCTGGGTAGAGCGGGAATTTGATCCGGAGTTTCGTCAGTACATATTGGATTTTCCAAAGCATCAGCTTCCCGGGATCTATGAACTGATTGAACAGTATCAGGATAGCCGACGAATCATTATTTTTCATTCCAGAGAGGAAGCTGATAACTGGATTGATTCAGAACAACTGTTTCAATGCCCGAGAGTACAGGGGACACCGGCGTTTGATTTGTGAGAGCAATGCGGATTTTTCGCAGATTGAGCAGACCAAAAACCCGGCTGCATACGATCAAAAAGTATGCAGTCGGGTTTTGCTCAAGTACCGTTATTCGGAGGAAAGGAGCTTCAGCCCGACAATCCCGCCGATGATCAGCAGGATGCAGATCCCCTGCGGCAGAGTCAGCTTCTCATGAAAAAGCACGATCCCGAGAAGAGAGGTTCCCGCGATCCCGAAGCCCGTCCGCATGGCATAGGCGGTTCCGAGCGGCAGTTCCTTGAGCGCGAGCGGGCGTCCTTATGAATTTAGCCGCAGTATACCATTTTTGCCCGGCAGTGCAAGCACCTGATGATCAAATCCGGCCAGTGAAGGATGTAGAATGTAAAGCGAAAATGTTGTCTTCCACGGCCCGATTTGCTACAATAGAGCCAACGAATAAGCAAGTGAGGTTAGGAACCTATGCTGGAATTTCTGATCGGCAGGGCGGGCGCGGGCAAAACCGGGGCGCTGATCCGCCGCATCAAGGAGAATATGGAGCGCGGGGAGCGGGGAAGCATCCTGCTGGTTCCCGAGCAGTACAGTCATGAAGCCGAGCGCGAGCTCTGCCGCGCCTGCGGGGACCGGCTCTCCCTCTATGCCGAGGTGCTGAGCTTTTCTGGCCTTGCTCGAAGCCTGGAGAGCAAACGCGGCGGCGCTGCCGCCCCCTGGCTCGACCAGGGCGGGCGGATGCTGTGCATGGCCCTGGCCCTGCAGGGCGTGGGCGCGCGGCTGAAGGTCTACGGCGCGGCCCAGCGCAGGGCCGAGATGCAGGCGATGCTCTTAAAGGCCGTGGACGAGCTGAAGACCGCCCGCGTGGACGCTGCCCAGCTCTTCGAGGCGGCGGCATCATGCCCGGACACACTGGGGGACAAGCTGCGCGATCTGGCCCTGGTGCTGGAGGCCTATGAGGGCGTGGTGTCAAACGGCAGGGCCGATCCCGCCGACCGGCTCACGCGCCTTGCCGAAGCCATTGACGACGGGGGCCTTGACCGGGAGGCGAAGGTCTATGTGGACGGCTTCATCGACTTTACCCGCCAGGAGCAGGAGGTGCTGTGCGCCATGCTGCGTCAGGGCCTGCGCCTCACCGTCTGCCTCACGGTGGACGATCTGCACGGGGAAAATGAGATTTTCGAGCTTTCGCGCAGGGCGGCGCACGCGCTTGCCACCGCGGCGGAGGAGCTGGGGCAGAAGCCGACCGTCACGCGCATGGAGGCGGGCGACGACGCCGACAACGCCCTGCGCTTTTTTGCCGAGCATCTATTTGACTATACGGACGCGCACCGGCACGGCACGTCGCCCGTCCGCCTCATCCGGGCGCAGAGCATGACCGCCGAGTGCGAAGAGGCCGCGGATCTCTGCCTCTCACTCGTGCGGGACGGGGGCAGCCGCTGGCGGGACATTGCCGTTGTGGCCAGGGGCTTTGAGGACTACCGCGGCACGCTGGAGAGCGTCTTTCGCCACTACGGGGTGCCGCTCTTTACGGCGGCGCGCTCCGACCTCATGGCAAAGCCCCTGCCCGCACTCATCTCCTGCGCGTATGAGATCATTCAGGGCGGCTGGGCGCTGGACGATGTGGTGAGCTATCTGCGCACGGGCCTTGCGGGGCTTGACAGCGCCGAGTGCGACGAGCTGGAGAGTTATCTTTTTAAATGGCAGCTTCACGGCAGCGCCTGGCAGAGAACACGCGACTGGCGGCAGCATCCGGACGGCTACGGCGGGGAGTATACCCCGGCGGTCGAGGAAAAGCTTGCCCGCATCAACGCCCTGCGCCGCCGGGTGGCGGGGCCGCTCAGAGCCTTTGAAAAGGCGGCGAAGGCGGCGGAGACTGCCACCGCGCAGGCCCAGGCCCTCGCGGGGCTGCTGGGCGATCTGCGCCTGCCGGAGACCCTGAGCCGCCGCGCGGAGGAGTTGCAGGCCCTCGGTCGGGAAAAAAGCGCCGCCGAGTACCGCCAGCTCTGGGAGCTTGTGATCGGCGCCCTGGAGCAGTGCGACAGCATCCTCGGCGAGAGTGCCATGGATGATGAGCATTTCGGGCGGCTTTTTACCCTGATGCTCTCCAGATACGACATCGGCACCATCCCGGTCTCCCTCGACCGGGTCACCGCCGGGGACTTCGACCGCAACCGGCGGCGGAACATCCGCCACCTCATCGTCCTGGGCGCGTCGGAAAACCGTCTGCCCATGGCGGAGGAGGGCGGCGGCATCTTTTCCCTGGACGAGCGGCAGCGCCTGCTGGAGCTGGATATCGAGCTCGGCCCCGGCGGGGACAGCGAGCTCTGGCGCGAATTTGCCCTCATCTACTATACCCTCACTCTGCCGTCGGAGAGCCTGACGCTCCTCTGCCCCACGACCGGGACCGATGGCGCGGAGCTTCGCCCGGCCTTCGTCTTCCGCAGGGCGCAGAGCCTTTTTGACCTGGAGCCGGAGAGCGCCGATCTCGTCAGCGCCCGCATGTCCGCCCCCGCCCCGGCGCTTTCGCTCGCGGCGGAGGCCATCCACGGCGGCGGCGGACGGGAGCAGGCCGCAGCGGCGTACTTTCAGCAGCGGGAGCCGGCGCGCGCTGCCGCCCTTCGGGCGGCGGCAGAGCTGACGCGCGGCAGCCTCTCGCCTGAGGGGGTCACGCGCCTGTACGGGAAAAAGCTGCGCCTGAGCGCGTCGCGGGTCGAAAAGCTAGCCTCCTGCCGCTTTGCCTTCTTCTGCCAGTACGGCCTGAAGGCAAAGCCCCACACCCCCGCGGGCTTTGAGCCGCCGGAGGTGGGCACCTTCCTTCATTATGTGTTGGAAAACGTCGCCCGGGAAGCGGGAGAGCGCGGCGGCTTCAAAGCCGTCTCGGACGAGGAGCTGGAAGCCCTCACCGACCGGTATGTGGAGCAGTACGTGTACGAAAAGCTCAACGATTTTCAGGAGAAGTCCAGCCGCTTTGTCTACCTTTTCCGCCGCCTGCGGGAGAACGTGCGCCGCGTGGTGAAGGACATGGCGGACGAGTTGCGCCTGTCGGACTTCACGCCCCTCGACTTCGAGCTCAATTTCGCCGAGGCGCGGGACATCCCGCCCATCGAGCTTGGAGAGGATACGGAGGCCCTGACGCTCAGCGGCATCGCCGACCGGGTGGACGGCTGGCTGCATGAGGGGAAGCTCTATCTGCGCGTGGTGGACTACAAGACCGGGCGCAAGGAGTTTTCCCTGTCCGAGGTGCTCGACGGCATGAACCTGCAGATGCTCCTGTATCTCTTCACGCTCTCCGACGGGGGCAAGGCCCATTACGGGCATGAGATCGTCCCCGCCGGGGTCATGTACATCCCGGCGCGAAGCCCCATGCTCTCTTCCGACGGGCGCATGGACGCGGACGCGATCCTCACCGAGCGTGGCAAGGAGCTTCGCCGCAGCGGCCTTCTCTTGGACGATGAATCCGTGAAGGAGGCCTGGGAGCACGGGAACGAGAAGCGCTATATCCCCATCAAGCTCCGCTGGAACAAGCCCACGGCGGATTCCCTGGCTAGCCTTGAGCGCCTGGGACTTCTGGATCGGCACATCCGGCGGCAGCTGCGGGACATGGCACGGCAGCTTCGCGCCGGCAGCATCGCCGCCGACCCCTATTACCGCAGCCAGACGGACAACGCCTGCCTGCACTGTGATTACCGCGATGCCTGCCGTTTTACCGAGGGGCGCGGCGGCGAGAAGAGCCGCTTCATGCCCAAATACAGCCCGGAGGAGGTCTGGGCGATGATGGAGGAGGAAGAAGAGCATGGCGGAATTTAAGCCCACCGAGGCCCAGCGGGCCGCGATCGAGACACGCGGCTGCGCGGTGCTGGTGTCCGCAGGCGCGGGCAGCGGCAAGACCCGTGTGCTGACCGAGCGCCTCATGGCCTATATCACCGACCCCGCCGCGCCGGTGGATATCGACAGCTTCCTCATCATCACCTACACCCGCGCCGCGGCAGGGGAGCTTCGCGGCAGGATCACGGAGGAGCTTGCGCACCGCCTGCGCGCCGAGCCCGGCAATGCGCGCCTGCGCCGCCAGAGTGCCCTGATCCGCCGCGCGCAGATCGGCACCATCCACAGCTTCTGCGCCGATCTCCTGCGGGAAAACTGCCAGGCAGCGGGCCTCTCCCCGGACTTCAAGATTCTGGACGAGGAGCGGGCCGAAGCCATGCGCGCGGCCTGTCTCGACCGGGTGCTGGAGGACTGCTACAACAAAATAGAAGACGACCCCGACTTTCAGCTTCTCGCCGATACCGTGGGCGAGGGGCGGGACGACAGCGCCCTCACCGCGCTGGTTCTGGAGCTGCACACCAAGATGCAGTGCCACGCCTTCCCCGCCCGCTGGGCAGAAGAGCAGACGGCACTGCTCTCCGCCCCGGCCGCCGACGCGGGCGAGACCCCCTGGGGCCGGGAGCTGCTGGACTGGGCGGGCGCTCTCGCTGACCATTGGAGCGCGGAGCTGGAGACCCTGATCGCCGAAATGAAGGCGGAGCCGAAAATCTTTGCAGCCTATGCCGATCACTTTGGGGAGATCGCCGCGCAGCTTCGGGAGCTTTCCCGCTGCTGCCGCGCCCATGAATGGGACAGGGCTGCGGCCATGCTGCCGCTGGACGTGCCGCGCCTGCCAAGGCTTGTCAAGTCCCCGGACGAGGCGCTGTCCGAGCGCCTCAAAAAGCGGCGCACCGCCTGCCTCGACTGCTTCAAGGACGCGGCGAAGGTTTTCGCCCTGCCCTCGGATGCGCTGCTGGAGGATATGGCGGCGACGGCCCCCGCGATGGGGGCGCTGCTGCGCCTGACCCTCGCTCTCGATAAAGCCTACGCAAAGGACAAGCAGAGCCGGGGTTTGGTAGACTATTCCGACCTTGAGCACAAGGCGGCCGAGCTTCTCATCAACACCGACGGAGCGCCCACGGATCTGGCCCGCCAGCTCTCCAAACGCTATACCGAGCTTATGGTGGACGAGTACCAGGATGTGAGCCGCGTACAGGACGCCATTTTCAACGCCGTCTCCGACGGGGGGCGCAGGCTCTTCCTGGTGGGGGACGTGAAGCAGTCCATCTATCGCTTCCGTCTCGCCGATCCCGCCATCTTCAACGAAAAATTCCACCTGTTTGCCGAGCCGGGTTCCGGCGCGGCGCGCATCCTCCTGCGGGAGAACTTCCGATCCCGCCGGGAGATCCTGGATGCCGCCAACGCCGTCTTCTCCCGCTGCATGTCCGAAGCGCTGGGCGATGTGGACTATAACGCGGAAGCCGCCCTTGTCCACGGAGCGAAATACTACGAGGGCACCGTCCCGAAGCCGGAGCTGCTGCTCTATGAGCTTCCCGAAAAGGAGGCGGACGAAAGCCCGGACAAAACCGCCCTCGAGGCGGCCTTCGTGGCGCAGCAGATCCGCGCGCTGGTCAATTCCGGCGCCGCTGTCACCGAAGGGGAGAGCCAGCGGCCCATGGACTACGGCGACGTGGCGATCCTGCTGCGCTCGCCGAACAGAACGGGCGGGATCTATCGGGAAGCCCTGCTCAATGCGGGCATCCCCGTCGGCAGCGCCCAGGGCAGCGGCTTTTTCACCTCGCCGGAAATCTCCCTCACCCTTGCGGTGCTGAGCGTGATGGATAACCCCCACAAGGACATCCCCCTTCTTGCGGTGCTGCGCTCGGCGGCCTTCGGCTTCACGCCGGACGAGCTGAGCTATATCCGCGCCGCCGACAAGGAAGCGGATCTTTTCACCGCGCTTGAGGCGGCGGGAGAGCGCAACGACAAGTGCCGCACCTTTCTCGGCCGCCTTGCGGCGCTTCGCGCGGAGGCCGTGGATCTCAGCGCCGGAGAGACCGTCTGGCTTGTGATCGAGCGCCTGGATCTGCTGGCTCTCTGCAGTGCCATGGACGACGGGGCGCGGCGGCGCGAGAACCTGATGGCCCTGGTGGAGCTTGCCGGCGGCTTTGAAAGCACCGGCTACCGCGGCCTGCACCGTTTCACCCTCTGGCTGCAGGCTCTGGCGGAAAAGGGGCAGGAGCCGGGCACCGGCGCCGGTACGGGCCGCGCGGTGCAAATCCTGTCTGTCCACCGCTCCAAGGGCCTTGAGTTCCCGGTCGTCTTCCTCTGTGACGCCGCGCGGCGCTTCAACGCCCGCGACCGCAGCGCTGCCGTCCTGGTGCACCCCGCGCTCGGCCTCGGCCCGCGGGTGGTGGACCTTAAAAACCGCGTGCGCTATCCGAGTCTTGCCCGCCTCGCCATCGCCAAACGGCAGGAGCGGGAGGATAAGAGCGAGGAAATGCGCCTGCTCTACGTGGCCCTGACCCGCGCGAAGGA
>Ga0310697_10004319_pt1 | contig 14079 bp, 10 predicted proteins | sample 172DNAGHGlowgp2_FD_203883 | JGI IMG/M metagenome (GOLD analysis project Ga0310697, IMG submission 203883) | Sheep rumen microbial communities from Palmerston North, Manawatu-Wanganui, New Zealand - 1728 DNA GHGlow gp2 (v2) (version 2) | ecosystem: Host-associated > Mammals > Digestive system >...
CAGACGCGGCATGCCGCGGTTGCCCTCGAGCGACTCGATGAGGGCCGTCTCCTCGCCGCACACGAACGCGCCCGCGCCCGCCTTGATGCGGATGTCGCAGGAGAAACCGCTGCCGAGGATGTTCTCGCCAAGCAGGCCGGCCTTCTTGGCGGCAGCGAGCGCCTTCTCAAGACGCACGATCGCGAGCGGGTACTCGGCACGCACATACACAAATGCCTTCGTCGCGCCGATCGCATAGGCGGCAATCAACATGCCCTCGATGAGGGAGTGCGGGTCGGACTCGATCACCGCGCGATCCATGAACGCACCGGGGTCGCCTTCGTCGGCGTTGCAGATGAGGTACTTCTGGTCGCCCTTCGCGTTGCGCGCGGCGTTCCACTTGAACCACGTGGGGAAGCCCGCGCCGCCGCGTCCGGCAAGGCCGGAAATCTTGATCTCCTCGATGACCTGCTCCGGCGTCATCGCAAGGACCTTGCGAATCGCCTTGTAGCCATCCACCGCCTCGTAGGCGGCGATGTCCTCGGGGTCGATGAGGCCGCAGTGGCGGAGCGCGATACGCGTCTGCTTCTCCAGAAACTCCTTGTCATCTGCGGAGATCTCCAGATCGGCTACGTCCTGGTAGGGCGCGCTCGCCGAGCGCGCCGCATCCACGGCCGCCTTGTATATCCGCTCGGCGTCCTTCTCCTGCACCTTCACAAGGCGTTTCACGAGCGTGCCGCCGTCATACACATCGACGATCGGCTCCAGGTAGCACATGCCGATGCAGCCGGTGATGCCGATTTCGACGGCACCGTTCGTGTTTAGCTTCTCCACGGCCGCGCGGACCTTGCGCGCGCCGGCGGCGATGCCGCAGCTTCCCTCTCCGAATACGAGCTTCATTTCGACGCCTCCCGAATCTTGCGCACGATCTCCTTGGCCTTGGCGGGCGTGAGGGAGCCGTAGGTATCCTCGTTGATCATCATCACGGGCGAAAGCGAGCAGCAGCCGAGGCAGGCGACCGTCTTGATGGAGAAGATTCCGTCGTCGGTTGTCTCCCCGTCGCCCACGCCCAGCTCCTCCACGAGCGCCTTCTCGATGGAGTCCGCCCCGTTCACGTGGCAGGCCGTGCCCTTGCAGAGCAGGATGAGGTTCTTGCCAACGGGCTTGAGGCGGAACTGCGTGTAGAACGTCGCGACGCCCAGCACCTTGGCGGGACTGTTCCCCGTCTTCTCGGCGATGGCGTACAGCACGTCAGTCGGCAGGTAGCCGTAGATTTCCTGCGCCTTCTGCAGGATCGATATGAGGGCGTGATCGTCCCCGGCGAACGCCTCGAACACCGGCGTTAGCTTCGACAAGTCGCTCTTCTCGCAACACTCGCACATGTCTCTTCTCCAAAATTATCCGAGGGAAACATGTCGCTTTTGCGACTTGCCCCTGTGGAATCGGAGCGGAGATTATACCAAATCGCCCCCGCGCATGGAAGGCGCGAAATGGAGAAATCGCAGAGGCGTCTCGTGCGTACGCGCGCAACATTCCTACGCGCGGCTACGCGGCCAGCAGGCCGAGCGCGATGAGCGTCTTGCGCATCTGCTCGCGGTTTGCCGCCGTCGTCTCACATAGCGGCAGACGGAACACGGCCGGAATTACGCCCATGAGCGCGAGCGCCTCCTTCACCATCACGGGGTTCGTGTCAATGAAGAGGTCGTGGAAGAGCGGATAGTATTTCGCGTGGCGCTCGCGCGCGCCGGCCATGTCGCCGGCGAGTGCCATGCGCACGAAGTCGCTCATCTCCTTCGGGATGACGTTCGATGCTACGGATATGACGCCGCTTGCGCCGACGGAGATCATCGGAAGGGTGAGCGAGTCGTCGCCGGAAAGCACCGTGAGGCCGGGGCAGAGGTTCTGGATGGCGCTCACGCGGTCCACGCTTCCCGCCGCCTCCTTGATGGCCGTCACGTTCGGATGCTTCGCGAGGCGGGCGACCACGTCGAGCGGGATCTCCTTGCCGCTGCGTCCGGGCACGTTGTATAGCACCACCGGGAGGCCGAGGTCTGCCACTGTTGCGAAGTGGCGGTAGATGCCCTCCGGGTTCGGCTTGTTGTAGTAGGGCGTCACCTGCAATGTCGCGTCGGCGCCGCCGCCGGCGATCGCGGCCTTCGTGAGCGACACCGCCTCGGCGGTCGAGTTCGCGCCCGTGCCGGCGATGATCTTCACGCGCCCCGCTGCGAACTCGATGGTCTTCTCGATCACCTTGTGATGCTCCTCGTGCGACAGAGTGGGCGACTCGCCGCTCGTCCCGACGGCGCAGATGCCCTCCACGCCGTTCTCGCACTGCCAGTCCACGAACGCCTTTAGCGCGCCGTAGTCCACCGCGCCGTCCTTGCCGAACGGCGTCACCATCGCGGTAATCGTACCTTCGATCTTCATGCCTAGTCCTTCTTTGGGGTGGGAAGATTATATCACATTTGCCTCACGTCGGCGCGCAGCGACATTGTGCGAGACGAAACGCCGCCGTTATGGTAGAATTATGGGGCTTATGAGCAACTGGCGGTTCATCTTGTTCTTCCTTGTCGGCATCGCGGCGTGCGTGGCCGGCCTGTGGGGGCTTTCGGCGCGGGCGCGCGTGGTGGCGACCGACGCGACGCGGCGGGTGCTGTGTCCCGTCGATCCGGCCGCTGTCGACGCCGTGACGGTGTCCGCGCACGGCGGCATGAGGCTGGCGCTGGAGCGCAAGTCCGGCGCATGGCGCATCGTCGAGCCGTTCCCGTCGGCCGCAGACCCGGCGCCGGTGGCGCGGCTGCTCGACATGCTGACGCTCGCCCCGATCGACGACATGCGCACGGAGGACGAGCTGAGCCAGCTGAGCGAGACGCTCGCCGACTTCGGCCTGAACCCGCCGCGCGCGACGGTGACGCTGGCGGTGGCCGGCGTGACGAACGTCGTCCACTTCGGCGCCGCGACGGCGTCCGGGAAAGAGGTATACGCGCGCGTCGAGGACGTCAGGAACGTGTTCACGCTTTCCGCCGACACCTTCGCAGCAGTGCCTGCGGACACGGACTCCTTCCGTCCGCGCGCCCTGCTGGCATGTCCTCGCGACGAGATTTCGGGGCTCGAGTTCCGCATGCCGGACGCGGCTTTCGTGAAGCTCGTCAGGGAAGGCGCCGAGTGGCTGATGACGGCGCCACTGGCGGCGGCGGCGGACGCGACGGCCGTCTCGGCCCTCGTCGACCGCCTCGCGTCCGCTCGCGTCGCGGAGTTCACGCTGCCGTCCGCCACGCAGCCTCCGCCGCTGGGGACGACACCGGAAGGCACGCTTCCGACCGCCGCGCTCGTCCCGTACGGCCTTTCGGCGGATGCCGCGCTGTCGGTCACGGTGCGCTCGATGGACGGCTCGGTGGAGACGATACTCTTCGGCGGGGCGGCGGGCACGAACCGCGTGTGGGCGCTCGCGCAGAACGGCAAGGCCGTGGTCTCCGTGGACGCTGCGATCGCCGAGCTGTGCCGCGCGCACGAGGCGGCGTTCCGCGACACGCGCGTCTTTTCGCTCAAGAAGAACGAGGCCGTGAAGTCCGTCTCCCTTACGGCCGGCCCGCTCGTCTACGTGCTCGGGCGCGACACGAACGGCGTCTGGCGCATAGACGCGCCCGTCGTCGCCCCGGCGGACCAGGCGATGGCCGCGGCCCTCGCGGAAAAGATACTCGCGCTGAAGCAGAACGACCTGTCCGCGGGCGACGCGAAGAGCAAGCCCGGCGCAGACATCCTCGTGGCGGTGGAGACCACGGCAGCGAGCTATCCGGCCATCACTGTGCCGGCCGCATACTTCGGCGCCGGCATATCGTTCGCCAACCTGCGCTCGAAGACGCTGCTGACGCTCGAGCCCGCCTCGGTGAGGCGCCTCTCGGTGAAGAAGGAGTCCGGCGAGGCGCGCTCCGTGGCCTACGACACCGCCCGCGCCGTATGGAACCTTGAGACGCCCGTAGAGGGCCGCCGCTCCAGCCCGTCCGCGATAAAGGCCCTCCTCACCGCCCTCGCGCGCGTTGAGGCCGCGAACGTCGAGACGGTGGCGGCGACGCCGGCGGACTTCAGGAGGTGCGGGCTCGACGCCCCGGCCTGCGTCGTCACCGTCGACATCGAGACCGCCGAGACCGCGCGCCGCAACATCCTGCTTGGAGGGACCGCCCCCGGGGGAGGACGGTACGCGACGGTCGGCGGCGCAGACGCGGTGTTCGTCGTCTCGAAGCAAACGGCATCCGCACTCATGACCGACCTGACGGAATAGCGCTTGGCGCGTGGCAAAGAACAGACAACCATGAATCCTTCAAAACGGAAAAGCAGAAAGACATGAAAACAGTTCTCATCACAGGAGGAAGCGGATTCCTCGGCATCAACCTCATTCGTTTCCTGCGGACGAAGGGGGTCGAGAGGATCCGTGTGCTGGACATCGCCCCCTTCGACTACCCGGAGGCGAGCGAGCCGTGGCTGGACTTCACGCTCGGCGACGTGCGCGATCCGGCGGCGGTGAACCGCTGCACGGAAGGATGCGACGCCGTCGTCAACACGGCCGCCGCCCTTCCGCTCTACTCCCCCGAGGACATACGCACCACCGAGGTGGACGGCGCGCGCAACGTCATCGCGGGCTGCCGCCGCGCGGGCGTGCCGCGCATGATACAGATATCCTCCACGGCGGTGTACGGCGTGCCGAAGAAGCACCCGATCTACGAGGACGACGAGCTGATCGGCGTGGGCCCCTACGGCCACGCGAAGATAGAGGCGGAGAAGATATGCCGCGACGCGCGCGAGAGCGGCTTCTGCGTGCCGATCATCCGCCCGAAGTCGTTCATCGGCCCCGAGCGCCTCGGCGTGTTCGCGCTCTTCTACGACTGGGCCTACACCGGACACGGGTTCCCGATGATCGGCAGCGGCAACAACCGCTACCAGCTCATGGACGTGGAGGACCTCTGCGACGCCATCTGGCGCGCGATGACGCTCGACGCGAAGACGGTGAACACGGAGTTCAACATCGGCGCGAAGGAGTTCACCACCATGCGCGAGGACTACCAGGCCGTCCTCGACCGCGCCGGCCACGGCAAGAAGATACGCGGCCTCCCGATCAAGCCGGTCGTCTTCATCCTGCGCATCCTCGAGAAGCTGCACCTCTCGCCGCTATACCCGTGGGTGTACGAGACGGCCTCCACGGACAGCTTCGTCTCCATCGCCCGCGCGGAGAAGCGCCTCGGCTTCGCGCCGAAGTACTCGAACAAGGACGCGCTCGTGCGCAACTACGACTGGTACGTGGCCAACCTCGACTCCTTCAAGGGCAAGACCGGCGTCTCACACCGCGTCCCATGGAAGCAGGGCCTGCTCGCCTGCGCCAAGTGGTTCTTCTAGGACGGATCGAAAAAAACGGCTTTCGTGGTTGACTTGCGGACGCAAATTATGTATCATTTTCGCCGTCTTACCGATTTTAGGAAAACTCAAAGGAATAAAAAATGAAGCGAATTGCTAAAAGTGCCCTGCTCGCGTGCGCGTTGGCCGCGCTCGCAACACCCGCCCTCGCACAGGAAGAAGCGAAGGACTATCCCGGCGCGCCCGATCCCACGAGCTACGGCTACACCGTGCTCGCGATAGGCATCGGCACCCCGTTCGCCCTGCCCTGGGACTTCAACTGGGACATCTACGGCCTCGACGTCAACCTCATCTACGGCGACTGCAACAAGATGTACGGCCTCGACGTCGCCGGCCTCGCGAACACGACCCGTCTCGACATGCTCGGCCTGCAGGCCTCCATCGCATGCAACTTCGCGAATCGTGACGCGGTCGGCGCGCAGGTGGCGACCGTCAACCTCGGCAACCGCACCACTTACGGTCTCTCGGTCGACGTCGTCGGCCTGCACCGCGACTTCCTCGGCGTCGGCGTCGACGGCCTGATCGGCGCGTACGACTCCGAGTACTACGGCCTCGAGGTCGCCGGTCTCGGCAGCGCGGTGCGCGAGGACATGTGGGGCTGGCAGATCGCGGTCGGCGCGAACTTCGCCCGCCGCGTCCACGGCTTCCAGACCGCCCTGCTCTTCAACATGACGGAAGAGCTCCGCGGCGCCCAGCTCTCGCTCGTGAACTACGCGTCCACCTGCTCCGCCGGCTTCCAGATCGGCCTGCTGAACTTCATCATGGACAACGAGGTTCCCGTCCTCCCGATCTTCAACTGCTACTTCTGATAGCATGGGACTGCGCGCCTCGGCGCGGGACGGAGCGGGCGACGTTTTGTCGCCCGCTTTCGTTTTGTACTTGTCTTCCGCCCAAAACAGCGGTATCATATAGGCACCCTGAAGGAGAATAGCAATGGACATCACTGACGAGATGCGGCGGCACTCCGCCGCGCACTTGACCGCGCGTGCGATCATGAATCTTTTTGACAACGTGCAGGTTGACATCGGCCCTGCCACGGATGAGGGGTTCTACTACGATTTCGACCTCGAGCACCGCCTGTCGCCCGATGACTTCCCGAAGATCGAGGCGGAGGTCGCGCGCCTCATCGCCCTGGACGAGCCGTTCGTCCAGAAGGACGTCACCGCCGACGAGGCGAAGAAGATGCTCGCCGGGCAGAAGTACAAGCTCGAGCGCCTCGCGGACGTCGAGGCCTCCGGCGAAGCCATCTCCACCTACACCGTCGGCGACTACGCCGAGATGTGCCGCGGCCCGCACGTTGAGCACTCCGCGCAGATCGGCGCCGTCAAGCTCATGAAGGTGGCCGGCAGCTACTATCGCGGCGACGAGAAGAACAAGATGCTCCAGCGCGTCTACGGCATCGTCGGCAAGGACCAGGCGGAGATCGACGCCTACCTCGCGCGCATGGAGGAGGCGAAGAAGCGCGACCACCGCGTGCTGGGCAAGCAGCTCGCGCTCTTCACGATCAACGACCAGGTTGGCCCAGGGCTCGCGCACTGGCTCCCGCGCGGCGCGCGCGTTCGCGTCGCCATCGAGGAGTACTGGCGCAAGAAGCACTACGAGGCCGGCTACGAGATCGTCTACACCCCGCACGTCGGCAAGTCCAACCTGTGGGAGACCTCCGGCCACCTCTCCTTCTACAAGGAGGGAATGTTCCCCGTGATGAAGGTGCAGGAAGGCGACGGCGCGGACGCGTACATCCAGGACTACTACGTCAAGCCGATGAACTGCCCGTTCCACATCCAGTGCTACCAGTTCGAGAAGCGCTCCTACCGCGACCTGCCCGTGCGCTACGCCGAGCTCGGCACGGTGTACCGCTACGAGAAGGACGGCGTCCGCCACGGCCTCTTCCGCGTGCGCGGCTTCACGCAGGACGACGCGCACATCTTCTGCACGCCGGAGCAGATCGTGCAGGAGATCAAGGACACCGTCGAGTTCGCCAAGAAGATGCTCGGCAAGTTCGGCTTCCACGACATCCAGGCCTACCTCTCCACCAAGCCCGCCAAGGCCGTGGGCGACCCCGCCCGCTGGGAGCAGGCCACGCAGTCGCTCCGCGACGCGCTCGACCAGGAAGGCATGACGTACGAGGTCGACGAGGGCGGCGGCGCGTTCTACGGACCGAAGATCGACATGAAGATCAAGGACGCCCTCGGCCGCCCCTGGCAGCTCGGCACCGTGCAGTTCGACTTCAACCTCCCCGAGCGCTTCAACCTCACCTACGTCGGCGCCGACGGCAAGGAGCACCAGCCCTACATGGTGCACCGCGCCCTCCTCGGCTCCATCGAGCGCTTCTTCGGCATCCTCATCGAGCACTACGCGGGCGCGTTCCCGCTGTGGCTCGCGCCGGAGCAGGTGCGCATCCTGCCGATCACCGACAAGCAGCTCGACTACGCGAAGAATATCCAGTCCGCGCTCCGCGCCAAGGGCCTTCGCGCCGAGATCGACCCCTCCAACGAGAAGCTCGGCGCGAAGATCCGCTCCGCCCAGCTCTGGAAGGTGCCCTACATGCTCGTGGCCGGCGGACGCGACGAGGCCGCAGGCGTCGTCTCCGTGCGCTCGCGCGCCGAAGGCGACCTCGGCGCGATGACGCTCGACGCGTTCCTCGCCAAGGTTGACGCGGAACTCGCGCAGTAGCACGGAACGGGAGCGATCGCGATGACCTTGCTTCAGATAGGCGTGATGTTGTGCTGGGCGGCCTGCGCCGCCGTGTTCGCCGCATACGCCGCGTCCGTCGCCAGCGAGATCACCTACGTCACGCTCGCCGACGGGCGCAAGACCGCCCGCAGCCTGCCGCTCGTGTTTCGCATGCTCCTTCCGTTCGTGCCGAACCTCTCGCGCTTCGTGTCGCGCCCAGGCTTCGCCAGCGCGCGAAAGGCAGCCGACGAGATGATCGTCGCGTCCGGCCTCGAGGGGCTCCTCACCGGCGCGGAGTTCGTGGCCCTGAAGTTCCTCACGCCGATCACGTGCGGCGCGGCATGGACCGCGCTCGTGCTCGTCCTGCGCGCGCTGATGCCGGACTCGATCATCTCCGAAAACGCGATACTGCTCTCCGCGTTCGGAGTCATCGTCGCCTACGCATATCCGCTCATGTGGCTGCGCGGCACCCTCAAGCGGCGGCATCTCGCCATCCTGCGCGCGCTTCCGTTCGTGCTGGACCTCCTGACGCTCAGCGTGGAGGCGGGCATGGACTTCATGAGCGCACTGCAGCGCAACTGCGAGCGGAGGAAGATCGACCCCCTGAACGAGGAGCTCATCCGCATGACGCGCGAGATACAGGTGGGGACGCCGCGCCGCGTCGCCCTGCGCAACATGGCCGAGCGCGTCCGCCAGCCGGACCTCAAGGGCGTCGCCCACGCGCTCATACAGGCGGACGAGCTTGGCGTCTCGATCGGCTCGATCTTGCGCATACAGTCGGACCAGCTGCGCGGCCGACGCTTCGACCGTGCCGAGAAGCTCGCGAACGAGGCGCCGGTGAAGATGCTCGGCCCGCTGATGCTCTGCATATTTCCCGCCGTATTCGTCATCTTGCTGGGGCCGATCATAATGCAGGCCGCGCGCAACGTATTCTAGGAGGAACATGAGCGAGAACATCCCCGAGATACTGGTGGCCGAGGGCCCGCTGAAAGGCGGCCGATATTCCGTGTCGGCGGCCGGACTGCGCCTCGGCCGATCGTCCACATGCGAAATATCCATCCCGGACCCCGCCCTTTCGCGCAACCACTGCCTGTTCGAGGTGCGGGACGGGGCGCTTTGGATCACAGACCTCGCCAGCGCCAACGGAACGTTCGTCAACGACGAGCCGCTAGGCGCGGACTCCAAGACGCTCGCGCCGGGCGACCGCGTGACGGCCGGCGACACCGTCCTGGCCCTCGTCGAGCCGGGCGCGGACATCCCGCCCGAAACGCCCGCCGCGCCCAAGATCGACCTCGGGTTCCGCAAGCAGGACGAGTCCGGCGGCGGCAAGGCCGCCCCAATGCGCCTCATCCTGTGGGCCGTGGCGGCCCTGTCCCTCGTCGGCGCCACCGCCCTCATCGTATCCTCCGGCGAGACTGACGCCGAGGTCGCGCCGCAGGCCGTGCCGGACGCCGAGCCTACGCTGCAGGGCTTCACGTTCGAGAAGGTGGAGGCCACCGCCGACGGCATCTACCGCTACTCGCTATCGTACTCGGCCGGCGGCGAGCTGGCCGTGGAGATCGACGACGTGCCGAAGGAGAACAGGCACGTGAGGAAGACCGCCACCCTCTCCGCCGAGGCGCAGGAGAACCTCGCGAAGATATTCGCCTCCGACGAGCTCTACAGGCTCGACCGCGAGTACACCGGCGTGCCCCTGAAGCCCAACACCCTCAAGAGCTTCTCGCTCCACGTGTTGCGCGACTCGCGGGTTTTCGACGTCACCATCGAGAACTCGCAGGAACCTTCCGCCTTCCGCGAGGCGCGCGAGCGCCTTGAAACCTTCTCCAAGAACGAGCTCGGCATCTGGGCCATCCAGTTCTCCGCGGAGAAGCTCGTCGAGATGAGCGCAGAGGCCAGACGCTCCGCAGACGCCAAGTGGGAAGAGCGAGACGTGCAGCACGGCAACCTCGCCGCCGCCCTCGCCGCCTACGACGAGGCAGTATTCTACCTCGAGACGGTCAACCCGAAGCCCGCGGACTACGGCGACCTGGTCAACCGCCGGCGGCAGGCAGCGGCGGAACTGGACAAGCGCTACCGCGACCAGCGCTTCCTCGCCGACCGCGCCATCAACCTCCAGGACTGGGCCACCGCCCAGCGCGAGCTTCGGATCCTCTGCGAGCTCGTGCCGAGCGCGAAGGACCCGCGCCACGCCGAGGCGTCCGCCAAGCTGCTCGACGTAGAATCGCGGATGAAGAAATGAGGACCAATGCAATGAAAATGTCCGACAATCTCTCCAATCGCCTCTCGCGCCTCGCGTCTCGCGCCTTCGTCGCGCTCTGCGCCTCGCTTTGCCTCGCCACGGGGGCCTTGGGCGAGAAACCTGCCGCCGCTCGCCTGGACGTGACCGTGCAGCCAGTGGGCGCGAAGGTGGCCGTGGACGGCAAGCCGCGCGGCGCCGCCCCATGCCAGATATTCGACCTCGCTCCGGGCGAGCACCTGCTTCACGTGACGGCGCCTTCGTGCAAGCCGCTCGACGAGTTCGTGCGCGTCGAGCCCGGCGGGTACGTGCAGAAGTCCTACTCGCTCGAGTCCGAGAAGGGACTAGTCCTCATAAAGACCGTTCCCGAAGGAGCGGACGTGAAGTACAACGGCGTCTCGCTCGGCACGACGCCCCTTCTCGTCACGACGCTTCCCAGCGGACAGACGCACGTGTTCGAGCTCAACCTCAACGGCTACCAGCCGCGCCGGATCGACATCCCCCTCGAAGGGCGCACGCCCGTGGTGCGCGAGGAAAACCTCGCCCTCGACTCCGGCACGGTGACGCTCACGACGACCCCTCCCGGCGCGACCGTCACGGTAAACGGCGTGGAACGCGGCGTCACGCCGACAACCCTGTCCAACATCCCCAAGGGGCTGGCCTCCATCTCGGTCAGGCTCGCCGGATACCGCGAGGAGACGCGCGAGATTCGCGTGACGCCCGGCGACAGCCAGACCCTCGCGCTCACGCTCAAGGCCTTGCCCGCGCGGCTCAACGTCGTCTCCACGCCAGAGCACGCGCGCGTGTTCATGGACAACGACTACCAGGGCAAGACGCCGGCCACCATCACCTCCGTCGCTCCAGGCACCCACGAGCTGCGCCTGGAGCTGGCAGGATACGCCCCCGCCACGCGCAGCGTGACGCTGGAGAACGGCGCTGAGGAGACCGAGGAGTTCACGATGGTCAGCGTGTTGGGCCGCATCGAGGTCTCCACCAAGCCGCCAGGGGCAAAGATCCTCGTGGACGGCAGGGCCATGGGCACGACCAAGGCGCAGGGCGACGCCCCGCGCTCGCAGATCCTCAAGCTCGAGAAGATCGCCGCCGGAGAGCATTCCGTTATGGCGCACCTCGCCGGCTACCAGGACGTGGCCAGAAAGGTGACGGTCAACGCGAACGGAACCGCGCAAGTGTTCCTCGTCCTGCCTCGCGTGTTCACGCCCGACACCTTAATAGAGACGATTCGCGGCATCTACCGCGGCGTGCTTGTCAAGAAGGACTTCTTCGGCGCCATCACGATCGAGACGTCCCCCGGCATAGAGCAGACGTTCAAGCCGGATGAGATCCGCAAGGTGACGCCAATCTCAAAGTAACAGACCAAGCCGACATGGCCAAGTCACGCCTAGACGTCCTCCTCGCCGCGCGCGGCATGGCAGCCTCGCGCACCGTCGCGCAGGCCCTCATCCTCGAAGGCAAGGTGCGCGTGGACGGTCAAGCCGAGACAAAGGCCGGGCGCATGGTGCCGGACGACGCAGACATCGAGGTGGAGTCCCCGCCTCGCTTCGTCTCGCGCGGCGGCGAAAAGCTCGAGGGCGCGTTCGCCGCGTTCTCCGGATGGACCGTCGACGGCCTCGTCTGCCTGGACGTGGGCAGCTCCACCGGCGGATTCACCGACTGCCTCCTTCAGCACGGCGCGGCACGCGTGATGGCCGTGGACGTAGGCACGAACCAGCTCGCCTGGAAGCTGCGCGCCGATCCGCGCGTCTGGACTCGCGAGAACTTCAACGCGCGCTACATGACCGCCGCCGACCTCCCCGAACGCCCGTCCCGCGCGGTGACCGACGTGAGCTTCATCTCCCTCACCCTCATCCTGCCGCCGATGGCGGACGTGCTCCTGCCAGGCGGCGAGATGGTCTCCCTCATCAAGCCGCAGTTCGAGGCCGGCAGGGGACAGGCCCCTGGCGGCGTCGTCTCCGATCCCGCCGTCCGCGCGCGCGTGGTGGAAGACATCTCCACCTTCGGCACGCAGACCCTCGGCCTCGAATTGCTCGGCGTCGCCGAATCCCCCATCCGCGGACGCGACAAGGGCAACGTCGAATACCTCGCCTGGTGGCGCAAGCCTTGACAATTCCCACACTCATCCACTAACCCACTCGACACCCCGCCATGCTAGACGCACTCGCAAGCCATCTCGACTACTTCGCCGCGCTCGCCCCGCTCTGGGGCTACGTGTTCATCTTCGCCTTCATGGCGATCGAAAGCTCGTTCATCCCCTTCCCGAGCGAGATCGTGATGATCCCGGCAGGCTTCCTCGCCGCGCGCGGCGAGCTTACGCTCCACGCGCCCGTTCCCGACCTCGCGCTCGCCTGCGCCGTCGGACTCGCCGGATCGCTCGCCGGGGCGTACTTCAACTACTTCCTCTCGTCTAAACTCGGCGAGCCGTTCCTGCGGAAGTACGGCAAGTGGTTCTTCGTGAAGCCAGAGGCCCTCGACCGCGCCTGCGAGGTGTTCAACCGCTACGGAAACGTCACCACGTTCGTCTGCCGCCTCATTCCCGTCATCAGGCAGCTCATATCCATCCCGGCCGGCCTCGCGCGGATGCCGCTCGCAAGGTTCACCCTCTTCACCGGCCTCGGCGCAGGCATCTGGACAACGATCCTCGCCGCCGTCGGCTACGCGCTCGGTCGCTCGGCGGGCGACATCACGTACCTTGAGCTCGTCCACCGCGGCAAGGCGATGCTCGACGCTAACCTCGTCTGGATCCTCCTCGGCGCGGCGCTCCTGGCTGTCGCCTACATCGCCGTCTCCAAGCTCGTCATGCGTCGATCCGCCGGAACGACGCTCGCCCTTCTGGTGGCGCTGGCCGCAACGGCCTTGGCCGGATGCCGCACCGGCGACGCGCTTTCGCTGTGGAACGACAACGCCCCGTCGAAGGCCGCGATAGTCGGCTACGTCGCCGCCGTCACGGACGCCAGCTCGCCCGACTACATACCGCCGGAGAGGCGCATCGCCGTGTTCGACCTCGACGGCACTCTCTTCTGCGAGACGATGCCAACATACTTCGACTGGCTTGTGTTCGAGCATCGCGTCCTCGACGGCGCAGGCCCCGGGTTCAACCCCACCGCCGAGCAAAAGGCCATTGCCAGCGCCTCACGCTACGATGGCGTAATGCCGCCACTTGACGACAAGCGCGAGCAGAAGCTAATCGCCGCCTATCGCGGCATGACGTTGGACGAGTTCGACGCCATGGTGCGCAGGTTCATGGAAACGCCTCAGCCTGGGTTCAAGGACAAGAAACGCGGGGACATGTTCTACGCGCCGATGGTCGAGCTCGTCGACTACCTCGTCGCCAACGACTTCATCGTCTACGTGGTGAGCGGCTCGGACAGGTTTCTCGTTCGTTCCCTTGTGCGGGGGAAGCTGCCCGTTGCGCCTCAGCACGTGATCGGCTCCGACAGCGAGGTCGTCGCGGCGGCGCAGAATGGCGCGGACGGCCTCGCCTATCTCTTCCGGACGAACGACGTCCCCGTCATGTCGGGACGCGCACTCGTCAAGAACCTCCAGATGAACAAGGTGAACGCGCTGATCCGCGAGCTCGGCGTCAAGCCCGTGCTGGCGTTCGGCAACAGCATGACCGACGGAAGCATGGCGAACTACACCATCTCTGGCAACCAGTACCGGGCTATGGCGTTCATGTTGCTGTGCGACGACATGGCCCGCGAGAACGGCAACCAGAAGAAGGCGGATCGCATGCGCGCGGCCTGCAAGGAGCACGGCTGGCAGCCGAT
>Ga0310697_10004320_pt1 | contig 14077 bp, 8 predicted proteins | sample 172DNAGHGlowgp2_FD_203883 | JGI IMG/M metagenome (GOLD analysis project Ga0310697, IMG submission 203883) | Sheep rumen microbial communities from Palmerston North, Manawatu-Wanganui, New Zealand - 1728 DNA GHGlow gp2 (v2) (version 2) | ecosystem: Host-associated > Mammals > Digestive system >...
CGTGTCAGCCTTCAGGGTCATCGCATTGGGACGCGCCTCGTGGTAGGTGACAGCCGCGCCCGCAAGCAGATGGTGCGTGGCATTGGGATGAAATGCCACATCGTATTTCAACGTGTAGTCGCGGATGCCCGAGTTGAAATCCGAACTGTAAGTTTCCTTGTCGTTCGGCCCGTAGTAATATTGCTCTTTCATGTAAGTGTTCATTGTGTAATCGCTGAACACAAACGACAGATTAGAGAATATCTTATTGGTAAACAGGTGATTCCATCGTGCCGTAGCCGTGGCGTTCTGCCAAAAGAGTCCCACATTGTACTTGTCGGAAGAACCGTGTGCATCGTCGAGGTGCCATGTTTCCGTCATGTGGAATTTGTCGCGCCCGAAGTAAGAACTGAGGTAAAGTCTGTCATTTTTGCCGAGGTCGAAGTTGAATTTAGCGTTCAAGTCGAAGAAATAGTAACCTGCCGACAAACTGGGGTCAATGATTTTCATCAGAGGCACCATGAAAAGGTCGAGATAGGTGGTTCGGCCGGAAATCATGAAGGAGGACTTGTTCTTTTGGATAGGACCTTCCACGGTCAGATTGGAGGCAATGACCCCGATACCGCCTTCCACATGGTAACTCTCCTTGTTGCCGTCCTTCATGGTGATGTCGATGACGGAAGAGAGCCGTCCGCCGTAACGTGCCGGGAAGCCGCCCTTGATGAGTTCGACAGACTTGATGGCGTCGCCGTTGAAGATGGAGAAGAAGCCCAGCAGATGGGAAGCGTTATAGATGGAGGCCTCATCAAGGAGAATGATGTTCTGGTCGGGGCCGCCGCCGCGCACGTAGATGCCGGACGTGCCCTCCGAGGCCGACTGCACGCCAGGCAGCAGCAGCAACGTCTTGAAGACATCCTTTTCGCCGAACAGCATCGGCACCTGCTTCACCTCCTTGGCAGTCAGTTTGATGGAACTCATCTGCACCTGTTCGGTGTTCGTCTTCTCCGCTGTGATATTCACGGCCTTCAGGGTGGTGATTTTCGACAACAGTGCGTCATACTCCATATCTTGCGGGCTCTTGACCCACAACGTGTCATTGATATACCCGAAACTATTGAACACCAAGTACATGCTGTCTCGGTAAGGCAACGTAAGGGTATAGAAACCATAGGTGTTGGTGGTGGCGGCCTTCTGCGACACGGGTTCATAAATGAGCCCGCCTGGCAACGACTCCCGGCTGCCCTTCTCATAGAGATGCCCGCTCACCGTGATGTTTTGCGCGAACAACGGCACAACGGACACCAACATAAACAACAGGAGAAAAGCTGTCGCTGACCTTCGACTAATTGCGGATTTCTTCATTGTTTCGGTCTTCCTTTGTTATTCGTGGCAAAAATAGCATTATTTTATGTATGTACGGATGCAGAACTATCAAAAAAGTTACATTATTTTCTGTATCGCAAAAAAAACTATTTTTGCCGCCTCTTTCGACCTAATCCTCCTAATCTAATCTCCCAGACCTTCTTTTCCACAAAAAACAAAATCACCAACAATGAACTGGATTGACATTATCGTACTGATACCCCTCTGCTGGTACGCCTACCGAGGCTTCCGTAACGGCTTCCTGATGGAGATTGTCTCTTTGGCGGCTCTGTTTTTAGGATTGTTCATATCCTACAAGTTCTCCGACCTGATTTCCCTGTGGATTACCGGCACCACATTGGCGAAGCCCATTTCATTTTCGCTTTGTTTCATACTTACCATCGTGTTAGTCAACTTGTTGGGAAGAATCTTGAAACGTGCGCTCAAGCCGGTCTTGTCGGAATTCCTCGACAAAGGCCTCGGCATTCTGTTCGGCGCCTTGAAGGTGATTCTGGTATTCGGGGTGCTTTTCTATTTCATAGACACAATCGATAAGAAAGAAATCCTCGTCAAGCACGAGGTAAAAGAGGCCTCCATTGCCTACAAACACTTGTCGCCGGTGATGTCGCATATTCTGGAATGGAAGGAAACACGGGATATGGAGGAAAAGGACAAGGAGAAGCCTGCTGCTGCCAGCCACTGACATTCAGTTCGCCAGCCCAAATCTTATTTCCTACCTGAATTTCCGGTGATTGAGAAAACGGTTCTCTTTCTCAATCTCCACCATCCGCATTCTCGTTTCCTCCGTGAAGAACGACTCTGCCAACTTTTCTTCCAAATAACTGATTGCCATATCATTAGGATGACAAAGGTCTTTGGCGTAGAACCGATAATCGCGCAAATCATCCATCAGATATTCGTAAGCTGGAAAATAATAGGTATATTCGTCATCAACCAACTTTTCCACGGCTAACAACAGTGTGGATTTGCTCAGCGCGTTCTCGTGCGCTCCGTCGCCCAAGTGCCGCACCGGACTGATGGTGAAAATCACTTTCATGTCGGGACAGGCCTCCCGCAGCAACGCAAGTGTGCCATTCCATTGGGAGACAATTTTTTTCACGTCCAAACGCATTCGGTCAAACTGGTGGTTCGGAATTTTATGACAATTGGAGACAATCAGGTCGCGAGGGATGAACTTGTAGCAAAAGGCCGTGCCGAACGTGACGAAGAGGTAGCGCGTACTGCGCAGGAATTCTGCACTACGTTCCATATTCTCGTCAATATTGGCTTCAAAATCCTCGAAATTCTCCTTCGAGAAGCGCCCGTGATGGGCAAAACTCACCCAAAGATCCCGATATTTGTAAAAGTACCTGTTTTTGTCGAAAAGGTCGGGCTGCAGCATGAATCGCAACGCCCGGTCGATGGAAATGGGGTTGAAAAGCACGCCGAACGGGTTGGAGCAGACGCTGAAGCGGTGCGTGTCGAAATAATGGCCCATGTTATCGGAAAAACAGGAACCCACCAGCATCACAGGGTCGTTTTCTTCGATATGGAACGGATATTGCGGAGCAGGGATAATTGTTCTAAACTGCATATTCTGTTATTTGGGTATCAATAATTTAGCAAACTTTAAGACTAAGGTTTTGGAGCCTACGGTGTCGAAGCGCACCACAGCACGGGCATCGGGGCCGGCACCTTCCACCGATTCCACATTCCCGAAGCCAAACTTGTTGTGATAGACGCGCACACCCGGCAGTATCGCCTCCACAGGGGCAAGTTCGCCAATCTGGTCGAGCTGAACCTCCGTCTTGGTCTTCACTACCGGTTTCGGGGCAAAAACGGGCGTTTTTCGGACTTCCTCCCGACTGCTTCCGGACGAGGATGCCCGCGACCCGCTGTTGAACCGGAATCCGCCCTGCCGCGGCCCGAAACTGCGGCTGCCAAACAGATCGTCGCTGCCTTCGGAAGCTTTCGTCGTCACCTTCAGGAAACGAGTGGGTATCTCGTCCAAGAAACGGCTGTCCTCGCAGGGACGGCGTTGCCCGTACTGGAAACGCGACATGGCCATCGTGAGGAACACCTGCTTGCGCGCCCGCGTGAGCGCCACGTAAAACAGTCGTCGCTCCTCTTCCATCTCGTGCCGCGAATCAAGACTCATCGACGACGGGAAGAGGTTTTCCTCCATGCCGCTGACAAACACATAGTCGAATTCCAACCCCTTGGCGGAATGGATAGTCATCAGACGAACCACGTCCTGGTCCTCATCCTTCTCACCCTTATTCAGATCCCGCTCGTCCAGAAGCGACACCGACTCCATATACTGGTCCAACGAGGGGAAATAGGTCTCTAACATCTCGCCGGTATCCTCGTTGAGAATATTGTCCGGCTCGCGCTCCGTGAAGCTCTTCATGGCATTCAGCAACTCATTCACATGGTCCACGCGCTCTTTCTCCTCGACATTCTCCTGCAACGCCTGCGCCACACCCGATTTGCTGACAATCTGCATACCGAGCTCGTATGCGTCCACTTTGGTCAGTTGGGAGGAAAAACCGCAAATAAGAGCGGCGAAATCGCGCATTTTGGCCATCACTCCGCCATTTAATCCGGTGTTGTAGCGTTCGGGGGCGGCTACAACATCCCACATCGGCACCCGGGCCTCCTGTGCGGCAGCGGCCACGCGAGCCACCGTCGTGTCGCCGATTCCACGTATTGGATAGTTGATCACCCGCCGCAACGACTCCTCGTCGTAATGGTTGATCACCAGACGGAAATAGGCCAGCATCGTCTTGATTTCCTTGCGATTATAGAAAGAAATGCTGCCGAATATCTTGTACGGGATGTGCCGTTTGATCATCGCTTCCTCAATGGCGCGAGACTGGGTATTGGTACGGTACAGGATGGCAAACTGCCGGTTCTGCACATGGTCGCGCATCTGCGCCTCAAAAATCTTGTCCGCAATCTCCTGCGCCTCGTCCAAATCGGATGAAGCCCGGATAATTTCTATTTTCGGGCCCTCCGCATTGTCGGTCCACACCTCTTTGGGCATCCGGTCTTTATTATGGCTGATGACCGCATTGGCCGCGTTCACAATGTTCTGCGTGGAACGGTAATTCTGCTCTAACTTGAAGATACGCGTAGCTGGATAGTCACGCTTAAAGTTGAGAATGTTCTGGATATCGGCGCCCCGGAAGCCGTAGATACTCTGCGCATCGTCACCCACCACACAGATATTCTGATTCAAAGCCGCCAAACGCTTGATAATCAGATATTGTGCGTAATTGGTGTCCTGGTACTCGTCAATCAAGATATAGTTGTACTTGTTCTGGTACTTGAAGAGGGCTTCGGGCGAATCGCGGAGCAAAACGTTCATGAAATAGAGCAAATCATCGAAATCCATGGCGTTGGCCTTGTGCAGACGGTCATTGTATTTGGCAAATATCTGCGCAATCATCGGCTTCTGGGACATACGATCGGCCGCCTGGATGTCCGGGTTGTCGGCATATTCCTGAGCTGAAAGAAGACTGGACTTGGCCATGGAAATCCTGCTGAGGATAAAACCAGGAGTGTATTGCTTGGGGTCGAGCCCCATCTCCTTCACGATGCTTTTGATGAGGGATTTCGCATCGTCGGTATCATAGATGGTGATATTGTTGTTGAATCCGATCTTCTCCGCCTCAACGCGAAGAATGCGGTAGAAGACGGAGTGAAAAGTGCCCATGGTAACGGCACGGGCAAGTTCGGCACCAGCAATCTGCACGATTCGCTCGCGCATCTCCGCCGCCGCCTTGTTGGTAAAGGTTAGCGCCAAAATGCGGTAGGGACTGACATTCTTCACCGAAAGCATGTAGGCAATACGGTAGGTGAGCACGCGGGTCTTTCCGGAACCAGCTCCGGCCAACACCATCACGGGACCATCCGTCTGGGTCACTGCAACTTGCTGTTGCTCATTTAGTTCCGATAATATTTTCTCTTCCTGAGTCATTGAATTCCAAAGTTTGAAAAGGTTTAATTTTAAGAGTTATTTGTTAATTTAGACTTACAAAAAAATTATTTCGGAACTAATTTCCGAAAGAATTTTTTATTATCTTTGCCCGTCGAAAGCAATGACAAAAGGGCAGCCGGTAAGTCCCACCTTTTTTACACATTATCATAAAAGTCCCACCTTTCATAATTTGGCAATTACTCAACAAAATCCGGCAGCCCTTTTTCTTTTTTCGTTGCGTTGTCGTAAATTTCTTCCATAGTCCTTTTTTAGTTTCAAGTTTCAAGTTTCAGGTTTCAGGTTTCAAGTTTCAGGTTTCAGGTTTCAAGTTTCAAGTTTCAGGTTTCAGGTTTCAGGTTTCAAGTTTCAGGTTTCAAAGGGTCTTGATTCTAAATTCCAAGCTCCAAGCTCTGAAGAACGGCTTCCACCTGGCGATAGAGGTCGTCAAAGTCCCCATCATTCATAAAGACATAATCGGCCATCTGCATGCATCGACCGACATTCTGGTGGTTAGGGTCTTCCGAAGACATTTCGCGCCGTTCATTTTCAAGAAACGTCTCGTACGAAATATGGTCGGTTTCAGACCCCCGCCCCACGACTCGCTCATAACGGATTCCAGGATCCGCATCAACACCGAAAAGCAGAAAATGGTCATGCCGCCGCAACGACTCCACCTCTCCCGGGGTCCGCACGCTTTCGATGACGGCATCCGCGCCGCATTCCTCCGCTTGGAGGTAGAGCTGGTCGATAATGTAAGAGGGACCATGTTGAGCGCGCAGGTCGTTGGCAACCACCACAAAAGTGTCGCGGTTCAGCTCCATGTTCCGGCGTTTCGCTTCCTCAATAAGATAACCTCTCACGGAATAGTGCTTGAAGCCGTAATGTTCTCTAAGATAATCGACGATGGTGCCTTTCCCCGCACCAAGGGTTCCTGTAATCCCTATTATTTTCATAACTACCTTAAAAACAAAAGAGGTGGCACATCGCTGCGCCACCTTCATACTTCATAACTTACTGAATGGCAGCGGAAATCTTTGCCGCAATGTCGGCAAACTCTTCCGAGGTGAGTTTCACACGCGGAGCCTTGAAATCCAAATCCCCTACCCCATTGATGGGTACGAGATGGATATGATTGTGCGGCACGTCAATGCCGATCACTGCGACACCGATACGTTGGCACGGCAGCACCTGCTTCATCGCTTTGGCCACTTTTTTGGCAAACACCATCATGTCACCCAACGTGTCGTCATCCAAGTCGAAAATATAGTCATTTTGCTGTTTCGTGATTACCAAGGTGTGGCCTTTGGCAAGCGGCGATATGTCGAGGAACGCAAAGAATCGCTCGTCCTCCGCAATCTTGTAGCAAGGGATTTCTCCCTTCACTATCTTCGTGAAAATAGTCTCTTCCATAATGATTGGTTTAACGGGAAATGTCTAAAATCTGGAACTCCATCACGCCGGCAGGGGCTTGCACGCTGACCGTATCCCCTTTAGAATGACCGATCAGAGCCTTGGCAATCGGGCTGGAAACGGAAATCTTGCCGCCCTTAAGATCCGACTCCGACTCCGGGACAATCGTGTAGGTCATCTCCATGCCATTCTTCATGTTCTTGATCTTTACAATGGAGTAGATCAGCACTTTGGAGACATCAATCTTGGATTCGTCGAGCACACGAGCTTTGGCAATCAGATTCTTGAGGTTGGCAATTTTCAGTTCAAGCATGCCCTGCGCCTCTTTTGCGGCGTCATATTCCGCATTTTCGGAAAGGTCGCCTTTATCACGCGCCTCTGCTATTGCCTGAGAGATTTTCGGACGCTCAACAGCCTCCAGTTGATTCAATTCACGCTTCAGGGCATCCAGGCCCTCTTGCGTATAATACTTTACATCTTCCATATTAAGGTTCTAAATTTACACAAATAGAAGAGACCATTCCAGTCTCTTCTATTTTCGTTATATACAATAAATTTAAAGTCGTACTACAAGGTAACCTTGATGCCCATGTAATGATTTCCTCTCCACTTGTTCGTGAATCTGTAGCCATAGTCGAGATAAATTCTCGGACCGATAGTCTTTTTCACACGCTCTTTCGTGAGGGGAATGACGGCGGTAGCACCCACTGCAGGACCGGAGAAGAAGGAATCGCTATTGAACAGGATGGCAGCCGTTTCATCAGCGGAAGACTTGGCGCCGCGGCCGATGCCTTCAAGACCGTAACCTGCACGAATCATAAAGATATTGCGGAAACCATACTCCAAGCCGACAGAGAACACATCTCTCGTGTAGGAGTTTGCCGTGAACGTACCAGCGAATGTGAGTCTATGCTCAGCATTATCACGGGTAAGACCCTCTTCCGCCAGTTCATCCTTCGTGAAATCGGCATACTCACCACCGAAGAACAAGAGGTCGTAGGAAATACCAATTGCCAACAGAGAGGGCATCTCAAACTCGGCAGAACGCATTTCCAAAGTTTGCTCGTGTTGCTGGCTGGGAATGCGGGCGCGAACGGAAAGACCGTCACCGGAATAATGCATAGGCAGACCGATGTTCTTCAACGTGACACCAATCTTGAAGTTCTCAAACTTACCCGTCACATATTGGACACCGGCATCGATGGCAAAACCCGTAGCCTTGGAGTCGGAAATACGCTCGTTGATAATCTTAATGGAGATACCACCCTTGATGAAGTTGTTGAAGGACTTCGCGTAGTGCAGGCCGATATAGGTCAGCGTGGGGCTGAAAGTACCCAGACCGCCTTCGGGCTGATCGGTAGTAGTGATTTGGACATCGCCGAAACTTTGGCTGAAGAAAGACAGGGAGATTACACCGAAGTCTCTCTTTTTGCCCAGATGCTGAGCGATGGCGATAGAATTCATGTTGATGCCACAGCCGGAACCCACCAGGTATTGCGTCCTGTTGAAAGCCAGCTCCGTCTTACGGACAGAGGTAAGACCGGCGACATTGGTGAAGACGGATTCCAGACCGCGGACTTCCGCCACGCCGGCGCCCGCCATTCCGCTTGTGTGAGCCCAGGGATCAATCAGCAAGTGGGATGCACCCGCTTGACCGGAACGGTCTCTGTTACCTGCAAACACCGTGGAGGTGCTTGCAGATATGAGAGCGATAATTGTGCAAATTATTAATGATTTATATAGATTTTTCATATTCTCTGATTTTTAAGATTAATAATTTTAGAAACCATTCAAGTCTGTAGGACGCATGTTGCAGAAGAAACGCAGCGTACGGACACCAATGCCAGGAGCATCGACATGGACGATATAGACGCCGCTGGCGATCGGGATATTGGCATGGTTCTTCAGATCCCATTCCACGAAGGAGGTGGCATCAGAACCGTGGGTGAGCGTTCTGATGAGCGTTCCGTTAACCGTGTAGATGGAAATCGTACAACGGGCCGGAAGGTTCACGAAACGGACATAATTCTCCAGCGCACCATGTTCGTAAGTAGAATAGCCATAGTACGGGTTCGGCACAATATTGATTTCCTGGAGCAGGTTCTCCACATCCTCCACGCGCTCAACCTTTTCGGGAGCGATGTTCTTCGTGGTGAACTCATACATCGGATAACCATTATTCTGGCTTGCATTGGGAGACTGTGCAGGATCATCGTACCAACGAGAGGAGTAACGCATGTAAGGACGGGAGACACGCAACTTGATGGTAGCCGTGGAAGACAACCAGTTGTTCTCCTGCATCTGAGCCGGCATCGGAATGCTGGTCCACATGACATTGTTGAAGATCTCCATTTTCTTGTTCTTACGGGCCTGACCGTTGTAATTGGTCTCGTTAGCAATCTGCAGGAACTTCTCGCTCAACCATTTACCCTCATCATACGCACCGCAGTCGTAGAACGGATAATAGTTGCCGTCGGAGCCGACAAAGGTTCCACCGTATGTCGTACCCGAAAGGTTGACGGTTCTGTTGGCATCATTGAAGTTTCTAGCTCTGGTGGAGGGGAAGTGGTAGTAGGTATTGGCCGTGTTACCGGAGCTACCGACCACATAGACATAGTGACGACCACCGTTCAGCGGCTCACCCATCTCAATGCCGAAGCTTTCTCTGATAGCATTGAACGTGCCTTGGTTGAGCGGAATCGGATTTCCTTCTTCATCAAGCACAAGCGTATCCGCAGTGTAATCTTTCGTGAAAGCATAGACGGAAGTGGGGTTGAAGAGCATGTCGTTACCATTGTTCAACTCATCTTGGGAGTTCTCGGCAAACATAATGTTCAAACGCTCGCCCGTCTCCACGTTGATGGCATAGCCAGGGAACCAGCCGAAACCAGTGGTACCTGAATTGTCGGGATTACCATCCTTGTCAACAGACGGACATTTTTTCGGTTCGTGACGAATGTTCTTATAAGTCTGACCGTTGAAATGTTGGGTAATTTCAAAATTGCCGGAACCAGGAGTAGCGGAACCGGATTCCAAAACCAGTGCGCGAGTCCAGAGATTCTTGTCCGGGGTAAGGACAATATCCACAGAATAGAGGTTGGTCAGCGTGTTGTTATAACCAGCTCTATTGGCAACTTCGTTGAAAGCAACAGTGGAGTTGTAGTAGTTGGGTTGAGGAGCCTGGGCACCAGAAACGATATCAGATACCAAGAATCGGGCTTTCGGGCCACCATCGAACGGAGAAGACATCACGTAGGGAGCCCATGTGCCGTCAACGAGATCCTCGAACTGGGCGTTAGGATCCATGAAGCCACGAATATCCTCAGCTGCCGTTACGCCATCACTGAAAAGGAACACATTGCAGAAGTCCTCGGAACGCCACTTCATATAATCACAACTGGCACCTTCTTGAACATCGTTACAAACCCATTTGCTGGCGGCCGTCTGCTGTCCGGCGCGTATCCAGTTGCCTGCGAAATCACCGTCAATATCAGCAAGACCTGCCAACCAGCGATTGTCACCGTCAAACGTGATTTCGGAACCAACCGCATCGGGCTGCGCATACCACGAAACATTGGCATAGGTATAACCGCCATTTTCCTTCACATAGTCATCCAAGTTCTTTTGATAGATCTTGAAGTTGTAGTTTTTGATGGAAACGGCAATACCCAGATTCAGGAACAGCTGCTCGTTGGTCATGCTAATCGGCATGGCAGCCGTTGTGACACGGTCAGCAACGGTGTCACCGCCAACGATGGAGTAGATACCATTGTCGATGAGTTCTCTGTCAGAGACATCGTCGGAAATCACCAACTGCCACATCGTGCTGTCATTGACATCGTCGCTAATGTCGTTCGGCAGGAACTTGATTGTATAGTCGTAAGGCTTCACCATCAACGGGTCAATGACCTCGATGTTCAGCGGACCATAGTTGTTCTTGTATTGGACATTGTTATAGACGTTGTTGGCGAGAATCAGTTCGCGAGATTCATCAGTCATATCCAGGAACATGCCGCCGTTGCCCTGACCCTCAACACGGGTAATCATAGGCACATCGCCATATTTGGAGTTCAGAATCTGCTCAACCGGCTTGTGAGGAATACCCACCGTGACCTTGATGTTTCTACGACCAGCCAGATAAGGAGTCATCTGACCATCAAGGTTGTCGGCATCGAGGCTGAATTTCTTGTACTCATTGTAACCGTAAGCCAACACGAGGAAGTAATATTCCTTGTGGTTGACCAGGCGCTTATTGGTACCGGTGGCAAACTTGTCCTCCGTGATTCTGAAGGAATGGGAAATGCCTTCGTTACCACCATTCACCATCTCCGTAGCCACGGAGGTACCGAGTGCGTCGTTATAAACCCAGTTAATCAACTGGCCGGCACCGTTCTCCACATCGCATTGGGCGACAAGGAGAGCCTTGTTGGCATCATCGAGATCCGTGACACTCACGGAAGAGTTGGCCAATTGGTAGATTTGATAGCCTTCGAACTTGTAAGAACGTTGATCATGCGTGAGCGTGTCAAGATGTTCAACGGGAACCGTAGAAACCGTGACAATCGTGTCAGGTTGACCATCGGCCGTATAAGCGAACACCGTGTCATACTCATTAACATAAGTGGTAGTTGCAAGAGTTCTCGGAATCTGGGGATCCATCTCCATATAAGTCTCGTGGTAGTTGTTCTTTTGAGGATCGTTGTTGGAGAGATAAAGAATCAGCTCGTTCTCCAACTCGCGGATCGTCACATCAGGAGCATCAGGACCATCGAGGGTCTTGAAACAGTTCTCGAACAGGGACTGACACTTGTCGTCGGCGCGTTTCAGAAGTTCCACAGAGGCCTGGGCACCACCTTGGGCGGCACGTGCCCACGGAATACCAACGGTGATGTAGTTGACAGCACCGGGCTTCAACGTGAAGGGACCTGCGGACTGCATGAAACGACGGTCGTAAGCAGCGTTGCCAACGTTAGCCTCCGTCCAGCCATCGGCACCGTATTGCGTCGGCATCGGGTCGATACCCTTGGTACCCCAGTTACAGACATCGGTGAGGGCCGGGAACATGAAGTCACACTCCGGACCATTACCGCCGTTGGAGGTGTGGGCGTTGCCACCGTAACGCATCTTGGAGTTGTCTCTCCAGATACCACGCAGCATGTTGTAGTATTCCACAGCGATGCTCGGGTCACCCGTCACGCTGTTGTTGTTGTTGTGATAGACGAATCTTCTCATACCGAAACGCTCGTTATCGGTGATGCTGTCGCCGAAGTTCACACCATTGATGGCCATCTGGTCGGCTTCGTAGGCACTGTTGAGGAACTTGTCGCAGTAACCAATCTCGGAAGCGCTGTCAGCATAGAATCTCGGGTTGTCACGACCATCGGGGTCCATGTAAGGTCCCTGGAAGAAGTCAACACCCACGGCAGGCGGTTGGTCACCGTAAGCCCAGTTTTGACCGCTACCATCGACGTTGGAGCCGTTGTAGCAGTAACCCAAACCGCGACCCACATCGCAACCCACATAGTCATCGTAAGCGTAGCCCAAATCGGGGTCAACCCACTGGGAGAAATAGGTCTCTGCCAAAGTATAGGTGGAACGGTTGATAATCTCATAAGAGTAGAACGTCATGTTGTTCAGTTCGTCATTGGTGGAGAAACCGAAACACTGTCCGCGGATTTCAAGACCAATCGGGTTACCCTGAGACTCCGTGTGCGGACCGGCATTATCGTTGAAAATCCAGAAGAGGGTCTCATCACCTTTCAGCACATGGTCGGCATAAATCATGCCGTTGGAATTCTGCCAGTCGGTACCATAATACATCACATCCTCGGGGGTTCTCGGGAGGGCGTGCTGGGCAGCGCGGGCGATGTTGTCCTCCGTCCAAGGACAAAGATCGTTGTTGATGTCATAGTACGGATAGTCACCGTTTTCGGGATCATAAACACCGTTGTCATTCACATCCTTGAAAGGAGCCAAGTAATAGGAATAGCCCTCTTCGCCGTGTGCCGGCCAGTTGGCGATGCTTGCGGGCATCACATAACCGGAGGTGTTGTAGCTGGAAATATGCTGGTCAACCTCAGCACGGGTGATTTTGAAGTGCTTGTCGAACTTGATACACATCGACTGCGTGGTGCTGGCACCCGTGATTTTCAACGGACCAGGCCAGTAGTCGTCACCAACTTGTCTGAAACGGACGGCTGCCAAGTGCAACTGGCCATTTGCATCGTGACCACCGATCCACAAAGCGGCACAGAACATGGAAGTCTTGCCGGAGCCTCTCGGCACCTCATATTCGGCAACTTCCTTGAACCACATCGTACCACCCGTTTCGATATAGGCACGAACATTGTTCACCGTCAACTCGTTAGAACCACTGGCCGGAAGACACGTGGCCGACTCCGCTTTCGGTGAGGAAGAACTTCTAACCACTCCTTTTACCTTTTCGGCGCGCAATGACCCCGTCATCACGACCACCAGAAGAAGTGTCAAGCAGAAAATTTGTTTAATATTTTTCATATATCTGATTTTTTTTTCTATTGATTAAAAGCCGAATTGAATACCTAAGCTTGCGCGGAACGGACGACTGTAGTTGTACGGATTCTGGACTCGCATCTGATAGTACCAAATATAGGAAGGCACATAGACCTGAGAATTGATCTGCTGCTGATAGGCGGCGGCTGACAGGTAACCATCGTCATCGGCGTTGCCAGTGTAGTCATACACAGAAATCACGTTCTTGAAGTTGAAGAGGTTCTGAATGTCCACATAAACGGTCAGATAGCCCATCTTGGCGGCTTTGGTCTTGCCGTTCTCGTCTTTCTTGTTCTTGTTGAAGTTGAACATGAAGGTCTTGTCGATACGGAGGTCGCACTGATACTGCCACGGCAGGTTGGAACCGTTGATGGAACCGGACAAGGTGGAAGTGGTACCGCTCACGATGTTGGAGTAAGGCGTGCTGGAACGGGTATAAGGCGTACCGGAAGCAGCGGAGAACAACAGGGAGAAGCCCGTGTTAGCCAACCACTCGATTTCCTTGACCGTTTGCGTTCCGTCTGCAGCCGTCACAATTTTCTCGGTGATCGGGCCGCCATTTTCCTTATAGTTGATACCGCTCTCGAAACGGTAGTCGAAGTTGACACCGATTCTGTGACGTTGGTCGAACGAAAGGTTCGTCAGCGTTCTCAAGTTAGGCTGGCCGGCAGCCAGAATGGAGAGCTGGGAAGTGGTGCTGGAACCCGTACCCTTGGCGAACTGCAGCGTATAGTTGGCTGACAGCGTCATGTTGCGGGTTCTGTTCATTCTATAAGAGAAGGTGAAACCTTGCACAGTACCGAAGTCGATGTT
>Ga0310697_10004321_pt1 | contig 14077 bp, 14 predicted proteins | sample 172DNAGHGlowgp2_FD_203883 | JGI IMG/M metagenome (GOLD analysis project Ga0310697, IMG submission 203883) | Sheep rumen microbial communities from Palmerston North, Manawatu-Wanganui, New Zealand - 1728 DNA GHGlow gp2 (v2) (version 2) | ecosystem: Host-associated > Mammals > Digestive system >...
CTTATGCTGTCAATAAGACTGAACTTGACAATGCTCTTAAATTGATTAAGTCTAATTTCTTCAATAATAAGGAAAAGGTCATAGTCAATAAGAATATAGAAAAAGAAGAAGAGGAAAAATCATTATTTTAATATTATGGAAGTACAGACAAAATTTAATATCAATGATACTGTTTGGGTTGTTGTTGATAATAAGGTTACACAGAGACGTATCACAGGTATTGAGATAAGTGTTGAAGATCCTACTATACCTAAAATCACTTATGCCACTATTGGTGACATAAAGTATCCTGAACAAGATGTATTTAAAACAAAACAAGAACTAATAGATTCATTATGATTAAGGAATTTGATTTAAATATAGGTGATGTTGTTTGGTTTATGTGGAAAAATAAACCAACAACAGGAAGGATTAGTAAAATATGGTCTAATACATTTATCAGTCCTGTTGATTGTGATAGTATTGAAGAATCTGTTTGGTATTATATCATTATAGATAAAAGAGCAGAATCATTCAGGAGAGAAAGTCTTTATTCTTCAAAAGAGGAATTGAAGAAATCATTATAATTTGTTATTTTTAATGTAAAGTTTTTAACACTAATAAAAGAAAATATGTCAGAAGAAGTAAAAAATGTTGTCACTGATGAGCAGGTAACTGCTGCAGTGAAGAGAGTTGAAGAGTTGCAGAAAGTCCGTGCAGAGATTGTTTCTCTCAAGGAGGAACTTCTTGCACATCAGAAAGACTTGGCAAATGCAGAGAAAGTCTTTGGTGTTGGTTCCAAGGAATATGAACTCCAGAAGGGTCATGTAGAGGGAACGCAGACAAGGATTGATGAGGCACAGAAGAAGGTTGAAGAACTTTCTTTTAAGAAGTCTGAACTGAAACCTGTCCTTGATGAACTCACAAAGAAGTTTGAAGAGGCTTACAGGAATGACAGTGTGAAGGAGTATCATATTGAAATGGCACCAAAACCTGAAAAGGAAGGTGAACCTGTTGATGGTAATAAGGGTAAGAAGGTGTTCAAGCAGCTTCTTGAATATCTTAACCACAATGTGTCATTCACTGCCAAGACTGCTGTCAACCTCCTAGTCCTTGTGCGTAATATGGAAGAGAATAAGGCATGGGTCAATTCAAAGGAGTTTGATAATGTCATCATTCTCCGTTCTGCAAGTGTTCTCAGTCTTTGGAGGGCTATTATGGAAGACTTCAATGGTAAGGGTTTCTTTGAGGCCAGGACTTTCCTTGAGTGCTGGGCAAACTGTGGTCAGTCTGTCTCTGAAGCAGTACGTCTCATCCAGAAGGATAATGCATCTACCAGACAGCTTGGTACAGACCTTAACAATGTTGAGGAAGAGTTTGATCTCAGTGAGGATGATCTCCCACATGAAGAGGATACTTTGACTACACAGGAAGAAGTTGCTCCGGATGTTGAAGAATAAAATAAACTGACTTCCTGGAAATGAAATATAGTTTCTGGGAAGTCATAATTTTATTTTTCATAAATACATAGTATGTTTAACTGTTCCATTCTGGAACTTTAATAGAAATAATAAATGGGTAATATTTTAACTCAAAGGGTTGAAATTTTTTCTGAATCAGATCCATTAAATTCAACATTTGTTGATATTCCTGTACACAAGGGAGAGAAGATTATGTGTCATGAACCTTATGTTCTTGATGCATTAAAGATGTATGCTGGTTCTTGCACAGATGAAGTACTTGATGCCATCTATCAATATGAGAAGGCAGGTAAGTTCAAGGATGTCAGGGAAGGTAATGTCTCCAGGTATGATGAGAAGAAATCTACTGCAGAAATTGCTCTTTCACAGAAACATTCTGTTGCTGTTGAAATCAATGCAAATGAGAAGGTTAATGTTGGTGACAAGATTGATGTGGTTGTAACCAAGTCAAGAGGTCATCTCACTGCTGATGCATCATCCAAGACCGCCCAGATTGAAAGACTCCGTCAGGAATTGGTCAAGGAAATCCAGACTCCTACTTCTGCTTACAGTGGTACAGTCAAGGAGATTGTGTACAATGGTGCAAATGTATTCAATGGATTTATTGTGGACATCAAGGGTGTCAGGTGCTTTATGCCTGGTACTGAATCAGATGTCGTTCCTCTCAATGACTTCAATGAACTCTTGGGTAAGGAACTCTATGTTATGCCTGTGAACCAGATTAAGGAGAGTATCATTGTTTCCCATAAGGAATATCTTAATACTCTTAAACCAAGTGTCCTTGACAAACTTATCAATCTTGACAAGGGTAGTGTGGTTACAGGTGTTGTTTCATCTATCAAGCATTTCGGTGCATTCATTCTTATTGATGAGTGTGTTGCCACTCTCCTTTCTGTTTCTGAAATGAATGAGGTCACAGAGGCTAAGTTCAAGGCTGGTCAGTTGAAGGTTGGTGATTCTATTGACTTCTACATTGACAGTATCAATGATGAGAAGGTTATCATCACCCAGACAGTCAGCAAGACAGAAGGTTGGGATAAACTGAAAGAGACAATCGAGAAGACACCTGATTATAAGTTGAAGGGTGTTGTGAAGAACATCTTTGACAATGGTGTTGTAGTTCTTTCAGAAGAGTTCAATGGTATCACATTCTTCTTATCATCAAAGGTTGTTGAACTTGACAAACTTACTGTTGGTCAGGAAGTGGAACTTCCAGTTGACAGTGTAGATACTGTGAAGAAAACAGTAAGACTGAAGATTTCATAACCTAACCTATTCTATCATTTTTTTGGGTGGTCATCCTTCCAGGTGACCACTTTTTTCATAAATATAAATATACAAGCAAGTTAATTGTATGGCTTTTTTAAGTGGAAAGAATAATAACTTCAAGTTTACTTTTCCAAAAACATTTGTCCCGGAAGAGATAGAAAAGAAGTATTCTCCTATCTTGAATAGAATCCCAGGAAATATGTGTGATACTGTCGTGGACTTTTTGAATATGAGTATAAAGTCTGTTGAACTTGAAGTGAACCCTGCTGAATATGAACCGATTGAACAGGTGGACAGGGGAACACCATATGGTAGGTTACACAGGTCTGATTTCTTCCCGGATTTCTTATGGAAGAAAAGTATGACCATTACCTTCCAGTTAGATTCTGCTTATATCATCTGGTCTATGCTGATAGATTTGTTTATGTATTATTATTGTGTAGAACCAAAACCAAGATATATCCCTGCCTGTCCTGGTATGGAGATATTGGACTGTTATAATCATTCATTATACAGAATTACATTCGATGACCTTCTCTTTACAGGTGTCAGTGGTCTTGAATTTGATTTTAGTTCAAATGAGGTTGACCAGAAGATTGTAACAACAAATTGGAGAGCAAACAAAGTCAATGTGATATTGGAACCTTCAAGGGTATAAAAAAGGAGAGATTATTCATCTCTCCTTTTCATTTTTATGAAGTCTTATTCTTCTTCTGCACCACATTCACCATTTTCCATTTCTGGGTCATAGTCTTCATCATCTGTGTCATCACAAGACTTGTTACCAAATCTGTCATACTTACATGCTTCTTTGATTGCAGGATAATCTTCATAGACAAACTCATCAAATGACTTGACAGCACTTTCTGTGAATGCAATGAGTTTGTAGTTTGTTGAATCAATGAGAGCAAGGAACTCATCAATGGTTGAATCAATCTCACTGTGGCAACCAAGGACACATTTGTTATTCTCTACAAATGCTTTTAATTCTGTGAGGTATTCACCTTCTGTCTTTCCATCACCAACAATACAGTTGATAAATGGCTCTTCAACGACACCACAGATACCCTGGTATTGTTCAATGATGTCATCAACAATATCAAGAGCTTTCTCATAGAATTCATTCAATACTACATGTACATGGTGTTTTCTTGTCTTGAGATGAAATCTCCAAACAATGGTAACACATTCCTGGAGTGTACCAAAGAAGTTACCGATAGTAACAGATGAACTAGGATGACATCCACAAGAACCATCACAGTTAGGGTCACCACAAGCACAAGTTCCTTCACAACCTGGTTCTTCTACAGGTGCATCAACAGGTATATCTTGCATTGGTGGAGCAATGTCTGCCAATGGTGCATCCAATACAGGTTCTTCTACAGGAGCAATGACTGCTGGGTCTTCAGGAATTACAGGTTCTGAAACCACAGGTTCTGCACCTGGTACATCAACCACAGTGTCAACAACTGTTTCAGGTGCTGGGATAATGTCATCTGTTGGGGTAAGAGTTGGATCTTCAACAGGTGCATCTTCCAAAGGATCATTGACAGTTGCTGGAATAACATCATCAGCAGGAGCAATGATAGGATTTTGTACATCTTGCTCATCAGGATTATAATCTGATGAATCTAATTCTGTGTTATTATCTACAATAGCGTTTTCATCTTGTTCTGGAGTAACAACAGTTTCTTCATTGACATCTGTTGGATTTTCAACAGTTTCAACTACTTTCTTTTCGTCTTTTTCCATAATCGATTAATTAAATGTATAGTAATATATTTATGAGTTTTAATATTCAATAAGTGGGAAGAATGTATTTGTTACCAAATCATATAGTCCTGATTAAGATGTAGATATCTTTATACAAGTTATTTAAGGAGTTGGTGTTGGAGTAGGCTCTTCACCGCCTTCTTCTTCATTATAGTTGTAATATATATCATTGAGTTCTCTAATCATATTCTGCTCTATCATATAATCATATTCTTTCTTGAATGGTTGATAGAGTTTATAGTTAGCAGACTTACTTACAACAATTATGTTTCTTGAAGTCTCATATATGTTACCATTCTTGTCTTCAAGTTTAAGTGTAACTGTATAGTTTCCTTCTTTCTTCAATAGCATTGTAAGGAATCTTCCTTCAAATGATCTAGGACTTCCTCCCTCTGTGTTGTTAGTTATAGTCCAAACAGGATTTACCTTACCTGCAATCTTACTGTATTCATATCCGAGAAGGAACCAGGTATATGGTTTTACATCAACACCACTTTTAATGTATCTTGCATATTTTACAATAGGTTTCAGTCTGGACATTTCATATGTTAGATTATCTGCAAGATACCATTCATCTTCAATATTCTCATTGTAATATGGTCCGGTGTTGATCATTTCACCAAGATAGGTATATGTAGGCATTGAGAAGTCTGTAGGTTCTGTTATGTTTGTCCTTTCAGAAGTAGCCCAACCTGTCATATTGGTTAAGTTCTCCTGGATGAAGTTGTACATAACACTGTCTTCTGGGTTCTCATAATTTATTTGTTTAGGAAGTTCACGGGCATCATAATAGAAACCAATGACATCAATATTATAAGGTTCAACCTTTATACATTTCTTTTTTGTCTTCTTTTGACCATTGATGGTCATGGTAACATCATAGTATCCGACATAAGGAAGTTCTACAAACCACTGACCAAATTGGTCCATATCTTCATTTATACGATCTTTTATAAGATCTTTATCATTCAATGATTTTGGTTTATATTTCCTTATGATACCAATATTCTTTGCATCATCATCAATCTGATATTGTCCAGTTTCATCATCCGGGTCTGACATTTTAATGCTCCATGATATTTTATCTGGATTATTGAAATCATTTATATTATCAAATGTAACATTATATACATCATCTGGTTGAAGAGTATATCCTGATGGATTGGTAGAATCTTTAACAAGTTTAGAATGACTACAATCAAATTTCAATTCACAGTTTTCAAATGTGGTATCTGAAAACATATTACATTTCAATATTACTTTTGCAGAAAATCTTGGATGTTCATCATTATAATAGTCATATTCTTCATTTTCAAATGAATAGTCATCATTGTTTTCAATGGCTTTGAATATTGTATAATCCACAAATGCTTCTCTGTAATATTCCCTGTAATAATCACATCTCTCATTATTAGAAGTCAACAAACCATAAATTGTTTGTTGAGGGTTTGTTAAGCTTGGTTTTTGAGAGAGAATTTCAGTAATGGACATATTTCCAATGTCTGACAAGAATTGTTTGTTTATTGGAACATTTTCCAGTGCGCTGTTTTTTATTATGTTAATATATCTATTGAAATATTCATTATCTGTGATGTGTACATATTTACTTGGTTCAACATTAAAGTCAAGTTTTAGAATCCTGTCCGGTTGTTCTATATAGGAGAAATCACTTAACTTTATTATCCCCTGGAGTCCAAAGTAGTTTGCTTCACCAATGATGTCTATGATTCTGCTTGTACCAGGCATAAACTCTTTGTTGAGTTTTTTTCTCAATGCAAAGAGTTTGATGATCGCCTCTTCAATTGTGTATGTGAACTGTTCTTTTACTTCAGGTAAATCATACCATTCATCCACCTCACCAGTCGGTTTATTGATAGAATATACAAGTGCAATGGCATTGATTTTTTTATAGTCCTTGTTTGGGAGAACAATATTCTTGGTACCTATTCTCAATGTCTCCTTATGTGTAAGACTGTATTTTGAACTATGATAAATTTTACCAAAGTTCTCATCATCAGGATTGACATTCCTCCAGTACTCTATGATGTTAAGGTTTTCATATCCAAAGAATTTGATGGCATTGATGATGGCCTTATATGAACCTATATAAGGATAGATGTTACTACCTTCCATCATCAATTCCTTTCTCTTTTCATTGAGTAACATATAATCGGGCATATATTCCTTGATGTCACTCTTATAGAAAATCATCGTGTCTTCAGGTGTAATTTTGTAACCAAGATTATGATTCCAGATTTTCAGTCTTTCATCTTCCTCGACTGTCTCTGCATAGAACTTTATCTTTGCAATTATATTGTTGTTATAATACATTAAGAGAGTCCTGTTGTAAGTTGTGGCATCATATCTTTCATGTGCCATAAAGGCAATATGGATAGGTAGAGCCTTTTGAATCAATCCCTCTGAAAGAGGTATCTCATATTCATCAAACCTGTTTACAATAAGAGTATTACAATCAGGACCGTCATTTGGTGTATAAACCAATGCAGATGTTTCTTTGATGGTGTATGTCTCATCAAAGTTGAACATAAAGAATTCATCAACAAATTTATTGAGACTATCCCATCTGAATGTTATCTTATCATTTGGTTTACTTGCCTGTGGAAAGAAGAATGAATTGCTAAATATATTTGAATCATCTGCTCCTGGAATATTCTCAAGGATATATATTGATGTGTTTACATATAGACCAACACTTACCTTGGGAAGATAAATTGTACCTTCCCAATATCCAGCATTATCATTGAACTCAAAGTTAAGATTATAACCGTTGTAGTCAAAAAACTGTAATTTTGTTTTATCCATTAGTCAATCCTTTTATAATCCTTTCTTACAGCATAGTTGTTGAAGTTTCTCAAGTATTTCACACTGTTTATTAGATGAGACATAATCTTGTTTAAGTAAGGGAAAAATCTTCTTACAGTAGGATTTTTCTGAAGATACTTACTGGTATTGTTTTCCATCAGGTTATTTTCATATTTATAACCTTCATTCTTTGTTTCCCATCTACTTTCATTTATCTTATCATAGATGGAATCAAATCCTTTGTATTTAAGGATGTTTAAATCATTGTTTTTTGAAGTATCCATCTATTAATAATTATTTTTAAGAAGTGTATTGAGCTTTCTTTGCATACCAAGATTATATGCGGAATTGTCAACCTTATCCACAAAGAAGATATTGAGGGGTCCGAGCTTTCCATCTTCAGGAGTTTCAGTATAATAGTTACCATCCCTGTCTTTCCATCCACCCTTTGGAATGAATATCTCATATTCATTTACTTTCAGGTTTCCAAAATCATCAAATCCTACCCTTGGATCATCATCGAAACTGACAGGAATTCTCTTCTGTTTTTCTATGTACTCAAGACCATCCCAGGTCATTTCATTTACATAATAGTAACCATTGATAATTGCCCTTTCATTCTCTTCATTTACAAAGAATACATCACAAGTATCCACACCATCAACACTCTCCACGAGAGAGATGATGTCAGAGAGAGGAACAATGTCATTTCTGTTTATATTGAGGAAATATTTGTTAAGAAGAGTTCTGATACTTGTCCTTATCTGGGTTCTGTCTATATTTTCAAAATACCTGATGATTATGTTAATGACATATCTCTTCACAGTAGGATCAACAATCTGTACTTCTGAATTGATGAGCATTCTTCCGGAATTGTCAAGGGCACTGATAATTGAATCCTTTTCATATTCACTCAATGTGAATTCTTTTGCAGGTAGTTCAAAGAAATCCTGACTGTTTGATAACTTCCTCTTTATGTTAGGTATGATTTTAAGATAAATCACATTGTCATCATAGATATTAGCATCATCTTTTGTGTTGTATGCATAGATGAATGAGTACTGATTGTATTTTGAAAGATAACTCACATAGTTCTCAGGGGTTGCCAGGACAAATGACTTGCTTGCCTTCGGTGCAATCCTCTTTGTGAATTCAGGGTCTTCAAAGTCACTTCCAAGCATAGGAGGTGAGACTGTCTCTACTGTAAGTATATCATTGAGGTTCACTTCATTACCATATTCATCAATACCTGAATCCTCAAACAGATATGTAAGGTGTGTAGTATCCGCATTACCATTCGCACCGTCTGTTTTGATATAGGTTACTTCAATCAATGAGCCTGCCGGTGGAATCTTACCAAACTCACCATTACCGAAGAAAATGGACAGACCTACATTGATGGATGACTTCACCATAAAACATTCTGAATTTTCATTGATATCATCATCAGCAGGCATATCATAAAGACTGTTTACCTTTTTCCATTCCTTACCATTGACAGTGACAGATACATTGTCATTGTCCGTCATAGTCTTTATTATAGGATTATAAGACTGTAATGGAGTACCATCTGATGTGAATGTCTGACTTTCAGGAGTACCCTGTATAAAATTCACATTAACAAAAGAATTGTCAGCAACATTGAGCTTGATGAAATCAGATGGAAGGTTTATGAAATATGTACACCCTGTTTCAGCAATAGTGAACTTTGTGAAATTATTGATTGTAACAAAATTACCTTCTATCAGATCTGTGGAAGTGTTGAGTTTCAATGCCATCATTCCATAGGCGCTTCCACCCCTGTATGCACTGTGCCCTGTCATCTGTGCAAGACCATATATGGTTTCTATATTCTGTGCAGTTTGGATATTGAGTTCTTCTGCTGTATGGGCTATATATGTGAATATGAGTTCAGCCATATTCGCTATGACTGTCAAAAGTTGTCCGAATGGAGATGCTGCCGTGAAGACACTTATACTTTGATTGTATTTGTTGTGAAGGAATACAACAGCTTGTTCCATCAACTCACTGGCTTTTAATCTTGTTTTAGATAAGAACATAATATCTTATAGATTATATAAGTATTTATGGAAGAGGGATTAGGTGAGACAAAAAAGAGATGATTTTTTGTCATCTCTTATACCAAGTAAGAAGCAACTTTTTTATTGTTTATAGTGAGGTCAACAACCATTGCCACATTGAAGTCCCATTTTACAAAATTCACATCCACATCAACATTATAAGATCCATCAAGATAAATGAAACTGTTTATCTGGTTCATTATAATCTGTCTTATTAGATTTTCATTGTATGCTGTGTCAAAAAGATACCTTCCAAGGTTGCAACCAAATTCAGGCATACATAGGACATCACCCTTATTGGTGAACAGAATCATATCAACCTGCTGTATGATCTCATCCAGTTCACTGGTGATTTCAATGACATCTTCTTTATATCTTGGCTCCTCTTCAGGAATTGCATAAATGTCTCTTAACATTACTGAATTTCATTTACATTATTTTTGTCAACATCATCGGAAATCTCCGCCATTGATGTGATGACTGTAGTATCCCTTAATGAACCACCTTTCATCATACCACCCATCTTACCAAGTGGACCGGATACATTACAGTCTTTCAACTTGATGTTCCTACTGACAAAGGAATCCCTTATCTTACAGTCCTTACAGTCTGCATATCCAAAGAGGTTACTCTTGATGATGGAAGACTTCTCAACCTTTGTGTCATAAAGGTCACATCCCCTGACAGTACAGTTGGTGAGTTCACTGTCAACAATATCAACACCATTGAGGTGATAACATTTCTTTGTTTCAATATTCTTCAACTGTAACTTGGATATATCAGAGTCATAGTTGATTTCAGCCTCCTTGATACCACACCTTACAACAATGTCAAAGAGTTTATCCTTGATTGCAGGGAAGATGACATCCATTTCCATACTGTCACTGTTGAGGTCTTTGGTGAGTTTGATGCTCTTATACTTTTCTTTGAAGAGTTCATAACAGCCGAATGCTTCTGCTGTCTTCTTGTAACTGTCATCAAGTTCTTCAATCTTCTTTGCCTCTGCCTCTGTGAAGTCATAAGATGAACAGGTGTTGTAAAGAGTGATGATTGTATGATTCAAACACTTGAGAAGTTCTTCCCATTTGTTCCTGTAGTTGATTTCCCTTGCATAGGTGAATGTGACATAACCCAGTTTGATAGTGCTGAAATCAATACCATATATATCTTCATAATCTGTGTATTTCAAACCATCCATCCTTTTCTTGATGGTGTCAATACAAGATTCCAGGTCAACCGGTTTGATGTCAGTGATCTTCTCAAAACTACCGTCAAGTGTGAGGTCTGTGAGATGCTTCAGGACATAATCCTCATTGAACTCAAGACAGAATTTCATAATGTTTATCTGGTCAAGGTCACAGAAATCCTTGTTGAAACCAATTCTGAAATAAAGATATGAGTTCTTCTCATCCTTTAATCCTTTCAAGAGTTCAAGGATTTTTGGGAGAATGAACAATGCCTCGAAGTAACTGTACTGTGGAGTCTTTACCTCACAGTATTTTCCATCAACAGTCATCACTGCCTGGGTGTCAGATGGTTCCAGGAGTTTGTATTTGATATTTGAAAATGAGATATCCCTATTGAGAATTTCCTTCAATTTGGTGAGCAATACATTCTCATCATCCTTGAACTGACCTCTGAACTCAAATCCAACCTTTGAGTTTCCAGTTATGTGGTCATTTTGAAATAAATTCTTATCCATAAAGTATTGATACTATTATATGGTATTTATGAAAAAAAGGAGTGACATCAATCACTCCTTGATAATTAAATGTTGTATAACTCAAATGGTTTTCCATTTTCATCCAGGCAGGATAATGAGATTGTACCATTGTACTTCTTTGGATGGAGGATCCTGTGTGCTCCGGCAATACCAAAATAGGCAATTTGTGAGCAGAAGGCAAAGGCACTGTTGTTTTTTCCATTCAAATCAATGGGTTCATACTTCCAGAAATTTGAACACAAGTCCAGTACTGCATTTGCCTTACAATCCATACCATCATCAGGATTTGACCAGTAGAAACTTCTTGCAATATTTTCTACTATTAGTTGGAACATCTTTGCCAGTCTGTCACTTATTTCAGGTTTTCTCATCTGTTTGTCAAGTAAGATTGCCTCTTCTTGTGTAAGTTTTCCTGCTTTGACCAATTCACTTGCCGGCATCTTGTCATATTCTCTGACCATCCTTATCCAATAAGAACGTTCAGGCACATAACCATTCTTCAAAGCAAGGTTATACTTTTCCTTCATTTCCTTATCATCACTGTCAAAGAGATAACCAATCTTGATAGTCTTGTCATCTAAATCTTCAGGTTCAGATTCAGATCCAGTCAAATATATTGGAAGTGTTGGATCAAACCCATTTTTTACTGCCTTTTCAAACCCATCAGTTATACATTTAAGAATCTCTTCTCTTAATTCTTCATTACTTAAATAATTTTTTTTCTTGGCCATTATTTCATAAGAGAGATATTGTATATAATAAATATAACAAAACTAAAAATGTGGGGATTTTCCACAATCTCCACATTTTTTATTTACACATCAACCTGTAAGTTCTTTTTAGTTGTGAATATCTTTTCATCACCTTTATGGCAGGTAACCAATGATTCATCATCAAGCTGTCCAAATTCTGTTGCTGAAACCAAAACCTTGTCACCTTTTTTAAGACCATCCACAGGTTCAATGACAGTCACCTCAATATAACCATTCTTTTCCATCTTTTTCTTGTTGTGGTCCAGAATATCTACATCAGAAGGTTTTTCAAGGAAAGTTTCATTGACAAACTCACTGAAACTCTTAATCCTTTTCATAATCTTACTCCTCGTATGTTTCCTGAAGTTCCTTTTCGAACTTTCTGATTTCACCTTCAACAAGTTCAAGAGCTGACTGGATCTGCTCATTGTTGTTTGTCTCCTGAAGACCAGCAATCAACTGTGCCCTCTTCTCTGAAAGGAATGCAAGGGTTTCCTTGATTTCATTTCTCTTTGATTCAATGATGGCATTCTTGACACCTTCTGTCTGGAGTTTTTCTGAAAGGATGGATGTTGCATCATACTTCATAAAGTCTCTGATAGCATCGCAAGCTTCCTTTGCGGTCTTGTAGTGAACCATTTCATTGATTCCAAGAGCAACATTGACTTTGTTTACATATACTCCTTCTTCCACATTGATGATAGTAACAAATACACCGGCAAGCTTGTCACTCTGGATGGTTGTTACAGGACTGTCAAGTTCACAGAGGATATCCTTTGATTCAAAGAACTTTACAAGTTTCTCACAGTTACCGATAGTCTCCCTGTCAAAGATACCACATCTCTTCAATGTTTCATTGATGTCGATGATGGACATATCATTGATGTTTTCTACACCTGTGAGTGAGAGTTCATCTGTCTGGCAGTTGTACTCAAGAACCATATTGTTCTTACCATAATAAACAAGCCTGTCCTTATCTGCTTCATACTTCAACAATGAAAGACCTTCAAGAACATTCAAATACTTCTGGTCAGTAACAGTTGCTTCTTCAATAGTCTTACCATCGAAGATATAGTTCTTACCATTGAGGAAGAATACTTTCTTGTTCTCATCAATAATGATAGGAGAGAAAGTCTTCCTTACTGAACAATTGGAGTTCTCATAGAGACTGGTGTTGATTTCACCCTGCTCTGCCTTCTCCTCATTTACGATTGCGGTGAGAAGTGATTTGGCATCATTGTGCCATGAGTTTTCAAGAAGGACATCCTTGAGAGCAAGTCTTACATTTTCCTCATCGATGAGAACATCTACAAGACTTTCATAGAGATGAGCATATGAAGGATTTGAAGACTGTCCTGCAAGACTGTTTGCAAAGTTTGCTGCAACATAACTCCATTTGTCTGCAACGAATGATTCAGCGATCATATTCCTGAAATCAGAAACAGGCTGAATCCAATCGAACTGTGCAAGAGACTTATAGAGACCTTCTGCTACTGTGTACTTCAAAACAGGATTTACAAGTGTATCATCAATCTTGTAACCAGCCTTGATTTTCTCCTCCATTACAGTTTCATCATCCTTTGTAATCTGGAGCTGAGCCAAAGCATTCTCAATAACCTTCTGTGCGCTTGATGCAGAGAAACCGAGACTGTTGTCAGACTTCATTTCTTCAAGTGCTGCAATAGTCTTTTTAGACTGAGTGTGCAATTTTTCAAGTGTTAGTTTCATATCTTTAGTTTCTTTTACTATGTTTATGTCTTTGTTGATCTGTGCAGCATGCTTGTTGAAATAGTCAAGGTGCGCTTCCACTACTTCCGGAATCATACCCAACTGCCACATAGACTGCTTGATAACCTCATCAGACTGACCTGTCTTCTTGAATGAAGCGATCAAGTTGATTAAGTTTGTATTCAAATTATCCATAATAAGATATATATTTATATTAGTATTTATGCAAAATTAAAGTTGGGCAAAAGGATTGTCATTTTCTTTCTCATCCTTCTTTTCCTTTTTCTCATCTGATTTGTCATCTGATTCTTCATCAGTTGGTTCTTCCTCATTTTCAGATGATTCTTCTTCAGATGATTCCTCTTCCTTTGTGTCCTCTTCCTTCTTTTCAGGTTCTTTCTTTTCAGGTTCTTTGTCTTCCTTCTTTTCCTCTTCCTTTTCTTCAGACTTCTCTACCTTCTCTTCTGT
>Ga0310697_10004322_pt1 | contig 14076 bp, 15 predicted proteins | sample 172DNAGHGlowgp2_FD_203883 | JGI IMG/M metagenome (GOLD analysis project Ga0310697, IMG submission 203883) | Sheep rumen microbial communities from Palmerston North, Manawatu-Wanganui, New Zealand - 1728 DNA GHGlow gp2 (v2) (version 2) | ecosystem: Host-associated > Mammals > Digestive system >...
CGTAGTAGACAGCCTGGCTGTTGATTCAGTTGCTGCTGACTCTACTGTTGCTGAGTAATTATTACTCGACGAACAATTGAGAGAAATGAGAGGTCGCAGGGCGTGAGTCCCGCGACCTCTTTCTTTGTACCATGATCTACGAAACAATCTTAGCTTCTTCTCTGAATACGACTTTTCTCAGAGCCAGATGCAGCCTTGAATACGTTCATTGCACCATCTTCGACCTCAAGCGTTTACCAGTCTTATCGTAGATAGTAATAAAAGAACCCTTTCGGGCAGTAAATGTTTCGCCTACAACAGATGTGATTTCCCCTATTCTATCTATCAATATGGTATTCAATGGGCGACAATTGGGGTCGTAGAGTGTATAATAGCTTCCCTTCTTTATGATGAAGAAACTGGAACTATACCCAACTAATTCTCCAAAACGAGAGCGAGACTCTGTGCGAAACAATTTCCCACTTTCATCATAGATATAAATCCAAGTCGAAGTCGTCTCAATGTATGAGATCGACCTCGACTCAGATGATTGAGCATAAACCGAGAAGGCAAATAACAAAGCTATTATACTTCCCGATAATCTATGCATTGAATTCTTATTCGACAAGCTTATTTAATTTTTTGGCGATTTCCTTATATCGTTCCTTTTGTCCAGATGTCATGTCCTTTTCTTTAGCTTTCAGCAATGCTTCATGATCCTCTATAGATCCGAAAAGTCTCATCATTGGGGAAGAGCTAACAGGCAGACCATCATCAATCAGTTCCTTTGCATTGTCATAAAATGCCTGATACTCATCTATCATTTTTGTTATTTTCGGATCAGCATTAGCCTCTGGATCATAGATAGAGAAATGAGTCAACACTCCCTGCTTGGCATTTGACAATTGAAGGAACTTACTCTTATTCATTTTACCTACGAATCGGATATCTCTTATTGAACCAGTTTTTTCTTTAAGATAGGAACTTAAGAAGTCGCTGATTGCTGCAGGGTCCTGAACGTCCATAACAACGAGTTCCTCACCAGACTGAGAGAAAATCTTCAACTGAGGCAATGTGTCCATTTTTTCTGCATCAAACGTTTTCTCCACTTGGAGTTTCGCATCAACGGTTACATTATAAATCGTATCCGTTTCCTCATTTGCTACAGAATCACGGAAGAAGAACCATTCAGCATTGGCTCCTTTCACAAGATCTGCATGAGTACCTTCCACGCTAAACGGTATAGCTGGCAACTTGAAAAACATAGGTGTTTTCTCACCTTCTTGGCATGCTACCATCATGGCAGCTATAGCCATTACTACTAATAAATACTTTTTCATAAACTATAATGACTATTCTTTTGCAACTTCAATATAAAAATACATATAATTATCATTTTTGGTAGCTCTTCTACCAGCACATGATTCATCAACAGCCGTTATGATATGAGAACCGTCCTTCTTATAAGTTTCATATTTGTCAGTACCAGTGCCATTATACTCATCAATTTTCTTGTAACCCAATGCAATTATTTGACTCTTTAGCTTTTGAAAAATCATCTTGTTATAAACAGAGATATTAGTTCTTGTTTCAGTTTTTGCAAAAAGATCAATGAATACAACACTACTGGTTCCACTTTCAAATCTAGTTGGCCTATCCAGATCACAGGAATAAGCACAATTCTTTGTCCAATAATTTCCACAACCACATTCACCATGATATTTGTAACCTAATTCTGCCAACTTCGATTTTGCAACTTCCATACCACCATTATAAATAGCAATTGCATCTTTAACAGAAAGAACCTCTGTCTGTCCGAAACTCACTACACTGCTAAACAGCATTACTGATAAAACAATTAACTTTCTCATAACACAAATGATTTTAATTAAACATTTTAGAAATTCTTATATCTGGCCATATTGTTCGAAGGTCTGATAATGCCAATCTTCGACTTTAGACAGCCGGAATTAGTAAACATCATATAAATAGGATCTCCATTATTATGAATGACAATCCCTCCAGGTTTTAGCTGATACGTAGTGTGGGTTGTACCATATAATACCTCAAGATAATCCATTCTTCCAAAGCCATTTGCATCACATGGCAAAAAGCGCATTTGTACGCCACCTAAACTATTAGAATATAGTTTACCATAACAGGCTCTATTCCAGTTGTCTATTTGTTTCTGCCTCTGAGCCTGAGCATTCTTAGCCGCATTAGCTGCTCTCTGTTTCTTAGTTGCGATGCTGTCTTCCTCCTTCATCTTTCTTGCCTCTATAACATTGGTACTTGAAGGATAGTAGGAAAGATACTTCTTCAATAATTCGTATCTCTCCGACGGATCTTTACAACCTTTGATTGCAGCCCAATCTGTTGAATCTGCAGCTAAATCTTTAATCCTCTGCTCAATTTCTGCGATATGTTCTGGAGAAGCTTTGGGATGTTTTGACAAATATGAGCGAGCAACAGAAAGAATCTGGGTTCTTATAGCGAACTCATAGTCAGTACGTTCCTGCTCTATTTCTACCATTTCCTTTTTCATATCTGCCACATAGACAAACATTCCAACGGCTATCGCTAAAATAAAACAAGCCAGACCTATGATAATGGCATTCTTCCTCATAAACTCAATATTCTACAATCTTTAAAAAATTTGACCATCCTTTGGTAGACTGATAGATTTTTTTTGTTCCCTTAGGTACATATAATGTTGCATCCAAATACTTACCATTGGGGAATGTCTGATCATCTATTTCTATAGGCTGCTGCCATTGAACCCAAATTTGGCTGACACCACAACCTGAATCAAGTAATGGTGCTTCTATTTTCGTAACGCTTTGAGGAATCTTAATCGTTTGAAGTGAACGACATTCTCTAAAAACTAAAGAGCCTAAATATTTTAAAGTATTTGGCAAGTTTACCTTTGACAAAAGCTTGTCACGTTCAAAGACAAAACTAAACAAAGAATCAACCCCCTCCTCAAATGAAACCGTTTTTAAATTCCTCATATCCTCAAGTTGACTATTTCCATAAAATTTAGTCCCTTTTGGAATCACCAAAGATTGTAAACCAGTTCCAGATAATGCACCAGGCCCCAAGACAACACCTTGTGGTAATTTTAGATTTGTAAGTCTTATACAACCAACAAGGGGGCAAAAATCAATATATTCCAAAGTCGAAGGGAGAACTAATTCCGTAATCTGGACCCTATTCATGAAAGCATATTCACCAATACCAGTTACAGTCCATTCCCTATCCTTATATCTAACCTTAGATGGAATAACAACTCTGCCAGAATAATTGATATTTGACTTAGAAACCTCTACAGTCCTTTTGGGAATAGAAGTTATCGTATAACAAAAATTGCCATACTTAAAGTCATACGCTTTTGCATAAAATGCAAAAAGCAGTAGTTGTATCACAATGATACTTCTCACATATGATTGTTTCATAATTTTACTTCTTTAATTTCATACAGCCCTTTGCTTCCAAAGCCTTCTTAAATCCAAACGACCAGAATAAGAATCCCCAATTTGTGAAGAACAATTTAGGAAGGGTAAATGACTCTATTGTACCATGTTGGTCCTTTCGAATATTGGTCACATGTACGGTAATCAAAATAGTCTTGAATAAGATGCCATTCTTTATTACCTTATAGGCCTCAAGGTCTTCATCTTTAAAGTTATACAATTCTTTTTTACGCTTATCTGTCCAAATTAGTCCCTCCGTTGTACACCATGCCGTTGGTCTTGAGCCGAACAGATATTTCAATGATGAGAATCTACACGTACTATATGAAGTACCAGAAACTGACTTTATGCCATATTTCTCAAATTTACTCTTAATGGCCTGCCTACATTTTCTGGAGAAATTATAGATAGGAGAGATGTTCTGTTCTCCTAAAACAGATATAGATTGGCTAAACAGACCTTTCCCATAAAAAACAAAACTCATATCTTTATAAGGGAGATAGGTTGAAAATCTACCCTTAAATGTCTTGTGGGAATAAATAAGAGCTTCATCTGCTAATGTTAGATATTCAGGGTAAATATGTCTCATTATACTCAACCATGGTCCGCTAGATTTAAACGTCTGACCTTCATGTGAAAGTTTTGCGCCATTTGCCTTGCAGTATTCATACAGTTCCTTAGCATTGCTTGATGAGACGCCATTAATCTCTATCTGACTCAAATAACCGAAATAGAGAAATTTACTTGTTAATCCTTGGATATTGAAGAAAGCAATATCAGGAATATTCAACTTCACACGATGAGTTCCAATGATTGACCATGTCCCTTCTTCGTTAAAAAACGGGATAGGAAACTGGAAGTGCTTCTTTGCATAAGATATCTCCTTTCCCCTTACCTCCAATTTTGGGGGGAAAATGAAATTCCCTTTAGCAAATCTACTTGCCTTAATTTCAAAGAATTTCTCCCTTACCTTTTTCTCTTCTGCCTCAAGTTGTTCTTTGAGGCCATTCTCGTTAAACTCAAACTGTTCCATAATTCAATAATTATATATTAAACATAAACTAGAAATCATATTATTTTAGATATTTCTTTAGTAAAAAAAATACTATTACTTGTATTCTGTGGCTTCAACTTATTTATATAACCATTATTAGCCCCAGAGACGTGAAGAATCGGGAAATATGTGTATGACCCAATTGTTTGTAGTCTAAAGCAATCTTTCCATCCTATCTTCTTCCTCATGACAGCAGATGCCGTTTTACATCCAACTGGGATAATTACATCAGGTTGAAAATTACATATCTCACAACTCAGCGTATCATAATAAACATCTATGTTAGGAGTATCAATCTTTGATTTGCTTCCTTCTGCTTTCCGAAATTTATAGAAATCTGTGAAGTATACACATAGATTACTACCATTATTTTGATAATAATTGTTGATAATATCTACAAACACTTGGTGAATAAGACCTTTGTTTGATATTCTCCAAGAATGAGAATGAAAACCGAATGGAGTTGAAAGTGCGATGCAATTAGGAGTATTTTGCATCTCTTTATCATTCCGTCTTGGGTCTTGGCCTATTACCATGATTTTTTTTGTGGCTGTTGATGGATCGTTAAGCCAAATTGGCAAATCAAGACCTGCATATATCCCATAACTTTGATCTGTTAGATAAGATGGATTTAGAGATGATTTCAAAACACCACCAGAGGTGAAATACAAATTTAGGGCTTTAGGTATATTTATATGAATCCTCATATCTTTGTATACTTCCAATACGGATTTTAACAATTTCCCAGTCATATTTCTATCATAGAGAAATCCCCTATTCAATATATGCCGATGTAATATTTCCTCAACAATCTTCTCAAAAGTATAATGAGGACAAAATTCACTATTTGTTATGTTCGGTATGTTCATAAGTTAATTTTTATATTGGGTTACATTTGGAAATACTCCATCATCAATTGCTTTGTTGATTTTCTCAACTGCCCGTTTTCGATCTGCATCAGAATAAGACATTGTATGTTCTTTATAAAGAGGGGTTATTACAATAGAATGATAACCTTGTTTTTTCTTCTTATTCAATTCCTTTTGTTCTGCATCCTTGTCTCGTTCAATTATTACAGCTTCTGGTATCTTCTTATATAATGGAAGTATTTTTTCTACCAAATAATAATTATGATTAGAGATTGCCAAATCTATCATGTTATCACATTTTTGGTTAACTCTTGTAGCATAACGAATATAGATATCATGAGACTCGGAAAATTTATAACCTGTATACATTGTCGGCTTATATTTTGTTCCTTCAATAATAGGTGTCCCCTCTACTGGTATTTCAGACACCAAAAATACTATTCTATCTATACTTTGCTTGTCTCCTCTAGCACATAGATACATTGCTTCTGCATTAAATACATAATCAAAAGCTTTTTCGTATTTATCTTTCTTATCCACCTTGTCAAAAGAGTTTGATTCAGACAAATAATCTTCTTGTATCTGATCCAGTATTTGGTGTGCTTTTTCAAAATCATGGGCTCTTGCAGCTTCTTGATAAGAATTATTGTCATCTCCTCCTTGGATAGAACATGATTTGGGAATAAATATATAAACTGCTACAATAAATATAATCAAAAATAACAGAATTCTGACAAAAACTTTCCTTCTCTTCCTGTTGCCTTCTTCTGTGATCCTATGTAACTCTGCATCTAAGAAGACATCAACTTCATCTGGATTAACACCTTCTGATAGAGCCTTCTTATGAATCGCATCTCGCTCTTTATTAGTAATAATGCCATCAGCCAAAGAAGCTTTCATCAAATTCTTTAATTCTCTTGAGTACATATTAAATTATTTATAATAATGCTAATCCAATTTTTGTTAATCTTGGCAATGATGCATAAAGGGCGATTCCTCCAATACCTGTCGCGACCACTCCTGCACCTAAGCCCCAAAGGAATGGATGCTTTTTGAAAGATTCAACAAGCTTGCTACCTGTTGAGTCTGTGCCAGAATCAGAAGAGTCAAATGGTCTGGATACAGCACCATCAGCAATCCTCATCGAAGCCTTTTGTTGATGTTGTAACTTAACCTGTTCCTGAGCTAAACGCTCCAACTCCATCTTTTGTTCATGCTTGATAGAGTCCATACGAACATCCTGGATATGCTGAGTATAGTTATCATACAGCTTTGATGCCTCAGCATATTGCTTTGAGTTAGCAGGTATCATCTTTAGATACCCCGATGGCATTGGATCGTATTTCTCACCAGCTGCAGCAATTGCATTCTTTAGCTCTGCCAAAGTCTCTGCTGCTTTCTGATTTTTCATATCCTCAAGTACCTGATTTTGGCGTTTCTGAGCATAAGCCATACACTCCTTTGCCTCTTGTGGTACTGAAGCCAACAAGGCATAAGCCGTTTCATAATCCTGCTTGCTTATAAAATCTTCAACGATGGCCTTGAATCCTTGTGGATTACTATTATACCAAGACATGATACGCTCTGAGGCTGTCTTCAACATTTGCTGGAGTGCAGGAGTGTTCTTGATGTCATTAATAGCATTTCTTGTCGCTTCTGTGAATGACGAGCCAACACCTTCTACATCTTCACTATGCGAGGCATAGACATCACCAGTCAGCATATTGGCAACTACATATGTAATGGTATACTTTGTTATCATCTTTTGTGGAGCTGTTCCTGTTGTCGCACGCCCCGTTGGAGCCATTACTGTAGCCAACGCAAAAACAGGAGAATTGCCATAACCACCAATGCCGTTTTGAGCTACAATTTGCATCATCTTTCCCACCATCAGCGATGAGGCATCTTCTGTAATGTCGCCTGTTGCTGCTGGAGGCAAAATGGTTAACTTGATGTTATTCTCGAATACCAAAGTCTTGATATCAAGATTCAGACTATCCAACTCTGCTCTTTTCTTATCTATAGCTGCCTGACGCTCTGCATCAGAGGCAAATGCTTGCTCACGCTCTTTGGGTGCAAACTTGGTACCCTGTTTGCCATTATTACAAGCCACCAATAGCATGATAGCTAATAGTAATCCTATATTTCTCATAAGCCACCTTATTATATTATAGACCACTAATCGTAATCAAGATCTCACCTAAGCCTTGTGCCTTATTCGTTGCCTTCACGCCCAAATTCTTACGAATAGCAGAACGGAATTCACGAGCCCAGTTGTAAACGCTATTTTGAGTTCCATCTTCATTCAATAATTTGATGCGGACGTTCACAAAGTAGATTTCATTATCGCTATTACGCTGCATCTTATAGGCACCTTTGATGGTGTGGGTGTTCAGATAATCCACAATCCAATCAGAATAGGTATCACCTTCTACATTCTCATCCGATAGTTTTACGTTAGAGCCTTTCTCAACAGCAACTCTAACTGTTACCTCGCGACCACGATAAAGAATATCTGAGAAATACTTAATGATATCTTCTGAGAGTTTGGGGAGTTTCTCGTTCAAGGATTTCTGAATGGCATCAACAACATTAGAATTCTCAATACCAGTCTCGTTAACTGTTGCCACCACCTTATTGGTATAGGCATCAAGAGCACGAAGGGTATATGATAACTGACGACTATTTACATTATGGCTCGCCAAATCCATCTTATTCTTATACTCCAACTCCAGAATGATGTCAGGCTGAGCTGTAGCTAGCAGTAATGTCTTGGAATCTTTCTCAAGATTATCTGCAATATCTGTCGCTTCTTGTGTATTTAGCTGCTTCAATGTCTGTTCCAAGTCATTGAGCGGATAGTTCATATCTACGAATGCGCCCTGAATAGTTGAAAGAATATGCTGATTGTCATTATTGGCCAAAAGATATTGCTGATAATCTCGCAAAACGAACTTGCGTCCCTCATAAGTTTGAGTCTTCAGAGAATTATACTCTTCGAGCAGGTTATCACTTGGCAATACCATTATCGTAGGAAGTGCCTGTTGGATAGCATTCACATCCTCACTCTCATAGTCGCCAGAGTTAGAAGCCTTTTCTGCAAGACTCTTGTTCTTCCCACCAGAACAGGCAGAAAAGCAACTAATTATGGCAAATAATGCAAAGCTAATAAAAACTACTTGAAATAGGTTCTTAGTCATCGTCTTCTCTATGTGCCTCAGCACCTTTAGGCACCCTTATTCAACATAGAAGCGTGGCACTGATATGTTCCATATCTTCTGTTGAAGGCCCTAGGAAAACCCATAATCCAAGATATAGTAATAGCAGTCCACGCAATACGTGGAAGCTAATTACGCTGTCGTCTGGATTATATTGTGAAAGTTTCCTAGGCTTTACAACAGTCAGACAAGCATAACGCTCCGTTAATTCCCACGATGTCCTGGAAGCAATTAAGTCGCTATCCGAGGGCAAATATAGGGAAAAATGCGCGGACTGCCAAATTTTTTATCAACTTTCTTATTCATTGTCTCAGAATTTAATTGATTTATGGCACAAAGATAAAAAAAAAGGATGAAACTTCGCTCATCCATTTCGTCCATTTGTTTTTGATACATTCTATTCTTTAGAAAGACTATCAATGAGTTTCAGCGTATAATCATCGATGGATTTCACTATATATTCTTTGTCTGTTTTGGTATATTTTGCTGATAGTTGCTTGACTGAAATCATATTAAGTTCCTTCAGATATGTTCCTGCTGAATAAAAAGGATTACGAGAACGACGCAGAGAGTCCTGATGAGCATCGAGAACTGTTGCGAAATTGGCCTCAACTGCCTTCTTGATATCAGACATCAGATGGTCGTCGACTTGAGATTTCTCTTTAGCATTAGGAGCAGAGGGCTTAGTTGTTTCAAACACAGAGTCTGGTTTGGCAGGAGGAGTCATCACAGAGTCTACAGTTTCTAAGCTATTATCAATCATTGGTTTGGATGAGTCATAAAACCATAACGCCAACACAACAGCAAATACAGGAATCGACGCCAACCACCAACGATTATACGACTTTTCGCTTGGAAGTTGGTTAAGCATCTCTTCTGCAGACTGATACCGCTTAAGAGGATCCTCTTGCAAACAGCGATTCTTCACCTTATTATATATAGAGGGAAGAGGAAGCGTTTCTAACATCTTACCAATAGCATAGATATCTGTACGTTCATCGATGTTTTTTCCTTCCACTTGCTCTGGGGCAGCAAAGCTATCTGTTCTCCCTGTTGTATCAATAAAAACGTCTGAATAGCAGAAACCCAAATCAGTAAGTTTTACGTCATGACCAATACGAGTTATAAGGATATTATCAGGTTTTAAATCAAGATGTACAATCTGATGCTGATGCAGATAGCCCACAACTTCAAGAAGTTGCGACAAAAAGCGATTGGCATTCTTTCGAGACTTGAAATAGTCTGGATGGCTGATGACGAACTGCTTAAGAGTCTCACCATCCACATATTCAGTCAAGAGATAATCATCGCCTTTCGACAAATATCTCACCAAGTGAGGATGATCGAGACGATAACCTGTTTCAAACTCCTTCTGCAATGCTAACACATATCGTGGATCAGTCATGAGTTTAGGTTTCAGACGTTTCATAAAATGCAATTTACCATAGAGTTTCACACGATAGCAATCGCATGTAGAACCACTCACTGGCAATAGCTCTGCATCAGAAAATGAAGGCTGATTATTTGAGAACTCAGAGGTTTCCATAGGCTAAAGGAGTTTATAGTTGATGCCTTGAGCCTTGCCTGCTATAAATTTCCCAAGGTCTTTCCCCTCTCTCCATACATGGCTAACCAACATAGGGTAGCCCTCAATCAGATGAGTCATTTTAATTTCATCATCCTCGCTGAGTTTGCTATTCACGCTTTTTACAACAAGGAATCTACCATCGCCCAGATATTCTAATTCAATCGAGCGATCAGGTAAATAGCTGACTTCGATTCTCTGCCCTTTTGTAAGATTGCAAACACGGATTACATCGTCGTCAGTATCAAAGGAAGAGTTGCTCTTGTCATCGAAACACTTGAGTATTTCCCAATTCTCAAAGCCCAGGTATTGTGCTATAATGTCAAGAGTAGATTCTCTTGGTGTTCGTTCGTCGTCAATAAAACCAAGAAGTCGTTTTAGCGTATTCACACCAATATGCTCACCTGTCACTGTCTCAATGTCGAGTGCCAAATAATCACAATCAGAAGGCAATCTCATGTCTCGCCCTGACTTCTCCTTTAACAACTGTTCGATATAAAAAGAAAATCTCATAATAAACTATATCTTTTGCAAAAGTAGACATAATTTCCCAAACTCAGCACATAATTGAGCGTTTTTTATGATTATATTGGGAATAAAAAGTAAGGGAGATAAAGGATTGAAATTATAACACAGTACAGAATTATTCCCAAAAATTTGGATATATCCGAATTTCAACTTATCTTTGCATAAATATAAAGATGAAAATGGTGAATAAAAGAAATGCAACAGGAGTGTTGGGGCAAATGATTACAGAAGTTGATCCTGTAAAACTCGCTAAGACACGAAACCGAATGATCGTTGCTGCAAAAATAGCAGATGCGATGAAAGCCAAGAATCTGATCGCTACCCAGAAGTTGAGTTCAAGTCATTAGTGGCAAGTGAACCTCTTCCAGAACCTGAGCCTTGAAGAGAATTCTTGCTAAAATTGCCAAATCACCTACATAACTACATAAAATCGCTGTGATGACCTTTATTTAGAGGTGTTTGCGTAGATTTATTAACTACATAAAAACTACATATAACTACATAAAACTACATGAGAACTACATAAAATTGGGGCAAATTTGGAAAAACAAGGGCTGAAATGGGGTGTTTAGACCATTTAAAGTGGGATGAATCTACCTTTAAAGGGGTATTTTAGACGTTATAGTCTGATAAATTCTCTAGAGAATTTGGAGGTTTAGACGGAGGGAACTCTGACTTTAGACGGAGGAAAGTCCTAAATTCTCTAGAGAATTTAAAAAGGAGTAAGGTAGTTACTTATAGTCTACCCTACTCTTTCTTGGACTTTAGACTATCTATCGATAGGCGAAAGATAGTCTTTTGCATCCTAAAAGATCATCTTTTGAGGGGTAAAAGATAGTCTTTTGTAGATAATTTGGTGGGTAAAATTTGGAAAAATCGGCAAATCCATGTAGTTATTATGTAGGTTTATGTAGTTATTATGTAGGTTGAATATTGAAAGAAATGCTTTATTTAAATGGGTTTTGAGAGATTTTATGTAGTTATGTAGGTAATTTTCTAATTTAGAGAAAGAAAAATAAGAATTTAGAGAAGAGAAAACGTTATTTGAGAGTATCCGCCTCAATTAATTTGGTTATCTCAGAAAAATTGTGTACCTTTGTGCTCGTTTTCAGAATTAACAAGGAATATGAATATAACACTAATAAAACGAGACGGACAAAAGGAGGTAATTAATCGCATAAACCTGGAGCAGATGGCTGGAGTCATTCAAGGCAAAATGCTGGAAGAATCGGTTCGCGAATTTCGTGGGTATTACCACCTCATGAAGACGCAGCGACTCGACGACGGACAGATAGCTACCAACTGGAAAGGTGGCATCAAGCTGCCTCGCGTATGCTTTGCTGCTGAATGGGTGAATCGCAAGGGCCAGCGCAAGATGCTGAACTATAACGGGTTGGTGGTGCTCGAGGTGAACAATCTGCCCAACTACGAGAAAGCAGTGGAAATCAGGGAGTTGGCAAAGAAACTGCCTGAAACGCTGATGTGTTTTCTGGGTGGATCAGGTAAGAGTGTGAAGATTGTGTGTAGAGGGGAATTGTTTGATGGTGGTTTGCCTGAGGGCGATGAGGCCATCCAGCAATTCCACCTTAATATATACAATACGGCGCGAAGGGCTTATCAGAATCAGTTTGGCTTCGACATCGAGTTCCTGGAGCCTCGACTGGACAGAACGGTTTACGTGAGTGCCGATCCTGAGATGGGCTTCAACCCAGAGGCTCGTCCGTTCTATGCCGATACAGAGCGACACGACTTGCCCCAGCCTGTAGCCATCACTGACGAAGAGGACCATCTGATGCCTGGGCGAACTATCACACGAACTTATCAGCTAAATTGGTCGTTTATCGTCGATCAGGTGCTGGGCCGCTATTTCGACCTGCCCGATGAGGAGCGCGAGGCCAAGTTGATCATGCAGATTGCCACGATGTGTATGGATCAAGGCATCCCCAAGGCCCATGCACAAGGATTGACGATGCTCTATCCTGTTTTGGGCAGAGACAAGTTGCTGGTGGAAAAGCTTTTCCAGACGGTTTATAGTGTGCTGGAGCAGGAGGAGTATCGCAAGAAGCACAAGATCAAGCCTTTGAAGAGTGTGCCAGAGGATACCATTCAGGCCATGAGGACTGAGATTTTCCTGAACTCGAACTTCGAGATGCGCAAGAACCTCTTGACGGGTGTGGCTGAGTATCGCGAGAAGTTTAGCGACGACCAGCGATTCAAGCCCCTGACGGAGGAGGTGCGCAACGATATGACACTGAGAGCCACTGAGTTAGGACTGAAATCGTGGGATCGCGATGTGAACCGTTTCATCGATTCCACACGCATCGAACAATTCGATCCTGTAAACACCTGGCTCGACAAACTTCCAGTTTGGGATGGTCATGATTATATCGCTGATGTGGCCAAGCGTGTGCCCACCTCTCAGCCTCATTGGGAGAAGTACCTGAAGTTCTGGTTCGTAGGTATGGTTGGTCAATGGCGCGAGAGCGATAAGCAGCTGACTGGCAATGCATTAACGCCACTTTTGATTGGTCGTCAGGGTTGTGGTAAGACACGATTCTGCAAGATTCTGCTGCCACCAGAATTGAGAGATTATTACAACGATAAACTGAACTTCAAGAATGAGTTCGACTTGAATATCGCCCTCACCTCGTTTGCCCTCATCAACATTGATGAGTTTGATAAGACTACGAATTCGCAGCAGATTGTGCTGAAATACCTGTTGTCGTCGAGCGATGTGAAGTTCCGTCCGCCTTACGGCAAGACCATCAAGCAGTATCGTCGATATACCTCGTTTATTGGCACTACCAACCAGTTGAAGCCCTTGGTGGATCCCACAGGTTCTCGAAGATTCGTTTGTGTGGGCGTGGATGGCAACATCGACTTCACGGATAACCTGAATCATCGCCAACTCTTCGCCCAGGCGCTACATCTATTTAATAATGGTGAGCGTTTCTGGCTGAACGATGCAGAGATTGCTGAGCTGATTCGCGAGAACGAGCCTTATCAGCACTTGAACGATCTGGTGGAGATGATTGGCGAGACGTTCCGTAGTCCGAAGGACTCAGAGCAGGGCAATTGGTGGAGCTTAGGCGATATCAGCAAACTCCTCGCCAATCGCTATGCCAACTTCGATCCGGAAACCAGTTTCAAGAAGATAGGCAATGCCCTGAATGATGTGCAGTTCCACTTTAAGAACAAGCGTACCACCAATTGCATGCTGTACTGGTTGATTGAAAAATAAAACACAAAGAATGCTATAAAAACAATTGTCCCGAGAGCTTGTGACCCTCGGGACGCTTGCGTCATAATAAATAATGATGCTTTACAGCATTGATTAATTATTAATTGTAGATTTAAAATGCACTTGTTT
>Ga0310697_10004323_pt1 | contig 14072 bp, 9 predicted proteins | sample 172DNAGHGlowgp2_FD_203883 | JGI IMG/M metagenome (GOLD analysis project Ga0310697, IMG submission 203883) | Sheep rumen microbial communities from Palmerston North, Manawatu-Wanganui, New Zealand - 1728 DNA GHGlow gp2 (v2) (version 2) | ecosystem: Host-associated > Mammals > Digestive system >...
CCATTGAGCCTCTGTTAAATCTTTATGGTAAAATGAATTTGACATAAGCTTTTCACTTCTTTCAAATTCATTTTATCAGAGAACTGCTTATGTTTTTCTTTTACTTGAGTTTACCAACAACCCCTAAGAAAAATCAGCGACGAACTCATAAGGGTTCGCCGCTTTTTGTTGCGTATAAATTATTTTTCGCTGTTCAATGACGTGCTCAGCGGCACGAGAATTTTTTCTTCGTAACACTCAAACGCGTGGTCAACCAATTCTTCGTCGGGCTTTGAAGTCAACGCGCTGACAACCGGGACGATAACCAAGCCCGCCAACATCGCAATCGCGCCCGAATTTATCGGCGACTGCATTATCGCGGGGAACATCGGACGCACCAGCATGTTTGCCGTCATAAGCACGCTGCCGAAGATAAAGCACGTCCAACACGCCGCCGTCGTGACGCGTTTGGAGTAAAGCGAATACATGAACGGCGCAAGGAACGCGCCCGCCATTGCGCCCCAAGACACGCCCATAAGTTGCGCGATAAAGTTCACCGAGCTTTTGTACTGCACGAGCGCAAGCACCGCCGAAATCGCGATAAACACCACGACCAAGCCGCGAATCATCAAAACTTGCCGCGCATCGCTCATGCCCTTGACGAAGTTGTCTTTAATCAAGTCAAGCGTCAAAGTCGAAGCCGAGACGATAACCAGCGACGACAGCGTTGACATCGACGCCGACAAGACCAAAATCACGACGAGCGCAATCATGCCTTCCGATAAGCCGCTTAACATCGTCGGAACGACGGAATCGTAGCCGTTAGCCGCAATGTCGATTTGGTCGGAGAACAGCCGCCCGAAGCCGCCCAGGAAGTAACAACCGCCCGCAACGACGAACGCGAACAGCGTCGATATGACGGTGCCCTTTTGAATCGCCTGTTCGTTTTTTATCGCGTAGAACTTCTGAACCATCTGCGGCAAGCCCCACGTGCCCAGCGAAGTCAAAATTACGACGAACAGCAGATTCAGCGGGTCGGTGCCGAAGAACGAAGCGAATATCCCCGGCGTCGACGAAACTTTATCGTCCGTGACGCGCGCCAAGCCGTCGAGCGCAACAATGAAGCCGCCCTTCGACTCAAGCACCGCGTAGATAACTGCCGATATGCCCGCCAACATCACGACGCCCTGAATGAAGTCGTTAATTGCCGTCGCCATGTAGCCGCCCGCAATGACGTAGACCGCCGTCAGCACCGCCATAAGCAAAATGCAAACGGAATAGTCAATGCTGAACGCCATGCCGAACAGCCGCGACAGACCGTTGTAAAGCGACGCGGTGTAAGGTATCATGAAGATGAAAATAATAATTGCCGCGCCGATTTTCAGTGACGGCGAGCCGAAACGCTTTTCAAAGAACTGCGGCATCGTTGCGGTGTCGAGGTGGCGCGTCATGACACGCGTGCGCCTGCCGAGGATAAACCATGCCATCAGCGAACCGATAAGCGCGTTGCCGATACCTGCCCACGTCGCCGCGATTCCGTACTTCCAACCGAATTGCCCGGCGTAACCGACGAACACGACCGCCGAAAAATAACTCGTGCCGTAAGCGAAAGCCGTCAGCCACGCGCCGACGTTGCGCCCGCCCAAAACGAAGCCGTCAACGTCCGTGGCGTGCTTGCGGCAGTAAAGCCCTATGCCTATCAGCACGGCGAAATACAATACGAGTAAAGCAACTTTCATTTGAAAACCTCCGTTGTCAGCTGTTAGCCGAATTCCTAAAAGCTAAAAGCTAAAAGCTAACAGCTAACAGCTAAAAGCTTAAAGGAGTTGACCGCTCATGATTATCGACGTTCACACGCACATTTTTCCCGAAAAAATTTCTGCCGCCGTCATCGACAAACTAAGCCGCATAAGCCGCACGCACGCTTTCACCGACGGCACGCTTGACGGCTTGCGAAAGTCAATGGACGCCGCGCAGATTGATTTATCGGTTGTTCTGCCCGTTGCGACAAACACGAGCCAAGTCGAAAAAATAAATTCGTCCGCCGCCGCGCTCAATGAATGTTTCGGCGACGCAGGGATTTTGTCACTCGGTTGCATTCACCCCGATTACACAAATTATCGCGAGGAACTCCGCCGCGTGAAAAATCGCGGGCTAAAGGGTATCAAAATTCATCCCGTTTATCAAGATACGAACCTTGACGATATAAAATTTCTGCATATCCTTGACCGCGCCGCCGAATTGGATTTAATCGTCGTGGCGCACGCGGGGCTTGACATCGGCTTTCCGGGCGCAGTGAAGTGTTCGCCGCAAATGGCGCGTCATGTTGTCGACGAGATTGGCGATTTTAAGTTCGTGTTGGCTCACATGGGCGGCTGGAAAAATTGGGACGACGTGCTTAAACTTTTGGGCAACACGAAAGTTTTTATCGATACCGCGTTTTCCACGGGCACGATTGTCCCGCGCAGCGACAGCCGTTGGGAGCCCGCCGACTTGAAACTTTTGGACGCCGCGCAGTTCATGACGTTCGTCGAAGTCTTCGGCGCGGACAGAATTCTTTTCGGCACGGACAGCCCCTGGTCGTCGCAACGTGATTCGCTGGAATTTATACGCGCCTTGCCGCTCGCTGTCGCCGACAAAAATAAAATCCTCGGCGACAACGCAAAACGCTTGCTTGGGATTGGCTGTCAGCCCGCGTAAAAAAATCCCCGACGGTCGTTTGACTGCCGGGGATTTTTACTTGTCCCTTGTCCCTACTTAACGAGCTTTGTACCGCTGATGCGATAGTCATTGCCGTTGACGTTGAAGGTCGTCGCCGTGAAATCTTTCAGCGTGAGCGCATTTGCGGTCGAGCCGACTTTGAACGCGATTGTATTCGCCGACTTATTATAGGTGCCGCTGAACGTGCCAGTGATTTGTAACAAGTCGTCATCGCCGAAATCAGTTATTACATCCTTGCCCGTCGTGTAAATAAATGTGTCCGCGCCTGCGCCGCCCGTGAGCGTGTCATTGCCTGAGCCGCCCCACAGTGTGTCGTTGCCGGTGTAGCCGCTTAGCAAATCGTTGCCCGCGTTGCCTTCCAGATAATCGTCGCCGTTTTTGCCGTATATTATGTCGTTGCCTGCGCCGCCGAGAATAGAATTGTCTAGCGCATTGCCGACGATACGAGTTGCCTTCGTGCGGCTTGAGGCGTCGCCGACCGCTATGCCCGAAGCAAGCGTAACCTTCGCCGCCGAGCTGTCGTCATAGATTATGCCGCCGACAATCGTCGTGAGCTCCTTGCCCGCCTTGTCGATTATCGTCAAGTACCGTTCGTTTTTGACGGTCACTGAGCCTTTGCCGACAGTCAACACTGCGTCCGAGCCGTCGACAGTCGCACTTGAGAGAGCCGCGCCGAGCGAGATTTTGTCGCCCGCCGCATAGTCTGTGATGATGTCGTTGCCCGCGCTGTAGATGAAAAGGTCATTGCCCGCGCCGCCGGTGAGCGTGTCGTTGCCCTTGCCGCCGCTTAAGGTGTCGTCGCCGTTCTGACCGCTTAGCCTGTCATTGCCGTTGTTGCCTTCCAGATAATCGTCGCCGTCTTTACCGTATATTATATCTTTGTTCGCGCCGCCGAGGATTGTGTTGTCGAGCGCGTTGCCGACGATACGAATCGCCTTTGTGCGGCTTGAGGCGTCGCCGAGCATAACGCCCGAAGCAAGCGTAACTTTCGCGGCGGCGGTGTCGTCATAGGCGGTGCCGACGATTGTCGTTTCCGTGTCATTGGCGTCAATGACGGTGATTTTTTTGTCGATGCCGTTCTTGACGGTGACCGAGCCGTATGTTCCGATGTCCATGACAAGATTGGAGTTGCTTAGGGACAAGCCGACGATTTTGCCTTCGGTGAGCTTGATTTTATCTTGTCCCGCCGCATAGTCGGTGATAAAGTCTGTGTCCGCCACGTGGACGAAAAGATCTTTGCCCGTGCCGCCCGTGAGCGTATCGTTGCCCGTGCCGCCGATTAATGTATCGTCGCCCGCGCCGCCGTTTAAGCTGTCGTTGCCCGCTTCGCCGCCGAGGTAATCGTTGCCGTTGCCGCCGATGATTTTGTCGTTGCCAGTGTTGGCGAAGACGGTATCGTTGCCTGAGCCCGTCGCGATTGAATTGGCACTCGTGTTGCCGATTATCATAATCGGTTTCGTCAGAGCTTTGGCGTTGACGTTCTTGACTGTGGAGGCGTAATCCGAAAGATACAAGCTGTCGTCGGGGAAATTGTCGGCGAGCGTCAAGAGCGCGCCTTTAACAGTGGTCGTGTCAGCGGCGGAGATGCTTGTTTGCGCCACGGATTTATTTGCTACAGCCGAGTTTAAGGGATTGACGTAAGTGTAGTTTTCCGAGGCTTGCTTGGCGAGGTAGCGCAGGAACATGTAGCCGCCCGCGTAGGCGTCCGCCGTGCCGGTTTTGGTATTCGTCAGATCAAGCGCGGTGTTTAACCTTGAGGCGTCGTTCGACAGAGCAGAAATTCTGGTGCCGTGATGGTCGTCAATGCCGTGAGTTAGTTCCGCCGCGCCCTCTTTTATGAATTGCGGCAAGTTATCAACGCCGGTGATGTTTGCGGACATTACCGCGTGAGTGAATTCGTGAGCAAGGGTGCGGTCGAGGTAAGCCGAAGTCGACGAGCTTTGCCCGTCAAGATTGCCGACCGTCAATCCGTCGTAGTACTTCATATTGACAGTCATAGCGAGTTTGTAGGCATCTGCGTAGCCGCCCCAAGTCCACGTCGTTGCTAAGGCAGTATCGTTGTCATCTTTGACAAAACCGAAGTAAATATCATTGACCGTAGCTGAAGATTTTGAGCTGAAGCCAAAATTGTCGCCGTAGCTTTCTGCGATAAGGTCGAGCGAATTGCCTGCCCAACACGTTTGCAAGGCTTGCCAAATGTAGCGTTGCTTGTCGTTGTTAAGATCGCTGTAGTTGATTTTTGTGATTGAATAATTTTTGGCGTTGAAGGTCGAAAGGTAAACCTTTAGCCCGTTGGTCGTGAAAGTGTTGTCCGTGAAGTTATTTACCGTGCCGCTTTCGGGGACGACGCTAGTGGCAGTTTTCGTGATGGAGCCGCCCGCGTCCGAGCCGGTGATTGCGCCCGTGTCGTCGTTGCCGAGGATTATGCCGCACTTTTCGCGCAGGAATTTGTCGCCGTCATTGTAACTTTCGACGTCGGCAACCATTTGATTGATGGCGGATTGAATACTTTTGAAGTAGCCGCCCGACGCCACGCTTACTGCTTCGTCCAGGGCATAGACGCCCGAAGCCTCCGTAGTGTCGAGCGAGCCCATGAAACTTTTGATAACGTCTTGCGGCGTGAAGACGTTGGTTGCGTTCGCGTAGTTTTTGCCGTTGATGTTGACGGTCTTGCCCTTTGCGCCGACGAGGGTGATTTTGCCCGAATCCGCGACGGTCACTATGCCGTTGCTGCCGCTGACTTTGTAAGAGAAACTGCCACCAGGGATCGTGAGGGTATCGTTGGAACTCCAGCCGTAAATTGTGTCGTTGCCGGAATCGTATTGATAGAGGCGACTTGCCATCGTTGAGCCGTAGATTATGTCGTCGCCCGCGCCTCCGCTGACTGTCGCGTAGGCACTGCCGAGGCTGATTCGGTCGTTGCCTGCGCCGCCGTTTATAGAGTGTTCTCCGCCGCCCGCGACTGAAATGATATCCGCGCCGTCGCCGCCCGATATTGTGTTGCCCCAATGGTCGCCAATGTTAATCGAGTCGTTACCTGCGCCGCCGTAGATTTTCGTCCGAAAGTGGTTGCCGACAATTATGTCGTTACCCGCGCCGCCGACAATCGTCGAGTAGTCATTGTAACCGCTGATTGAGTCGTTGCCTGTGCCGCCGTTGATTGAAATGCGTTCACCGCCATTATCAATGGTGTCGTTGTCCGCGCCGCCGTTGATTGTCACACGAGAGCTGGACACATTGTAAATCGAATCAGCACCCGCGCCACCATAAATTGAAACATTATTATTGTAGGCATTTGTTACCGAATCGTTGCCGTTGCCACCGTTGATTGAAACCGAATTGCCATAGTTCAAAAAATCGTCGTTCCCTTCGCCGCCCGTAATAGTGACGTTTTCACCGATGTTGGCGATATTGTCGTTGCCGTCGCCGCCGTAAATTGAAACTTTTGCACCGCTATTTTCGAGACGGTCATTGCCGTCGCCGCCTTCGATTGTGACAGCATTGCCGGTAGTGTAAACGGTATCGTTGCCTGCAAAACCGTTAATTTTTACCTTACTGCCGCTGTTTTTAATGGAATCGTTGGCGTTCGTCCCGTTTATGGTTTTGTTGGAAACAGTGTTATTGATAGTTTTACCGGCGTTTACCAAAGTGCCGTTGATGTTGATGTACGGCAGGTGCGCCGTTCCGCTAAGGAGAATCGTGCCTTTTCCGACGGTGACAATAATGTCGTTGCCGCTGACTTGAGTGGAATAGCCGCCCGATACGCTTAGCGTCGACGTATCGTTGAAGCCGCTGACGGTGTCATTGCCGTCCCCCGAATTGTATTTAATCACTCTGTCCGAGGTGAACCAATCTAAAAGAATGGAGTCGTTACCCTTACCGCCTGCGATTGTCAAAGAGTAGCCTAGACTACAATCAATGGTATCGTCGCCCGCTCCACCGTTAACGCTACCGTCGCCGTAAATTTTATCGTTGCCTGTGCCTCCGTCAATGATTCCGCTACCGGAAATGGTGTCGTCGTCCGCGCCGCCGTTAATGGTTCCGCTACCTGAGATAAAATCGTCACCGCTGCCGCCGTTTACGAAGCCGTGGTAGTTTTCGATTGAGTCGTTACCCGCACCGCCGTTAATTGTGACTTGAGAAGCACTGAGGTTGGAAACGTAATCATTTCCGTCGCCTGCGTCTATTGTTATTTTTTCGCCACTGATAATGTCGATTAAATCGTCACCCGCGCCAGCGTTGATTGAATTTTTGGATCCTTCGCTTGTAATTTCGTCGTTGCCGGTGCCGCCGTCGATTGTGACGTTGGAATCGTAGGAGTTGGAAATGCAATCGTTCCCCGTGCCTCCGTTGATTGAGACGCTATCGCCGTAGCTGGAGACTGTGTCTTTTCCGTCGCCGCCGTCGATTGTCACGTTGTCACCAGAACTGTAGACAGAATCGTTGCCCGCGCCAGCATTTATACTGACGAAACGAGTGTAGTCACCGGCAAAATAATTATCAATCGTGTCATTTCCGCCCAGCGCGTTTATCGTGACGCGAGGGCTCCTGTTGCGAATCGAATCTGCGTCACTCGTGCCCGTGACAACCGTATTGGACTTGCTGTTTGATATGTCAGCCATAAAAATCATCTCCTTTGCAAAAACCGTCGAGTTAGAGCTTACTGTAATAATAATTATTATTTTTTCTGTGTCAATTTTCTGCCGAGGAATTTTCAATAAAAATTTTCCCTGCCGAATGACTGCGACGCATGAAATTTCTACCGCCCGACAAAAACTAAACGACGTTACAAATTTTTTTCATTAAGGTATGCTAAACTTGCAAAGCTTACGTAGAAATTTTTTTCACGGGGGGAAAGCATATGTTTGAATTCGACGAAAACACGTTAGACCAATTCGCGAAGATAAAAGTAATCGGCATAGGCGGCGGCGGCTCAAATGCCGTGAACCGAATGATCGAATCGGGCTTGGAGGGCGTGGAGTTCATTGCCGTCAATACCGATTCGCAGGCGTTGCTGATGAGCAAGTCGCCCAAAAGAATGCAAATTGGCGAAAAACTTACTCGCGGACTGGGCGCGGGTGCTCGTCCCGAAATCGGCGAACGCGCCGCGCAGGAAAGTCGCAACGACATTTTGGAAGCCCTGCGCGGGTCTGATATGGTTTTCATAACGGCGGGCATGGGCGGCGGCACCGGCACGGGTGCGGCTCCCGTCGTCGCCGAATGCGCTCGCGAAGTCAACGCGCTGACTGTTGCCGTCGTCACGCGACCCTTTGCCTTTGAAGGTCCCAAGCGCAAAAAAAATGCCGACATGGGCATTGAAAAACTAAAGCGCAACGTCGACGCGATTATCACAATTCCTAACGACCGTTTGTTGCAAGTCGTCGACAAGAAAACCCCCATGACTAAGGCGTTCGTTATCGCCGATGATATTTTGCGTCAAGGCGTCAAGGGCATTTCTGACTTAATTGCGGTGCCCGGCGTCATTAATCTGGACTTCGCGGACGTGCAGTCGATTATGAGCAATGCCGGTGCCGCGCTCATGGGCGTGGGCGAGGCGTCGGGCGAAAACGCCGCCGTCGAGGCCGTCAAGAAAGCCATTGCCTCCCCGTTGCTTGAAACAAGCGTCGACAGCGCGCGCGGCATTTTGCTCAACTTCATGGGCGCGCAAGATTCGCTGTCGATGATGCAAGTCAACGAGGCGTCAACCACCGTGCAAGAAGCAGCGCACCCCGACGCCGAAATCATTTGGGGCGTCAGCGTTGACGATTCGTTGGGTGATACTATCGTCGTCACGATTATCGCCACGCGTTTCGGCGAGGAAGAAGCCGCGCCCGTCGAAAAAGAAATCCCTCCGACTAAATTTTATCCCCCGCCGTCGAATCAAAACCCCCGGCAAGCACAAAGTCAGCAACAATCGCAACAGCCGTCGAATCAAGAGCCGCCGCCCTATAACAGAACTGCACAACCGCAACAGCCCGAACCGCCCAAAACGAATAATCCGTTCCAAAATATCATTCCGGACTTTTTTAACAATCGCCGAAACAGACGCTGACCGACGGAGGGTTGAAACGTGTTCGAGAACAATTTTGATAACAGATTCGTAAAAGTCAAAGTCGTCGGCGTCAACACCGCCGGCGCGGGAAATTTATCGGGCGGGCTCACCGCCCTTAATTTTATGCTTGAACAGAACTTGCCCGGCGTGAATTGCTTGGCGGTCGACAGGCAAGACACCGCAAATCTTGACGGGTGCAACGCCGCTCACAAGCTGCGATTGCTTGACAGTGACGACGAAAAAATTTTGACGAAAAAACTGTGCGGCGCGGATTTGCTGTTCGTTGTAGCCGACGAGGTTTGGGAAAACATCAAAGCCGTCGCGCTTGCCGCACATTGCGCAAAAAAAATAGGCGTGCCCGTGATTTTCATCGCCGGCGGGAATTTCGAGGATGCCGAGGATGAAATCATATTCGACGCGCTGATTAAGTTGCCCGGCAAGAATTTCGGCGCGGACGCCTGCAAGGTTGTCAAGAATTGCGTCGAGACCATGATATTGCCGGGTCAGCCGAAAATCGACGTGAAGGACATCGCCGAGGTCGTCAAACATTCTGCCGCGATTTTGAGCTACGGCGAACGCGACGGGAAAAATGCTGTCGTCAAAGCCGCAAAGGCCGCCCTTGAACACGCCGAGAGCTCTGACGAAAATTTCAAGACCGCCGAAAAAATTTTAGTCAACGTCACTGCCTCCAAGGGCAATATGTCACTGGAAGAAGCCGAGAAACTTTCGCGCCTGTTCAAACGTCGCGCACCCAAGGCTGAAGTTTTGTTCGGCTTTTCAATCGACGATTGGCTTATCGACAAGGTCAAGATTCTGTTGCTTGCGTCAGGCAAATTTAACTAAGTCAAGAATTTCTTGCGGCGTGTCAACGATAATCTGCGCGCCGCTGTCAACGAGCTCACTGCGCGGACGAAAGCCCCACGTCACGCCGACGGCAAGAAAGCCCGCGTTCAGTGCCGTTTGAATATCAACCGCCGTGTCTCCGAAATACGCAACATCCTCCGCCGCGACGGCGATTTTTTTTGCAATGGCAAGGGCGCGCGTCGGATCGGGCTTGCGAGGCTGTCCGGGTTCGTCGCCGCTCACCGCGCTGAATTTTATCGGCGCAAGAACTTTTTCCGCAATTTCGACCGCCGCGAAGTGTTGCTTGTTCGTGCAAATGCCGAGCGGAATTTTTTTTGCCTCCAACGCCGCCAAGAATGTCATTATACCCGCGTAGGGCTTGACTTTGTTCGTGCAGTTGCGGGCGTAACATTCGTTGTAGTAAGCCAACGCCGCGTCAACGAAGTCGGCTTTGTCGGCGGGCAGAGCGCGAATCATCAGCTTGCGCGCGCCGTTGCCGCAAAATTGTCGAACTTCGTCGAGCGTCCTCAGCGGGAAGCCGTAATGCGCGAGCATTTCATTAACGCTTTCGTGCAAGTCTTCAAGCGTGTCGGTCAGCGTGCCGTCCATGTCAAAGATTGCGGCTTTGTAAGTTTTCATTCAATCGCCTCCATTTCGTCGAGCCGTCGCAAAAATTTTTCGAGCCGCGCAAGCTCGGCGGCGTTGCCAACTTCACGTCCCGAATAGAAAAATTTTATCGTCGGAAAACTTTCAGCCCGCGCAGATTTTAAATTCGTGCGTCGAATCAGTTCGTTGACGGTGCCCGCGTTCCCGTCGAGGATTTTCACGTGCGCCGGCAAAATTTTTCTCATCGTGTCCTTGAAGTAGTTGAAGTGCGTGCAACCCAACACCAGCGACGAAAATTTTTCCCAAGCGTAGGACGCAAGCTCCCCGCGCAGATATTTTTCGACCGCCGCCGATTGAAACTCTTGACGCTCCGCGAATTCGACAAGACGCGGCAATGCCCGCAATTCCGCCAAATCCGCCGCGTGCAATTTTTTTATCAACCGATGAATTTTTTCGCCCGTGATTGTTATCGCCGTCGCCGTGACCAAAACTTTGCGCTGCGGGAAGGTGTCCAACGCCAACTTCAACGCGGGCTCCATGCCGATTATCGGCAACAAATATTTCTTGCGCATTGCGCCGACCGCCACCGATGTCGCCGTGTTGCACGCCACGACGATTGCTCCGACGCCCTGCGCGATTAAAAATTCAAATGCCTCGTCGACAAAGCGCAAAACTTCTTCGGGCGTCTTCGTGCCGTAGGGGACGTTGTCTTCGTCCGCGAAAAAGATAAATTCCTCCGACGGCAAAATTTTCATTGCGTGGTGTAAGACCGACAGCCCGCCCATGCCCGAATCGAAGAATCCCAATTTCATACGCTTAATCCCGCCGCCTTTATCAAAATGAATATCGCGAGCCCGACGACCGAACCGACGATTGAGCCGTTGAGCCGTATCCAAATAAAATCTTGTTCCGCCTTGTCGTAAACCAGATTGTTCAGCTGTTCTTCGGTCAAGCGATTCAATGCCGACCTTGCGACTTCGCCGACCAGCGGTTGCGCGTGAAGTGCCGCCCGCGCCGTCAGTTCGTCGATAAATTTTTCAAACGCCGCCCGCGCAGGTGTATCTTCGCGCAGGAGCCGCAATAATTTATCGTATTCATCGTTGAAGACTTGCACGAGCAGGACGCCCAAGCTTTTGACGCCGTGTTTGTGAGCCTTCACCGCCTTCGCCAACGCTTCGTCAATGTCGACGGTTGAGATTTGCTTTTCCAGGTGAATCAGCGCGAGTTCAATCGCTTCCTCCAATGGCAGGGCGGTTGCGGCGTCGATTTGTATCCGTTCGACCAAGTCTTTGAATTCGGGCGTTTCGCTGAGCTCCGAAATTTTCATGCGGCATTCGTTGAGCGTGCGGCGGTGCAGTTGCGAATCGGCGGCGAGTTCGTCAAGCAATTTCAACAGCTGAACTTGCATGATTCGCGCCGCTTCTTCAAAGTTCACGAGGTCAAGCATTTGCGCCAGCCCCGCCATTAAGATTGAAAAGCCTCCCATGTTTTTGGTCTTTTCGTTGGCGTATTCTTCTAAAATCGCTTGAAGCTTGTCGCACGTTTCGGGTTTGGCGGCGGTCTTGCGCATCGCCTTGACTATGCCGATAAAAATTTCGCGGTCTTTGTTGTTGCGCTTGAAGTGCCCGCCGAAATCGTCAATTAAACCCTGCGCGGGGATGTCGCGGATTATACGGCGCAATTCGTTGGCGATCTGCTTTGAGCGCGTTTCCTTGTTCTGCGCGGCGACGTATTTTTTCACGACGTTAAACAGCTCCGCGACGGCGAGCTTGCGGGTTGATTCGCGGGCGAAGTAATCGACGATACGCGGCATAAGCTTGAAGTCTCCGAGCTTTTTGAAAATCGTGCGACGCGAGAAAAATTCTTGTTGAACCATGACGACCGACGCCTTGACGAAATCCTTGCGCCTGCGCGGTAAAATGGCGGTGTGGAAGGGAAAACCCAGCGGCTTTTTAAAAAGCGCGGTCACTGCGAACCAGTCAGCTATGCCGCCGACGAGTGCCGCCTCCGTCACGAAAAGCAAACCTTCCGCCGCGACGTTGCCGGGGAACGTGACTTTTATGCCGACAGCCGCCAAAAAACACAGCGCGGCGCAAAGCAACGTTGTGTCAGCATTATTCCACCTGTTCAAAGCGTCAACCTCCCTGCACCAAGCGTTCGATAAGTTGCGCGACGACGAACAGCACCATGCCGACTGCCGCGCCGCAAACCGAGCCGTTAATCCGGATCATCTGCAAATCGTCAGCCACATGCCCTTCGACGAACTCAGTCAACTCGTCGTCGCTGAATTTGTCAAGCCGTTCGCGAATCATCGTTGGAATCTGCCCGCGATACTCTTCAAGCAAGCCCTCGATAAAATCTTTTATGAGCTTGTCGAATTTTTTCTGCAACGACTTATCGCGAATGAATTCGTCAATCTTGGCGTCGACGAGGTAATCGACGGCGTCGCGCCAAATGACGGGCTTGCGTTCGACTTCGACAATCAGCGTGGTCTTGGGATTGGCTGCCTGTTGTCGGCGCAATTTCTCCAGAATCTTCGGGTCGGTCTCGCCTTTGACGTTCACGTCCAGCCACGTCTTGATAAAGTTCACCGCGTCGAACTTTTGCATGAAAAGCCCCGTGATGTCGTCGAAAAATTTTTTTGTGTTGAAAGTGCCCGCCGCGCCCGTGACGAAGCCGCCGAAAGTTTTAATCATCTCGTCGGCGGCGTTGGCGGTCTCGCTATCGACAAGCGCGCCCGTTGTGTTCAAAACTTTTTCGGCGTCGCTGATTTTCTTTTCGACCGTCTCGTTTAGGATGTTCAAAATTTTTTCGTCGGTCAAGTCCATTGAGCTGAGCACGAGCGCGCGTCCGGCAGAGTCGCCTTCGTAAGCCTCGCGCAATTCGGTTATCTTCTTGAGGATTTCGGCTTGCATGTGCGGGCTCTGCAAAATCTTATGTCCGGTGTCGAACAGCGCGATTAAAATTTTTCGGCTGTGCTTGTCGCTCGTGACGACCTTGATTACGGCGTCGAAAAGTTTTTGCGCGTCGAGATTTTTGATTTCGGTTTCAAGAATCGGTGCGACGCCCTGCGCGATTTTTTTTGTGTCAAGCCCGCCGAACAGCTCGCCCATGACTTCGCGGACAAGGAGCTTTGTTTTGAGGCGTCCTTTGTTCTGTTCGAAGTAGTCAATCAGCAACTGCGCGGTGTTTTCGTCGCGGACGGTCTCCATGATGTTTTTGGTGTTGAGCAAATCGGTGCCGACGAATTCAACGATTGCGTCCATGATTCGCGCCCGATTGCGCCTTAAAATTTCTGTGTGGAAGCCGATGCCCAGCGGTTTGCGAAAAAGAGCCGTCACGCCGAACCAGTCCGCCATGCCGCCGATTGTCGCCGCAAGAAAGCCGTGATTCAGAAGTCCAAGCACGAAACCGCCCGTCGCGCCCGTCATTATAAATTTCAGCGGCGATATTTCCGGCAATGTTGATACCGCAAGCAGGGCACTCGTCGCCAAAGTCGCCGTCGCCTTTGTTTTGTTCTGCAAAAAAATTTCACCTCCGTTTGTTGAAAATATTTTATCACGAATCGGGCGCGCTGTCTTCAAAAAGTTTTCAGGCAACAAAAAACCCCCGCTCATCACGAACGGGGATTTTTTTGCTCTCAAGAGACCGCAAGCGGTATGAGATCTGTCGCGACCTCGTCGCCTAGGGTGCTTCCGCATTGACAATTATCGTCGTGGTAAGTTTCAAAACCGTAAACGGTACGAGACGTGTCGCGACATCTAGGGGTTGTTGGTAAACTCAAGTAAAAGAAAAACATAAGCAGTTCTCTGATAAAATGAGTTTGAAAGAAGTGAACAACTTATGTCAAATTCATTTTACCACAAAGATT
>Ga0310697_10004324_pt1 | contig 14072 bp, 9 predicted proteins | sample 172DNAGHGlowgp2_FD_203883 | JGI IMG/M metagenome (GOLD analysis project Ga0310697, IMG submission 203883) | Sheep rumen microbial communities from Palmerston North, Manawatu-Wanganui, New Zealand - 1728 DNA GHGlow gp2 (v2) (version 2) | ecosystem: Host-associated > Mammals > Digestive system >...
CCTCTCTGGGTCCTCTCTACCCCCTCTCTGGGTCCTCTCTACCCCCTCTCTACCCCAACTCTACCCCCTCGCCGCATCAAACATATCATATATACGCCCGTCGCAAGCGTCCGCGACACCCCTGTCCCGGACCGGAAAAAGTGCCGCCGTCGGCCGACGGCGGACCCGCCAAAACGGAACTTTTCGCGCCCGACGCCGCTCGTTTGCACACCGATACGACATCGCCGACAGAAAAAATGTGGCGTGGCTTGCTATTGATACACAGTGTGTTGTGAAAAAAGTACGGCCCGAAAACAAAAAAAACTTTGTCAGTATTGGAAAAAGTAGTATTTTTGCAGCCTCAAACGACGAAAAAAGTCGGGCGAAAAAGAGCAAATTGAAAGACTGAAAAAGCGCCGATGTAACTCAGTTGGTAGAGTAGCTGATTTGTAATCAGCCTGTCGGGGGTTCGAGTCCCTTCATCGGCTCGAGGTCCGGACCTCACTCAACAGAGTTCTCGGACCCAAATAATGGGGGAGTCGCATAGCGGCAATTGCAACAGACTGTAAATCTGTCCTCGGAAGAGTTCGGTGGTTCGAGTCCACCCTCCCCCACGAAGTGAAGACTTCGCACAAGCGGAAGTAGCTCATTTGGTAGAGCGATAGCCTTCCAAGCTATAGGTGGCGGGTTCGAGCCCCGTCTTCCGCTCAAAAAAAGCGGAGGCCGACTGGGAACCAAGGCCGCCGGACAAGAAGAAAAGGTTCTCCTGAAGAGAGTGAATAGTGAGAACATCAAAAGCCGCAGTAGCTCAGTGGTAGAGCGCTTCCTTGGTAAGGAAGAGGTCACGAGTCCGACTCTCGTCTGTGGCTCTCTTTAATGCCGAAAGGCTGAGAAGAAGACAAACTGAAGCAGAGGACGTGAGCCACAGTGCCCGCCCTCTTTGAACGTGAAATAAATATAATTGTTAACATTTAATACGTATTAAAATGGCAAAAGAAAAATTCGATCGTTCCAAACCGCACGTCAACATCGGTACCATTGGCCACGTTGACCACGGCAAAACCACCCTCACCGCCGCCATCACCAAGGTGCTCGCCGAGAAAGGCCTCTCCGAAGTGAAGAGCTTCGACGCCATCGACTCCGCCCCCGAAGAGAAAGAGCGCGGTATCACCATCAACACCGCTCACGTCGAGTATCAGACCGAGACCCGTCACTACGCCCACGTCGACTGCCCGGGCCACGCTGACTACGTCAAGAACATGGTCACCGGTGCTGCCCAGATGGACGGCGCCATCCTCGTCGTCGCCGCTACCGACGGTCCCATGCCCCAGACCCGTGAGCACATCCTGCTCGCCCGTCAGGTTGGCGTGCCCCAGCTCGTCGTCTTCCTCAACAAGTGCGACCTCGTCGACGACCCCGAGCTTCTCGACCTCGTCGAAATGGAAATCCGCGAGCTCCTCAACTCCTACGACTTCGATGGTGACAACATCCCCATCATCCGTGGTTCTGCCCTCGCCGCCCTCAACGGCGAACCCAGCGGTGTCAAAGCCGTCGAAGAACTCATGAACGCCGTCGACACCTGGATCCCCCTGCCCACCCGCGCTGTGGATAAGGACTTCCTCATGCCCATCGAAGACGTCTTCTCCATCACCGGCCGCGGCACCGTCGCCACTGGTCGTATCGAGACCGGCGTCGTCCACACCGGCGACCCCGTCGACATCATCGGTATGGGTGCCGAGAAACTGAAGAGCACCGTCACCGGCGTCGAGATGTTCCGCAAGATCCTCGACGAAGGTGAGGCCGGCGACAACGTGGGTCTGCTCCTCCGCGGTATCGACAAGAACGAAATCCGTCGCGGTATGGTTATCGCCAAGCCCGGCTCGGTGAAACCCCACCACAAATTCGAAGCTGCTGTCTATATCCTCAAGAAAGAGGAAGGCGGCCGTCACACCCCGTTCCACAACAACTACCGTCCCCAGTTCTACTTCCGTACCACTGACGTGACCGGTACCATCACCCTGCCCGAAGGCCGCGAGATGGTCATGCCTGGCGACAACCTCACCATCACCGTCGATCTTATCGCCGACATCGCCCTCAACGAGAACCTCCGCTTCGCTATCCGCGAAGGTGGCCGCACCGTCGGCTCTGGCCAGGTGACCAAGATCCTCGAATAAGAGAACCACAACAGGTTATTGGCCGGACAACCTCTGGCCAATAACCTATACAGGGGCATAGTTAAATGGTATAATGGCGGTCTCCAAAACCGTGGTTGGGAGTTCGATTCTCTCTGCCCCTGCCAAGAAGAAAAAGATCAAAAAAAGATGTCTAAATTTGGTGAATATGTGAAGTCAAGCTACGACGAACTGGTGCACAAAGTGTCGTGGCCTACATTCAAAGAGTTGCAAAGCAGCGCCGTCGTCGTCGCCATTGCATCTCTTGTCATTGCCCTCGTCGTCTTCCTCATGGACGTCATCTTCGGCGTCCAGCCCTGGGGATGGAAGGGCCTTCTCGGATACTTTTACCAGCTGCTTGGATAAAACACCCGCGGCACACAACGTCAGGAGCCTTGCTTCCCAAATCACTTTGAGGCCCCGGACATCAGCTGCACGGCCCAGGCGCGAAGTTAAGTATATTTTCACTGCCCCTTTTTAACTCAATCCAATGGAACAGCAGGAAAAAAAATGGTACGTCGTCAGAGCAATCAGCGGCAAGGAGAAAAAGGCTAAAGAGTACATCGAAAGCGAAATGGCCAAACGCGGCTGGAGCGACGATGTGCCCACTGTCCTCATCCCTACCGAACAGGTGGTGGCCATCCGCAACGGAAAGAAAGTCGTCAAAGAACGAAACTACTTCCCAGGCTACGTCATCATCGAAGCTGACCTTCGAGACGAAATCATTCCCGTCATTCAAAACATCCCCAACGTACTCGACTTCCTCCGCGAACGCGAAGGAAAACCCATCCCCATGCGCAAGGCCGAAGTCAACCGCATCCTCGGCAAGATGGACGAGCAAATGGACGGTGTCGACATGATGGACCGCTTCATTGTGGGAGAGAACGTCAAAGTCATCGACGGCCCGTTCAACAGCTTCAGCGGCGTCGTCGAAGAGGTCAACGAAGAAAAGAAGAAACTGACGGTTACGGTCAAAATCTTCGGTCGCAAAACCCCTCTCGAACTCAGCTTCTCGCAAGTCGAAAAAGAGCAGTAACAGAATCAACTAACACAATTAAAATTTACATCAATGGCAAAAGAAGTTGCAGGATTGATTAAATTGCAAATCAAAGGCGGTGCTGCTAACCCCGCACCCCCTGTGGGACCGGCTCTCGGTGCCAAGGGCGTGAACATCATGGAGTTCTGCAAGCAGTTCAACGCGCGTACACAGGACCAGGCCGGCAAAATCGTCCCCGTCATCATCACTGTGTACACCGACAAGTCCTTTGACTTTGTAGTTAAGACTCCTCCTGTCGCTGTCCAGCTGAAAGAGATGTCCAAGGCACAGAAAGGTTCCGGCGAACCCAACCGTGTCAAAGTCGCCTCCGTCACCTGGGAGCAGGTGCGTCAGATCGCCGAAGCCAAAATGCCCGACCTCAACTGCTTCACAGTTGAGAGCGCCATGAGCATGGTGGCCGGCACAGCACGCAGCATGGGTATCACCGTTACGGGTGAAAATCCCCTGACAAAGTAAAAAAAGTTGAACCGTGGTAGCATAAGTAAGAGCCGAAGACACCAAACACTCCGACACCGAAAATGCGGTGACCACAAAAAAAGACCAAAATGGCAAAACTCACAAAAAAACAGAAAGAGGCTATCGCCAAATTTGACGGCAGCAAGCTCTACACGCTCGAAGAAGCCGTGAGCATCGTGAAAAACATCACCTACACCAAATTCGATGCTTCGGTCGATATCGACGTCCGTCTCGGTGTTGACCCCAGAAAGGCCAACCAGATGGTTCGCGGCAGCGTCACCCTGCCTCACGGCACGGGCAAGACCGTCCGCGTTCTCGTGCTCTGCACCCCCGACAAAGAGGAGGAAGCCAAAGCTGCAGGTGCCGATTACTACGGCTTGGACGAGTACATCACCAAAATCAAGGCCGGCTGGACCGACGTCGATGTCATCATCACCATGCCCAGCTGCATGCCCAAAATTGGTGCCCTCGGTCGCATCCTTGGCCCCCGCGGCCTGATGCCCAACCCCAAGACCGGTACCGTTACCATGGAAGTCGGCAAGGCAGTCCAGGAAGCCAAGGCCGGTAAAATCGACTTCAAAGTCGACAAATTCGGTATCATCCATACCGCCGTCGCCAAGTGCTCCTTCGACAACCAGAAAATCGTCGAAAACGCCCGCGAAGTGCTCCAGATGATCATGAAGCTCAAACCCAGTGCCGCCAAGGGCACCTACGTCAAGAGCATCGCCATCAGCAGCACCATGAGCCCCGGCGTCAAAGTGGACACCAAAGCCGCTACCTTGTAACTATTAAAAAGAACGAAACATTATGAGAAAAGAACTGAAAGACCAACACATCGACGCGCTGTGCGAAGAGATCAAGGCCTATCCGAGTCTGTACATTGCCGACATCGGAGGTCTGAACTCGGTGCAGACCAGCAAGCTGCGTCGTGCCGCCTTCCGCAAAGAGGTGAAGTTGGAAGTCGTCAAGAACACCCTTCTCATCAAAGCTCTCGAAAAGTCGGGCATCGACTACAGCGAGCTCTTCCCCGTGATCAAGGGTGAAACCGCCATAATGCTTTCCAACACCAACAATGCGCCTGCGAAGCTCATCAAAGACTTCCGCGCCGCCGAAAAGAACGCCACCAAACCCGTTCTCAAAGGCGCCTACGTCGAAGAGTGCTTCTACATCGGTCACGAGCATCTGGACGAACTGGTCAACATCAAGTCCAAAAACGAGCTCATCGCCGATATCGTCGCCCTGCTCGAGTCGCCCATCAAGAACGTCCTTTCGCAGGTCCAGTCGGCAGGCAATACCATTACCGGTGTGCTGAAAACTTTGGAGGAACGCGAGGCCTAACAGCCAAGCTAAAAAGGCCCGGCTCAGCCTTATGTGAGCCATAAAACAAACAAACAATTAAAAAAACAATCAAAAATCAATAAGTCATGGCAGACATTAAAGCTATCGCTGAAGAACTGGTTAACCTTACCGTTAAGGAAGTTAAAGAACTCGCTGACGTCCTGAAAGAGGAGTACGGCATCGAACCCGCCGCCGCTGCTGTCGCAGTCGCCGCTGCCCCCGCCGCCGGTGGTGCTGCCGCCGCCGAGGAAAAGACCTCGTTCGACGTCATCCTGAAGGGTGTCCCCGATCAGACCAAGAAACTTGGTGTTGTGAAGGCCGTCAAAGATATGGCTTCCCTCGGTCTGAAGGAGTCCAAGGAACTCGTCGACAACGCCCCCAAGCCCGTCAAGGAAGGCGTCTCCAAGGACGAGGCCGAGAGCCTCAAGAAGGCCCTCGAAGAGGCTGGTGCCGAAGTCGAGATCAAGTAAGGTTACCTCAACCTTGCAATAATACGAGGAATATGGCCTCCGGCATGGTCCGGAGTGCCTATTCCTTGTTGCTGTGGAATTCGGTCCCATAGCACCGACACCCCCTCAAGCCGCTGCAAAGGCTTACCCTTCAGAAACTTGCGAGATATTGATAAACAAAGATTAATCATTTAGTCCCTTGGCAAAAAAAGAACCCACAGTAGTAAATTTCGCGTCGGTACGCAAATTTGATTACCCGGATTTTCTCGATATTCAGGTGAAGTCGTTCAAGGACTTCTTCCAGATCGAAACCAACCCCGACAACCGTCTGGACGAAGGGTTGTACAAAGTCTTCAAAGAGAATTTCCCCATCACGGATGCGCGAAACAATTTCGAACTTGAATTTCTGGATTATTACATCGACCCCCCGCGGTACACCATCGAGGAGTGCATCGAGCGCGGCCTCACCTACAGTGTCCCCCTGAAGGCCAAGATGAAGCTCAGCTGCAAAGATCCGGAAAACGAGGACTTCCAGACTCTGGAACAGCACGTGTATCTCGGCATGATACCGTATATGACTCCGAAGGGAACTTTCGTCATCAACGGCGCCGAACGCGTCGTGGTGTCACAGTTGCACCGCTCTCCCGGTGTCTTCTTCGGTACACAGTTCCACTCGAACGGTACACAGCTGTATTCCGCCAGAATCATCCCCTTCAAAGGTTCGTGGATGGAGTTCACGACGGACATCAACAACGTGATGTACGCCTACATCGACCGTAAGAAAAAACTGCCTATCACCACCCTGCTGAGGGCTATCGGTTACGAGTCGGACAAGGACATTTTGGACATCTTCGAGTTGGCCGAAGAGGTGAAGGTCAACAAGAACAGCATGAAGAAAGTGCTCGGCAAACAACTGGCCGCCCGTGTCGTGGAGACCTGGACCGAGGACTTTGTGGACGAGGATACCGGCGAAGTGGTCTCCATGGAAAGAACCGAGGTCGTCATAGAACGCGACGTCGAACTCACCGAAGAACACATAGCCAAGATACTGGAGTTGGATATCAAGTCGATTCTTATCAAGGCCGAAGACAAAGACGGCATCGACTACTCCGTGATATACAACACCCTCAAGAAAGACACCGCCAACAACGCCAAGGAAGCCTGCGAGTACATCTACCGCCAGCTGCGCAATGCCGAGCCGCCGGACGAAGAGACCGCCCGCAGCATCATCGAGAAGCTCTTCTTCTCCGAGAAACGCTACGACCTGGGCGACGTGGGCCGCTACAGAATCAATACGAAACTCAACCTTGATGTGCCCGACAACGTGCGCGTGCTCACCAAGGAAGACATAACATCCATCATCAAATACCTGGTGGAGCTGATCAACCAGAAGGCCGAAGTCGACGATATCGACCACCTGTCGAACCGCCGTATCCGCACCGTCGGTGAGCAGCTCTCCAACCAGTTCGGCGTGGGCCTCGCCCGTATGTCGCGCACCATCCGCGAGCGTATGAACGTACGTGACAACGAGGTGTTCACCCCCACAGAGTTGATTAACGCCAAGACCCTCTCTTCGGTCATCAACTCGTTCTTCGGCACCAACCAGCTGAGCCAGTTCATGGACCAGACCAACCCGCTCGCCGAGCTGACGCACAAGCGCCGCATCTCGGCCCTCGGCCCTGGCGGTCTGTCGCGTGAGCGTGCCGGCTTCGAGGTCCGCGACGTTCACTACACCCACTACGGTCGTCTCTGCACCATCGAGACCCCTGAAGGCCCGAACATCGGTCTTATCTCCTCCCTGTGTGTGTACGCCAAAATCAACGAGCTCGGCTTCATCGAGACCCCCTACCAGCGTGTGGTCAACGGTCAGGTCCAGCTCGACGAGGCTCCCATCTACCTCTCGGCCGAAGCCGAAGAGAACAAGACCGTCGCCCAGGCCACCACTCCGCAGGACGAAGAGGGCCACATTACGGTGTCTAAGGTGAAAGCCCGCCGCCAGGCCGACTTCCCCATCGTGTCGCCGGAGGAGATAGACCTCATGGATATCGCGTCGAACCAGATCGCTTCCATAGCAGCATCGCTCATCCCCTTCCTGGAGCACGACGACGCCAACCGTGCCCTGATGGGATCGAACATGATGCGCCAGGCCGTGCCTCTGCTCAACCCCGAAATCCCCATCGTGGGAACAGGTATAGAAGAGGCTGTGGCACACGACAGCCGCGTCCTGCTCAACGCCGAGGCCGACGGTGTTGTGGAATATGTCGACTCGACCAAGATCGTCATACGCCACAACCGCACTGAGAAAGAGCGTCTGGTGTCGTTCGACGACGACGTGAAGGAATACAAACTCACCAAATACCAGCGTACTAACCACTCCACCGCCATCAACCTGCGCCCGATTGTGAAGAAGGGCGACAAGGTGAAGAAAGGCCAGGTGCTCTGCGAAGGCTATGCCACACAGGGCGGCGAGCTGGCCCTGGGCCGCAACATGATGGTGGCTTTCATGCCGTGGAAGGGATACAACTTCGAGGACGCCGTCGTCATCTCGGAGCGCGTGGTCCGCGAGGATATATACACCTCGGTCCACATCGAGGAGTTTACCCTCGAAGTGCGCGAAACCAAGCGCGGCAACGAGGAACTCACACGCGACATCCCGAACGTTGGTAACGACGCCACCAAGGACCTTGACGAGAACGGTATCATCCGTATCGGCGCCGAGGTGAAAGAAGGCGATATCCTCATCGGTAAGATTACGCCTAAGGGCGAGTCCGATCCCACCCCCGAGGAGAAGCTGCTGCGTGCCATCTTCGGCGACAAAGCCGGCGACGTGAAAGACGCATCCCTTAAAGTGCCGCCTTCGCTGCACGGCGTCGTGATAGACAAGAAACTCTTCGCACGTGTAATCCGCGACCGCAAGGCCCGTGCCAAGGAGAAAGAACTGCTGGCAAAGCCCGAGGAAGAGTACCGCTTCGAATGCGAGGAGCTGAAAGACAAGCTCATCGCTCAGCTGCTGGTCATCTTGAACGGCAAGGTCTCTAACGGTGTCTACACCAACCACCGCGAGGAGCTGATCCCCAAGAAGGTGAAGTTCTCTGCCAAGACCCTGAAGTCCATCGACTACACCGAGGTGAGCCCCAACAAGTGGACCACCGACAAGGAGACCAACGCCCTCATCAAGGAACTGCTCAACAACTACAATATCAAGTTCCGCGAAATCTCCGGCCGTTTCACCCGCAACAAGTTTGCCCTCACCGTTGGCGACGACCTGCCGAGCGGCATTGTGCAGATGGCCAAGGTGTACATCGCCATGAAGCGCAAACTGCGTATCGGCGATAAGATGGCCGGCCGCCACGGTAACAAGGGTATCGTGTCGAAGATCGTTCGTTCCGAGGATATGCCGTTCCTGGCCGACGGAACCCCCGTCGACATCGTCCTTAACCCGCTGGGCGTGCCTTCGCGAATGAACCTGGGTCAGATCTACGAGACCGTCCTCGGATGGGCTGGCAAGAAGCTGAACAAACGCTTCAAGACCCCCATCTTCGATGGCGCCACCCTCGAGCAGATAAACGGCTACATGCGTGAGGCCGGGCTGCCCGAAAACGGACGTACCTATCTCTATGACGGTGAGACGGGCGAACGTTTCGACCAGCCTGCCACCGTCGGCTATATCTATTACCTCAAGCTGCATCACATGATTGACGACAAGATGCACGCACGCTCCATCGGCCCCTACTCCCTCATCACTCAGCAGCCCCTTGGCGGTAAGGCCAACTTCGGCGGTCAGCGCTTCGGTGAGATGGAGGTCTGGGCTCTGGAGGCTTACGGTGCATCGCACGTGCTGCAGGAAGTCCTCACCGTCAAGAGTGACGACGTGATGGGCCGTGCCAAGGCATACGAGGCTATCGTCAAGGGCGACAACATGCCCGTGCCCGGTATCCCCGAGTCGTTCAATGTGCTGGTCCACGAGCTGCGTGGCTTGGGCTTAGAGGTAACGTTTGATTAAAATAAAAGACCTTAAGGTTGAGAGAGTCTGAAAAGCTTGGATACCTTAAAGACCTTAATTAAGAAGAGAATATGGCTTTTAAACAAGAATCTCAGTTAAAAACTGACTTCAACTCGATAACCGTCAGCTTGGCATCGCCCGAGTCTATCAAGCGGCGTTCCTATGGCGAGGTCACAAAACCGGAAACCATCAACTACCGTACGTATAAACCCGAGCGCGACGGCCTGTTCTGCGAACGTATCTTCGGCCCTACTCGCGACTGGGAGTGCCACTGCGGAAAGTACAAACGTATCCGCTATAAAGGCATTGTCTGTGACCGCTGCGGTGTCGAGGTGACCGAGAAGAAGGTGCGCCGTGAACGCATGGGCCACATTGAGCTGGTGGTCCCCATCGCTCATATATGGTTCTTCCGCTCCCTGCCCAACAAGATAGGCACGCTGCTGAACATCCCCTCCAAGAAACTCGATCAGGTCATCTACTATGAGAAGTATATAGTCCTGCAGCCCGGTAAGGCCGTCCTTAACGAGATGCCGGTCCAGAAGCTCGACCTGCTCACGGAAGAGGAGTATTACATGATACAGGAATCGCTGCCCGAGGACAACGCTCAGCTGCCCGACAGCAATCCCGACAAGTTCATCGCCGGCATGGGCGCCGAGGCTCTGTACACGCTCCTCGCCGAGCTGGATCTCGACAAGCTGTCGTACGAGCTGCGCGCCAAGGCCTCGCGCGAGACCGCCGTGGCCCGCAAACAGGATGCCCTGAAGCGCCTGAATGTGATCGAGTCGTTCCGCGAGTCTCAGCGTACTATGCAGGCCCGTGGTATGGACAACCGCCCCGAGTGGATGATTATGAACATCATTCCTGTCATCCCTCCCGACCTGCGTCCCCTCGTCCCGCTCGATGGTGGCCGCTTCGCTACCAGCGACATCAACGAGTTATACCGTCGTGTCATCATCCGCAACAACCGCCTGAAACGCCTTGTGGAAATCAAGGCCCCGGAGGTCATTATGCGCAACGAGAAGCGTATGCTTCAGGAAGCAGTCGATTCTCTGTTCGACAATAGCCGCAAGGTGTCGAGCGTGAAGTCCGAAAGCAACCGCGCCCTCAAGTCGCTCTCCGACGCCCTGAAGGGCAAGCAGGGTCGTTTCCGCCAGAACCTCCTCGGTAAGCGTGTCGACTACTCCGGCCGTTCCGTCATCGTGGTCGGCCCCGAACTCAAAATGCACGAGTGCGGTCTGCCCAAAGACATGGCGGCCGAGCTCTTCAAACCCTATATCATCCGTAAGCTCTTGGAACGCGGCCTCGTGAAGACCGTCAAGTCTGCCAAGCGTATTGTGGACCGCAAGGAGCCTGTCGTGTGGGAAATCCTGGAGAACATCCTGAAAGGACACCCCATCCTGCTCAACCGTGCTCCTACGCTGCACCGTCTGGGTATCCAGGCCTTCCAGCCCAAGCTGGTCGAAGGCAAGGCTATTCGTCTTCACCCGCTCGTGTGTACCGGCTTCAATGCCGACTTCGACGGCGACCAGATGGCTGTCCACGTGCCTATGGGCAACGCCGCAATACTGGAAGCTCAGATCCTGATGCTCTCCACCCACAACATCCTCAACCCGGCCAACGGTGCTCCTATCACCGTGCCGTCGCAGGACATGGTGCTCGGCCTCTACTACATGACCAAACCCCGCCACACCACCGATACCGAAGTGGTCCATGGCGAAGGTCAGCGTTTCTACTCGGCAGAAGAGGTCATCATTGCCTATAATGAGAAGCGTGTGGACCTGAATGCATGTATCAGCGTTCAGATGCCGCTGCCCGAGGGTCATGACGAATACAGCTATATCAAGACCGACAGAACATTCTCAGAGGTCATAAAGGACAAAAACGGCAAGGTCCTGACCGACATCGACTGCAGCACCCCCGCCGAGGTGGCTCTGCATAGCCGCACCGAGTACGAGGTGAAGCGCGACCGTGAGGGCAACGTCATCACCGATGCCAACGGCCATTATATTAAGACCAACCGTCTCCGTACCACTGTCGGCCGTGTCATCTTCAACCAGGTGGTGCCCGACAGCTATGGTTACATCAACCAGGTCATGGGCAAGAAGTCGCTGCGCGACATCATCGGTGACATCTTCACCGAGTGCGGCAACGCCGTGACGGCCACGTTCCTGGATGACATCAAGAACATGGGTTACCGTCAGGCATTCCGTGGTGGCCTCTCCTTCAACCTGGGTGATGTCATCATCCCGGCCGAGAAGGAACAGCTCATCGAGAAGGCCAACGAAGAGGTGGAAGAGGTTATGGCACAATACGCCATGGGTCTTATCACCAACAACGAGCGCTACAACCACGTAATCGATATCTGGACCAACACCAACAACCAGCTTACCGAGACTCTGATGAAGCAGCTCAAAGCCGACAACCAGGGCTTCAACCCCATCTACATGATGTATGACTCGGGTGCCCGTGGTAGCAAGGAGCAGATCCGCCAGCTCTCCGGCATGCGTGGCCTTATGGCCAAGCCCCAGAAGGCTGGTGCCGCCGGCAACGAAATCATCGAGAACCCAATCGTCTCCAACTTCAAGGAAGGCCTCTCGGTGCTCGAGTACTTCATCTCCACCCACGGTGCCCGTAAGGGTCTGGCCGATACCGCTCTGAAGACGGCTGACGCCGGTTACCTCACCCGCCGTCTGGTCGATGTGGCTCACGACGTCATCATCACCGAGGAAGACTGCGGCACCCTCCGCGGTCTGCCCACCACGGCGCTTAAGAAAGGCGAGGATATCGTCCAGTCGCTGGGCGAGAAGATCCTCGGCCGCACCTCGGTACACGACATCTACCATCCTCAGACCGGCGAACTTATCGCCCATGCTGGCGAAGAACTCACCGAAGAAATCTGCAAAAAGATCGAGGCCTCGCCCATCGAAGAGGTCGAGATTCGCTCGGTCCTCACCTGCGAGTCGAAGCATGGCGTCTGCGCCAAGTGCTATGGCCGCAACCTCGCCACTGGCAAGATGGTCCAGAAAGGCGAAGCCGTGGGTGTCATCGCTGCCCAGGCTATCGGCGAGCCCGGTACACAGCTCACACTGCGTACCTTCCACGTCGGTGGTGTGGCCGGTGGCAACATCGGTACCACTTCCAGCCTCCAGGCCAAATACGAAGGCCGCCTGATTATCGACGAGCTCCGCTCCATCCCCTACACCGACAACGACGGCAACACCTACCATGTCGTCATGGGTCGCTCGGCCGAGATGCGCATCGTCGACCCCAACACCGACATCACCCTCTTCTCCTCGCTGCTCCCCTACGGCGCCAAGCTCTACAAGGCGTCGGGCGAGCTGCTCCAGAAGGGCGACCTCATCGCCGAATGGGATCCTTACAACGCTGTCATCATCTCCGAGGTGGCCGGTAAGGTCTCCTTCGAGAACGTGATCGAGAACGTCACCTTCCGTGTCGAGAGCGATGCCCAGACGGGTCTTCAGGACAAGGTCGTCATCGAAAGCCGTCAGCGCACCAAGAACCCCACCCTCAACATCGTCGACTCCGAGGGCAACATCCTCAAAGTGTACGACCTTCCGGTCGGCGCCCACATCGGCGTCGAGCAGGGTCAGGACCTGCGCGCTGGCGACATCATGGTCAAGATACCCCGTTCCTTCGGCAAAGCCGGCGATATCACCGGCGGTCTGCCGCGCGTCACCGAGCTCTTCGAAGCCCGCAACCCAAGCGACCCCGCCATCGTCGCCGAAATCGACGGTATCGTCTCCATCGCCAAGAAACTCAAACGCGGCAACCGTGAGATCACCATCACCTCGAAGACCGGCGAGCGCCGTTCCTACCTCATCCCCACATCGAAGCAGATCTTGGCTCAGGACAGCGACTATGTGAAGGCTGGCACCCCGCTCTCCGACGGCGCCATCACCCCGAGCGACATCCTCGCCATCAAGGGCCCGATGAAAGTCCAGGAGTACATCGTCAACGAAGTCCAGGAGGTCTACCGCCTGCAGGGTGTGAAGATCAACGACAAGCACTTCGAAGTCATCGTGCGTCAGATGATGCGCAAGGTGGAAATCGAGGACCCGGGCGACACCCGCTTCCTCGAGGGCGACCTGGTCAACCGCCTCGACTTCAACGACGTGAACGACCGCATCTTCGGCATGAAGGTCGTCGAGGACGCCGGCGAAAGCACCACCCTCTCGGTCGGACAGATCGTCACAGCCCGCGAGCTGCGCGACGAGAACTCCGCCCTCCGCCGTCAGGACAAGAAGCTGGTCACCGTCCGTGACGCCCACCCGGCCACCTGCCGCCAGGTGCTCCAGGGCATCACCCGCGCCTCGCTGCAGACCAAGTCGTTCATCAGCGCCGCCTCCTTCCAGGAGACCACCAAGGTCCTCACCGAGGCCGCCATCAACGCCAAGTGCGACACACTGCAGGGCATGAAGGAGAACGTCATCGTCGGCCACCTCATCCCCGCCGGTACCGGACTGCGCGAATACCAAGACCTCGTGGTCGGCAACGCTCCCGCTATGAGCGCCGCCAAGGAGAAGTAAACGCGCCTTACACTCACAAGCCAACCCCAGAGGCCCTGCAGCACCCGATGCCGCAGGGCCTCTTTCCATACC
>Ga0310697_10004325_pt1 | contig 14071 bp, 12 predicted proteins | sample 172DNAGHGlowgp2_FD_203883 | JGI IMG/M metagenome (GOLD analysis project Ga0310697, IMG submission 203883) | Sheep rumen microbial communities from Palmerston North, Manawatu-Wanganui, New Zealand - 1728 DNA GHGlow gp2 (v2) (version 2) | ecosystem: Host-associated > Mammals > Digestive system >...
GGAAACAGCTGCTTCAGGATTTGGGTGTAGACGATGGTGGGGTACTCCGGACGCATGTCGTGGCGACCGTCGGGCGAGTAGGCGTCCTCTGAGCGCAGTCGGCGTGCGGCGGTGTACTTGTTGACCATAGAGTCCATGCAGCCTGGCGAGATACCGAAGAACAGGCGCGGGCGCCCCAGCTTCTTGAAGTCGCGGTAGTCGCCGTGCCAGTCGGGCTGTGGGACGATGGCCACGCGATAGCCTGCTGCCTCGAGCACCCTTCCGATGACCGCAGCGCCAAAGGAGGGGTGGTCGACGTAGGCGTCGGCCGAGAACAGGATGATATCCAGTTCATCCCATCCTCGTAGCTCCAACTCCTTCTTCGTCGTTGGCAGGAAATCCGTCAGCCGATACTCCATAGGGACTCATTTAGTTAAACGGTGTCCCCTGGAAGGCGCGCATTGTCGAGCCGAGATTGTCGTTGCCCCTGTTCTTCCAATTGATATAGAGCAGGACGAGCTGCTGCAGACCGTAGGCCTTCATGTTGGGGTGATAGACCACGTCGAGACAGAGGTCGAGCAGTCGCTTGTCGCGGCCTGCCTCCGACTCGAGCATCGAGCGGATGTTGAGCTTCAGCTTGTTCAGCACGTCCTCGTCGACGTAGCCGTTGGAGTCGATGAGGTCACGGAACAGCTGGTAGTCCTCGATGGTCTGCAGGTGTTCGTCGCTTACTTCAATACTTCTTGTACCAGATGAATTGGTTAAAATCTTTGCCATGATGAGTTGATGTTTTTAGTTATTTGGGAATAATGTAATTTAAGATGCCTTGCATGATGGCCGCCTGCTTAGGTGCCGACTTGATGCACTCGAAGGGGAAGCCGATGGTGAACGAGCGATAGCGGGGACCGCTGTAGGCCACGGCCGCCCCGTAGTTGTCGCTATAGACGAGGGGTACGATTGCATCGTCTGTTGCCTGTAGAATGTCGGGATGCTGGGCCGCATAGTGCTGCTCGTTGAGCTGTCGATAGAAGCTGAGTGTCGTGCCCATGCCCTGAACCGTCTCGTTGGGGTCGTAGTCCTTGCCGGCATAGTGGCACTTGAGGACGGTCGCCATGAACGTACGCTCCGTCTCGCTGGTCATGTCGCTGGCGACGTAGGCGCCGCTGACCATCAGTCCCTTCTGCCCCAGCTGGACGAAGCTGGCGAGCCATTGCTGCATCTCGGGGGTGAAGGTCTTGTAGGGCACCAGGCTGTAGCCGTCGTTGCGCTCGAGTCCGAGGATGAGGTCGACAGCGTCGCAATCCTTGGGACTGATGGTGCTGAGGACATCAGCCGAGCAGCTGACGACATTGTAGTATCCAGCCTGGCGGATGGCCTCGGCGTGGGTACGTGTGTAGTTGAAGTCGTTGCCAGCGATGAACATGCCGGCGAGCTCGCTACTGCTGTAGCCCAGTCCTGTGGGGTCCTCGATACCCATCTGGCTCTTTCGGAAATTCTGCTGGGAGCCCAACCAGCCTGCCGTCCGTCCGTAGCTGACGCCGAGGTCGCTGTCGAGCCGGAAGCCCTGCAGGGAGTCGTTGTCGACGATGGCAGGCGACGCCAGGCGGTGGAACCCGTTGACAACGAGGATGGTGGGGCTGTTGCGGTGGTTGAAGAGTGCCGAAACGACCTCGGAGGGGAAGCTCTCGCCACCCTTGTTGACAGCCGACACGCGGAAGGAGTAGAGTACGCCCGGCTGTAGGCGCAGGGTGTAATGGTTATCGCCGACGGTTCGCCCGTTGTCGAAGTCGCTACTGCCAGCCGCCGTATAGACCACGTAGGAGGCGGCCTGTGCCGAGGGCTCCATGGGATCGCGCGTAGACTGCCACGACAGTCTTACCTCACCTTTCCGGCGGTTGGTGAACTCTACCTTCAGCTGGCTTGGTGTCAGCGGCGTGACGGTATAGCCGACGTTGTGCTTGCTGCAGACGTAGCTCAGGATACTCTTATAAATAGAACGCGCGAGCGTGAACTTGAAGTTGGGGTCCTGGGCGTAGCGCATATCCGGGAAGCTCTGGTGCGACAGCGTCTCGATGATGGCACTTGGCACTTCGGGCAGTCGAGTCTCAGAATAGTTGCGGTCGCGCAGTTCGCGCCGCGGCCAGACGACGCCAAAACGTCCGAGAATGTCTCTGTTGACGTTGTTGAGCAGGATGCTTGCCAGTTCGCGCGACATGGTGCGTGGCAGTTTGTTGTCGAAGGTGTAGCTGCCGTCCTTGTCGGTGGTATGGATGGCCAGGGCGCCGTAGATGCTCTTGCCGTCGCGATGATAGCCTGCATCGCTGTGAACGGCCAGCGACAGCTCCAGGGGCACCTTGCGCCCCTCGTGGTTGGGGACGTAGCAGGAGCCTCCCGATAGCAGCGTGGCACTCAGGGAGCGTGCGTTGATATCGTCGGCATAGTCGTTCTGGCCGCTACGGGTGCTATAGATATTGAATGGTATTCCAGCCCACTGGCAGGCATAGCGGGCACCCTCAAGACAGCGAGGCAACCCGCTGACCTGTCCGCCACGGACGATGTTGCCCATGCCTCCACCGAAGCGAACGGCATCGGCCGAGACCACACCATTGCGATCGTGGCTCTGGTTGGTCAGCATGACGCAGTTCCACTCGTTGCATCCCTTGTCGAAGTCGAATGTCCCCAGATATACCCATGTCGAGCCACCCATCTGCTGGTTGACGCGGAACTCTGTCTGCTCGCCTTTATGCCAGACGGTGTAGTGGGCATCGTCTATGCTACCTTCGAGCGTCTGATAACTGACATAGACCGCATAGCGCCCCGCCTCGGGAATGGTGGGCTGGTAGATGACGGTGCTGTACTTCGTCTTGCTGGTCGTCGTCTCTGCCCAGCGGGCTGTCCCTGCCTCAAAGGGATTCTCGCCGTCGGTATAGTTGCCCGGATGGAGTGCGAAGCCCGGCATGGGGGAGGGCTGCCACGGCTGGCGGTAACCCGTCTCGCGATAGCCCAGCAGTAGGTGATGGTCATCGTTGTCGACGATCACCTCGTGGCGCTGCCAATCGCGCTCACGCGGGGAATAGACAACGGCACCTGCACGCTCGAGCATGGGGATGAGATATGGCACGACGATGGTCTGCGTAAACAAGTCCTCGTTGGTGCCAAAGAGGGTGGGGCGCTGCCAGCGCCATCCTCCTGTGGACTGGTCATAATAACGCCCGTGGCTCGCCCATACTGTCAGGTGACGGTTGTGGAGTCCACGGGTAATCTTATAAGGACGTGAAGCGTTGTCTACCCACGGGGCACCTTCGTAATTGATGTCGCCCCAAGACTGTGCAAGCAGTACTGTGGATAAGAGCCACAGCATGGAAAAAATCAGGCTGCGTCTCATCATGCAATGTCTCCTATGGTAAAGTTTTCAGGATAGCGTCCCTTGAAGTCCTGGTAGTACATTTTAATCTCGCGCATCTGTCCCTCCATGTCGCCATTGGGGATGATGGTCTTCGTACACTGGATGTGCCGGCGCTCGTAGTCGAGACCATAGAGCAGGATGGGCAGTTTGGCCTTCAGGGCGATGAAGTAGAAGCCTTTCTTCCAATCAGGATTGAGCGAGCGTGTGCCCTCGGGCGTGATACACAGGTGGAACTCACGGGCTGCCTTGGCCGTCTCAGCCATCGAGTCGGTCATGCTGGTGTGCTTCTGGCGAAAGACAGGAATGCCGCCAAGGCTGCGGAATATGGGCCCCAACGGCCAGAAGAACCACTCCTTCTTCATCAGGAAGTTGCTCTTCATGCCATGTGCGCCAACATACAACTGCCCCATCACGAAATCCCAGTTGCTGGTGTGTGGGGCCAGGCAGATGATGTACTTGTCGGGGTGGGGTTCTGTCACGTCGGCTGTCCACCCCCAGCATTTATACAAAAGCCAGCTACAAAATTTCTGCCACATCTACAGGTTGTTGATTTGGTCAATAATCTCGTTGGCCTCCTTGGAGAACTTCTCGCGCAGGTCCTTGAAATACTGTTTGGGCTTCATGCCCGGTTCTACGTGAGAGATACGGCTGATGTAATTGCTTTCCAGGTGGATGATGCTGTGGAGCACAGCTTCAGCATTATCCTGGTGCTGTTCGTTGCCATACAATGACGCTGCCACAGCCTCGGCAAAGATCTCGCCACAGACGATATTGATGGAGTGTTTTAATGAACGTTTGTTTGCCATATTGGTTGACGTTTTGTAATTTACAGTTAGCAAAGATAAGAAAAAATCTCCAATTTGCAATGCTTTTCATCAAAAAAAAATATAAAATGCGCCATTTCTTTCTGTTTCTCACACAAAATGTGTATATTTGCACGTCGAATTTTCATTAATTAACCCAATAAAACAATTAACGACTATGGAAAAGAGTGCATTGCAGATTGCAAGAGCCGCTTATCAGCCGAAGTTGCCCAAGGCACTTCAGGGCGCAGTAAAAATCAAGGAAGGTGAGCCCACACAGAGCGTTGCCGACCAGGAGGAAATCAAGAAGTTGTTCCCCAACACCTATGGTATGCCTATCGTGGAGTTTGAGCCCGCAACAGAGGCCAACACCACGAAGATGAACGTGGGTATCATCCTCAGCGGCGGACAGGCCCCTGGTGGACACAATGTCATCACCGGACTGTTCGACCAGATTAAGAAGCTGAATCCCGAGAACCGCCTCTTTGGCTTCATCCTCGGCCCTGGCGGACTGGTAGATCACAACTATATGGAGCTGACGCCGGAACTTATCGATGAGTATCGCAATACCGGCGGCTTCGATATGATTGGCTCTGGCCGTACGAAGCTGGAGAAGGTCGATCAGTTTGAGAAGGGACTGGAGATTATCCGCCAGCTCGACATCAAGGCTATTGTCATCATCGGTGGTGACGACTCGAACACCAACGCCTGCGTGCTGGCCGAGTACTATGCTGCCAAGAACTATGGCGTACAGGTGATCGGTTGCCCGAAGACCATCGACGGCGACCTGAAGAACTCGCAGATTGAGACCTCGTTCGGCTTTGATACCGCTTGCAAGACCTACTCGGAGCTGATTGGCAACATTGAGCGCGACTGCAACTCTTCGCGTAAGTACTGGCACTTCATCAAGGTGATGGGTCGTTCGGCTTCGCATATCGCCTTGGAGTGCGCCCTGCAGACCCAGCCGAATGTCTGTCTCGTCTCTGAGGAGATTGAGGCCAAGGATATGAGCCTTGACGATATCGTGAAGTATATTGCCGAAACTGTGGCTGCCCGTGCTGCCGATGGCAACAACTACGGTACGGTCGTCATTCCCGAGGGTGTCATCGAGTTCATCCCCGCCATCAAGAAGCTCATCGCTCAGTTGAACGACGTGCTCGCTATGCCTGAGGCCAAGAATCTGGACCGTCACGAGTCTATCGATTTCGTGAAGGCTCACCTGACAGAGGAGAACCTCGCCGTCTTCAACTCTCTGCCTACGGGTGTGGCCCGTCAGCTGGCCCTCGACCGTGACCCCCACGGCAACGTGCAGGTGTCGCTCATCGAGACCGAGAAGCTGCTGTCGACGATGGTCGCCCAGAAGCTGGAGCGCATGAAGAAGGAGGGCAAGTACGCTGGCAAGTTCTCTCCCATGCACCACTTCTTCGGCTACGAGGGACGCTGCGCCGCTCCTTCCAACTTCGATGCTGACTACTGCTACGCTCTTGGTACGTCAGCTGCCCAGCTGATTGCCAACGGCAAGACAGGCTACATGGCTGTTGTGAAGAACACGACCGCTCCCGCCGAGCAGTGGATTGCCGGTGGTGTGCCCATCACGATGATGATGAATATGGAGAAGCGTGCTGGCGAGATGAAGCCCGTTATCCGCAAGGCTCTCGTCGAACTCGACGGCGCTCCCTTCAAGGAGTTCGCTGCCCATCGCGACGAGTGGGCCCGTAAGACTTGCTACGTCTATCCCGGCCCCATCCAGTACTGGGGACCCACAGAGGTCTGCGACCAGCCCACGAAGACGCTGGCACTGGAACAGGGTAAGTAAGGATCCTCTCCATTGAGCAAGAAACGCGTCGTACGCCGCAAAGGCATCAATACAACGTCTGGGCACCGTGGGCCTGTCGCCCATAAGCGCCCAGGCGTTGTTATCCGTCTGTTACAGCGTGTCCCCTCCTGGGGCTGGTGGATAGGCGGACTGGCTGTCGTTGCGGCCTATATCTGGTTCTTCTACTACTTCTTCGTCGGTCCCTTCGGCTTCCGTTGGCGTGCCCTCTATGGCGACATCAGCTATCCCGAGGGCTACGAGATTCACGGTATCGACATCTCCCATCACCAGGGACACATCGACTGGGATAAGCTGAAGGACGAGGGCATGATCAACAAATGCCCCATCCGCTTTGTCATGATCAAGGCCACGGAAGGCAGCACCCAGACCGACGAGAACTTCCGCGAGAACTTCCATCAGGCCCGTGAATATGGCTTCACCCGAGGCGCCTACCACTTCTACAGCGTTCATACGCCAGCCGAACGTCAGGCACAGCACTTCGTCAGTCAGGTGAAGCTGGAGAATGGCGACCTGCCACCCGTGCTCGACGTGGAGCACAAGCCCAAGGATCAGACCGACGACCAGTTCAAGGCCTCAGTACTGCAATGGCTCGACATTGTCGAGAAGCACTATCAGGTGAAGCCTATCATCTACACCTATTATAAATTCAAGATGCAGTATCTGAGCGACTCCATCTTCGACCAGTATCCCTACTGGATTGCCCACTACTACGTGGATAGTGTGGAGTACAAGGGGCGCTGGAAATTCTGGCAGCACACCGACGTCGGTAAACTGCCAGGCATTAAGGGCCATGTAGATTTGAATATCTATAACGGCTCGTATTACGACCTTCGCCAGATGACCATCGGTTCGGTCGAGAACATCGGCGAGAAAGCCTATCAATAAGTAGCTGAATCCCTAAAAACAACCTAAGATGATGAAAACGAAAATCCTTTGTTTGCTTGGCATCCTGATCAGTTGGACAACGCTGACGGCTTTTGCAGCCTGTGGCGACAATGACGACGAGGTGACGGCAGGCGCTCCGGGCGAGGCCTGTATTGTTGCTATGTTACCAACGACGCTGGCACCTTACTTGAGTCTGGAGGTGACATACTATGACGCCCAGGGCAATGCCAAGAGTTTCACCGTCAAGGACGGCGAGACTTCCGACGACTTGCTATCCTATTCGAAGCAGGCCTTGCAGCAGTTGTCACTCTTCAGCGCCGTCACCATCAACGACGGCAAGTGCATCGTCCGCACGGTGAAGTTTGCACTGCCCGCCAACAAGAAAATCGTCTGTAAATACCGCCTGGTCAGAACCGACAAGGAGCCGACAGCCGTTCCCACAGACAATAAGGTGTTTGCACCGTTTGCCGTTCCAACGGGCAAGCGCCCCAATGGCGACGCACTCCCGATTGGCGGTACGTTGGTCGTCAACTCCACAACCCTCTCTACGCTCGAATCGTTCCAGAAACTCTTGGAACTGTATAACGGCAGGGAGCACGAGAGTTATATCATCATGGACTAACGGCTACAGCGTCAGTCGCAGACAAGCCCAGTCGTTTTCTTCTCTCACATCGGCCAAGGTCAGTCGTAGTTCGGCAGCCTTGGCCGTCAACATGGGTATGTCCGACGTGTAGAAGCCGCTGAGTATGAGCTGTGCCCCTGGTGCCATCTTCTGGCGGAACACCGGCATGTCGTTGAGCAGGATGTTGCGGTTGATGTTGGCGACGACGATGTCGAACGTGCCTTCCACCTTATTTAATAATATAGAGGCATCGCCGAGCAGCGGCGTGATGTCCACCTGGTTGATGACCGCATTGTGTCGGGTGTTGTCAACGCTCCATTCGTCGATGTCGTAGGCCACGCACGCCTGGGCTCCAAGCTTCATGGCCACGATGCCCAGGATGCCCGAACCGCAGCCGCAGTCGAGCACGCGCCGCCCCTGGAGTTCGGTGTCTGTCAGCATGCCGCAGACCATCCGCGTCGTTTCGTGTGTCCCTGTGCCGAACGCCTGACGCGCATCGATCTCTATGGCAATCGACGATGGGGTGGTGGGCAGATGGCGTCCGTCGTGTATCACTAATGTGTCGTTGACGACGATGGGGTCGAAGCCTGCCTGTTCCCATTGCTCGTTCCAGTCACGGTCCTCGGCCTCGCTGACCGAATAGCTGACGTCGACGCCGGTAAAAGGCATCGACGAGATGAGCGTGTCAAGCTGTTGGCGGTCGAACAGCTGCTGTTGAACGTAGCCCGTCAGTCCCTCCTCGGTCGTCTCGAACGACTCGAAGCCGGCCTCGCCTGCCAGGGCTGCCAGCAGGTCGCAAGCATCTGTCGAGTAGGGCGAAATGTTGAATTTTACTTCGTAATACTTCATACTTTAGTTAAATTATGCCGCAAAATTACAAAAAATAGGGAAAAACCTATCATCATTTAGGGTTTTTCCCTAATTTTGCACTGGAAATATGTATAATTTTGTAGCGTCAAAACAATAAAACAGTATAGAATATGACAATGAACAACCGTTTTTTCGTTTCGCTCCTCCTGGGGGCTTTGCCTCTGACAATGATGGCTCAGGACGATGACATGTACTTCGTCCCCAGCAAGAAGAGTGTAGAGCAGCCTGCTTCCAATTCTGGCAGACGAGGCTATACCTACTATTCGGGCAGCAATCGCAGTGTGGACGAATACAATCGTCGTGGCACTGGCGGCAGCTACTACCAGGTCCTTCCCGCTGACACGACGGGCAATGACATTATCAGCTTCAGCGCTGAGCGAGGTGTCTTCCCCGACTCCACGGCGACTGAGGACTATGCATTGACGCGTCAGATGGCTCGCTACGACGGATATGACCCCGGCATTGCCTATGCTGAAGGTTATCGCGACGGGCGTACTGACTCGTGGACTTGGCATTCGCCCTGGTACTATTCGTCCTACTATCCCTGGTACGACAGCTACTGGTACTGGAATGACCCCTGGTATTATCGTCACTATGGCTGGTACAGCACGTGGTATGATCCCTGGTACTACGACCGTTACTACTGGTATGGCCCGCGCTACTATGGTGGCTATTACGGCGGCCACTATTACCGTTCGGGGCGCAGCGCCGTCTTTGCTCGCAACGGTAATACGGGCAGTATCGACCGTCGTGGCAACACGCATGGACGCTTTACTGGCGGCAGCCGGAGCGTCTTGTCGACGACCAACCGTGCGACGCCCAGTACGAGCCGCAGCGGCAATTTCAGTCGCAGCATAACGACCAGCCGTAGTGGTAACTTCAGCCGCAGTACCTCCACGACCAGCAATAGCGGCAACTTCAGCCGCAGCACTTCCAGCTTCGGTAGCAGCAGTAGTGGCAGCTTCTCGCGCAGCAGCGGCGGTGGCAGCTTCAGCAGCGGCGGCTCACGTAGCGGCGGCGGTGGCGGCGGAGGCATCGGCCGTGCCGGCAGACGTTAACAGGATTATTAACTCAAGAATCATTTTACAGACATGAAAAGGATCTATATTTCAATAATGGCTTTGGCCGCTGTCCTGCCCTCGATGGCTCAGGATACATACGAGAGCGCCAAGTTGCTCGGCAGCGACCTCAACGGTACGGCCCGCTATGTGGGTATGGGCGGTGCGATGGAGGCCTTGGGTGCCGACATCTCGACCATCTCGAGCAATCCTGCCGGTGTCGGCTTGTTCCGTCACAGCATGATCTCGACTTCCATGGGCATCGTGTCGCAGCAGGATGCCAAGAAGTTCGACGACGTGGGCAAGACCAACTTCAGCTTCGACCAGCTGGGCTTCGTCTATTCCAACCAGACGGGTGAGCGGTCGTTTGTCAACTTCGGCGTGAACTACCACAAGAGCCAAAACTTCGACCAGATACTCTCTGCCGTCGGCAGCCTGCGTCGTGGTTCCCTCAATCAGGTGGGGTTCTCGAAATATCTCAAGGACAATTGCAATGCCGGTGGCTACTTCCTGGACTATAATAATCAGGGCGACCTGATGGGTTACGAGAACGACGCCCTGAACGCGCTGCGTGCCTACACCTTCTCGCAGGTGGACTATCTCTATATGAACGCCTTCAATGCGTGGGATAGTGGCGATGCTGGCATCCAGATAGGCTATCTCGACGGTAATGACTATCTCTACAACAGCGGCCAGCACGGATGGATTGCCGATTTCGACTTCAACATCAGCGGCAACATCAACGACCGTGTCTATCTGGGACTGACGGCTGGCGCACACAGCGTCAACTATAAGTCGTACGCCGAATATGTTGAGAATCTTGTCTTCATGGACGGCAGCAATGCCGGAAAGACGACATTGTGCGACAACCACAAGGTCGAAGGCACCGGATTCGACGTGACGTTAGGCATCATCGTCCGCCCCATCGAGTTCTCACCCTTCCGAATCGGAGTCGCCGTCTCCACGCCGACGTGGTACGACCTGAAGGCTTCGAACCATACCACCTTGTACAACGACTGCTATCAAAATGGCATTGGCTTGTGGGATGAGGGCCACAACAACGAGACCTACGAGTTCAAGATGTACACGCCCTGGAAGTTCAACGTCAGCCTGGGTCACACCATCGGCTCGCAACTGGCCCTGGGTGCCACCTACGAGTACTCCGACTACAGCTCGATGGACATCCGCATCAACGATGGCCGCGACTACTATGGCAATGAGGAGTCGCACAGCGACAAGGTGATGAACTACCAGACGGAGCGCGCCATGAAGGGCGTTCACACCCTGAAGCTGGGTGCCGAGCTGAAGCCCGATCCCGCTATGGCCGTACGCTTGGGTTACAACTACGTGTCGCCGAAGTATGAAGAGAATGGCGTGCGCGACATGACCATCAACTCCATCGGCGTGATGTACTCGTCGACCAACGACTACACGAACTGGAAGGACACCCACCGCATCACCTGTGGTCTGGGCTACAAGTATGAGGGCTGGAACTTCGATATCGCCTACCAGTACTCGGCGACGAAGGGAACGTTCCATCCGTTCCAGCCGAACACGACGTTTGTGGCCGATGATAATATCACCGTCATGAGCAACGTGCCTCAGACCGCTGACGTCAACAACAAGCGCCATCAAGTCTTGATGACCGTTGGCTATACCTTCTGATTATGTCACACAGTCATCATCATCATCACGAGCATGAGTGTTGCTCGGAGGAGCACCATCATCATCACCACGAACACAACATGGGTGGACAACTGACGCTGATTGGCGTCACAGTTGTCCTCCTTTTGTTGGCAGTATTCATTGAGCATCAGTTCAGCCTCTCCACCTGGCAATTGCTGCTCGTCTATCTCGTACCTTATTTAATAATAGGCCACGACACGCTGAAGGAGGCCGCCGAAGGCATTGCCCACGGCGACCCCTTCAACGAGCATTTCCTCATGTCGATAGCCACGATAGGTGCCTTGTGCATCGGCTTCCTGCCAGATGCCGAGACCGAGTTCCCCGAAGCCGTCTTCGTCATGCTCTTCTTCCAGGTAGGCGAGCTGTTCGAGGGCTATGCCGAGGGAAAGAGCCGTCAGAGCATTGCCCACCTCATGGACATACGTCCCGACGTGGCGCATGTGGAAGTGAGCAACGGGGAATCAGCGACGGGGAATAGCGACAACGCGGTTCGCGATGTGTCACCCGAGAGTGTCGGGGTGGGCGAGACCATCGTCATTCGTCCCGGCGAGCGCGTCCCCCTGGATGGTGTCATCATTGGTGGGCGCTCGTCGCTGAACACCATCGCCCTGACCGGCGAGTCGATGCCTCGTGAGGTGGCGGAGCAGGATGAGGTCATCTCTGGCTGCGTCAATCTGTCGGGCGTCCTCCGGGTGCGTACGACGAAGTCGTATGGTGAGAGCACGGTCTCGAAGATTATCAGCCTGGTGGAGAATGCCGCTGAGCATAAGTCTGAGAGCGAGACATTCATCACACGCTTTGCCCGAGTCTATACCCCCATCGTGGTGTTTGCCGCTATGGCTCTGGCCCTCATTCCCACGCTCTTCGGTGGCCTGTTTGCCACATGGCTATATCGTGCCCTGATGTTCCTGGTGGTCAGCTGTCCGTGTGCGCTGGTTATCAGCGTGCCGCTGACATTCTTCGGGGGCATCGGAGGTGCTTCGCGCCGAGGCATCCTGATCAAGGGTGCCAACTACATGGACGTGCTGGCTCAGATCGACACCGTGGTGTTCGACAAGACGGGTACGCTGACGCACGGACAGTTTGCCGTTGAGGCTGTTCATCCTGACTTGGTCGACGAGCACCAGTTGCTCCACTTGGCAGCCCACGTTGAACACTTCTCGACCCATCCCATCGGTGCCGCCCTGCGCGATGCCTTCCCCGACGAGGCGACCGACGGTTGCCGGGTCAGCGATGTCGAGGAGATTGCCGGTCATGGCATCAAGGCCCGTGTCGGCGACCAGCTGGTAGCTGTCGGCAATACCAAACTGATGGACGCTGTCGGTGCCCATTGGCACGACTGCCATCATGTGGGGACGATTATCCACGTGGCCATTGACGGCACATACGCAGGCCATGTCGTTATCAATGACCGCATCAAGGCGGACAGCGCCCTGGCCATCGAACGGCTCAAGGCGCTGGGTGTGAAGCAGACGGTCATGCTGACAGGCGACCGTCGCGAGGTGGCCGAGCATGTGGCTGGACAGCTGGGCTTGACGGAGTTTCATGCCGAACTGCTGCCGGCCGACAAGGTGGCCTACATCGAGCACATGTCTCCACGCTCCGACCAACCTTCATCCCGCACCACCAAAGTGGCCTTCGTGGGCGACGGCATCAACGATGCCCCCGTGCTGGCGCGTGCCGACGTCGGTATCGCCATGGGCGGTCTGGGCAGCGATGCTGCCATCGAGGCTGCCGACGTCGTACTGATGGACGACCAGCCGTCGAAGATAGCCGATGCCATCAGCATCAGCCGGCGCACCCTGGGCATTGCCCGTCAGAATGTCGTCTTTGCCATCGGTGTCAAGGTGGCTGTGCTGGTGCTGGCAACGTTCGGGCTGGCCACGATGTGGCTCGCCGTCTTTGCCGATGTCGGCGTCACGGTGCTGGCCGTGCTCAACGCTATGCGTTCGCTGGCTCCTCATCATCCGCGTCATACTCATCCTGCTTGTGATGAGGGAACACGTGGTGATGCAGGAAGTTCATCAGCTCCAGGCAAATGATCACCATCAGCGTGGCGGCGCAGGCAACGGCATACATGCCGGCACCTGCCGTCATGCCGATGGCTGCGGCCACCCAGAGTCCGGCAGCCGTCGTCAGTCCGCGCACGGCATGCTTCTGGAAGATGATGCATCCGGCACCGATGAAACCGATGCCCGATACGACTTGGGCAGCAATGCGTGACACGTCGTGGCGAGTGGCCTCGTTGATGACGACGTCGCTGAAGCCGTGAGCCGACAGGATCATAAACAGGCCGCTGCCCAGGCCCACGAGGAAGTGTGTACGGAATCCGGCTTCTTTGGCGCGATACTCACGCTCCAGTCCGATAGCGCCGCCCAGCAGGCCGGCGATGAAAATCCTAAGGATAAAGTCTGTTGTCATTAGTGCAATTGTTCGTTGATAATTGCGGGCAAAGTTACGCAGAAAAGTTGAGACGGCAAAGCGATTTTGGAAGTTTAACGCTGTCCGACGATGAAAAGCATGACAAAATCAGCCTTGCCTGCAAGAATACAATTCGCAAGAAATCTTAAAATAATTCGCAAATTTGCTAATATCTTGATAATTATCATTATCTTTGCACCGTCTTAATCAATTTAGACAATGAACATTGAATTCGATAATGCAGCACCCCCATTTATTGCTACACATCCTGGTGAAATGATTAAGGATGAGCTTAAGACACAGCATGACCTCGATACAGCCAATATCGCTGAACGTGATAACCAGCGAGAGACTGTCTCGGTTACAATCCCTATTCGTGACAGGAATCTGTTACCAGAACTCGTCCGTAAATTCGGATGGGCATGTGTATTCTGATACTAATAATGTGATATTATGAAACAGAGATACGCAGTAGTGATGCTCTTTGCACTGATAATCGCCTCG
>Ga0310697_10004326_pt1 | contig 14070 bp, 10 predicted proteins | sample 172DNAGHGlowgp2_FD_203883 | JGI IMG/M metagenome (GOLD analysis project Ga0310697, IMG submission 203883) | Sheep rumen microbial communities from Palmerston North, Manawatu-Wanganui, New Zealand - 1728 DNA GHGlow gp2 (v2) (version 2) | ecosystem: Host-associated > Mammals > Digestive system >...
AGTTTTTCCCGATATGGGTTTATATTGTGCCGATTATCATTGGTGGCGTTGTCCAATCCATGTTTTACGGAATATCGGTTATCCCTACAAGTATCGCGGTCTCGATTGCGGGCGTGCTCGCCAGCCTTCAAAACGAAATGATTTATCATGACCAGTTGACGGGATTGTTCAACCGCCATTATTTGCACTACCTGCTAAAAAAGTATATCGATCGCCCGAAACTCAATATCACCGGAATTATGATTGACTTGAACGGGTTCAAACATATAAACGATGAATTTGGACATGCTGCGGGGGACGATGCGTTGCTGATGTCGGCGCGGATTCTTAAATCGGCGGTCAACAATTCTGGGAGTGTCATCCGCTATGCGGGGGACGAATTCATTATTTTACTTAATACGCAAGACGATGCGGCTATAGAACATCGTATTACGAGAATTCGTGAACATTTTGATGAATTCAACAGGACTCAATCCAAACCGTATACACTGTCTATTTCCATCGGGTTCCACAAGTTTGACACGAAGACTGAAAGCGTAGATACTTTTATCAAAGTCGTTGATTCCCGCATGTACGAAGACAAGAAAGCTTTTTATGCCGCTCATGCAGGGATGGATCGCCGCAAACGGTAGTTGATGCCCATATATTGGGCTTTCCCTAAAATTCATCATGAAAATGCCGAAATTTAAATAAAAATGGCATTTTTGATTAAATACTTATAGTAGTATTTGACTTACTACTGAAAAACTTGCATTTTGATCGGCTTTTGTGTATATTTAGGACATGAAGGTTTTAAAATCGTCAAATAATGGATTTTGTGCTCCAAAATCTAGGACGGTGTTGTTGAGCGAAGTCTCGATTCTTTCGGTGGGCTATCCGTTCCGCAACACGTGCGTTCCCGGTGAATCGGGGGTACTCGCGTGTTTTCTGCGCGATGTGGACGACTCGGGCGAATTGAATTTGCAGAACCTGAAACGCGTGGAAGACGTCAATCCGAACGATTCCCATTTTGCCGTGGAAGGCGATGTCGTGTTTCGCTCTCGTGGTACGCCATTTATGGCGGCGGTTGTGCCTGCCGTGTCCGAAGATTTGCTTGTGGTTGCTCCGATGATTCGTGTTCGCTTAAATCGCAAAATGGTACTGCCAGAATACCTAGCATGGTATATGAACAGCGCTTATGGCGCGGCGTATTTCAAGGAGTTTGCGACGGGTTCCGGCATTCCGCTGGTGAGTAAGGGCGTTTTGGAGCAAATGCCGGTCAAGTTACCCAATTTAAAGGCGCAGCAGGCTATTGCCGACCTTGTAAAACTTGGCCGAAAAGAACAAGATATCTTGACACAAATTGTCAAGCAAAAGAATTTAATTTTAGAAACGGAAATTTCAAAATATTTGGAGTCGCTATGAGTGAAGTAAAAAGCGAAAAAATCGAGCAAGATGCCATCAATGCTGCCGCTTGGGCCGCATGTGATACTTTCCGCGGGGCGGTTGATCCGGCGCAGTACAAGGACTACATTCTGGTGATGCTGTTCCTGAAGTATATGTCGGATGTGTGGCACGACCATTACGACGCTTATGGCAAACAGTATGGCGGCGACGAGGCACGAATCCTCCGCAAGTTGGAACGCGAACGTTTTGTGCTTCCGAAGGTTGAGATCAAGAATGACAAAGGCAAGGTCATCGACTCTTTTGTTGCAGACTATTACAGCCTTTACGAACGCCGCACGGCTGATAACATCGGCGACTTGATCAACATCGTTCTCGACAAGATTGAAACGCAGAACAGACTCAAGCTCGAAGGTGTTTTCCGCAATATTGACTTCAATTCCGAACCGAATTTAGGCAAGACGAAGGACCGCAACCGTCGCTTGCGTACGCTGCTCGAAGACTTCCACAAAGAAGAACTCGACATGTCGCCGAGCCGCGTTTCCGAAGACATTATCGGCAATACCTATATGTACTTATTGGAACGCTTTGGTGCCGAAGCGGGCAAAAAAGCAGGGGAGTTCTTTACGCCGTTCGATGTGACGGAACTCGTGGCGAAACTTGCCGCTCCGAAAGATGGCGATAAAATTTGCGACCCGACATGCGGTGCGGGCGGCTTATTGATTCAGGGCGCAAAACAGGTGCCGAGCGGAAACTACGCTCTGTTTGGTCAGGAATCTAACGGCAGTACGTGGGCTCTTTGCCGCATGAATATGTTCTTGCACAGCACTGATAGCGCTCGCATTGAATGGGGCGATACGCTCAACAGCCCGATGCTTGTCGAAAAGGATAAGCTGATGAAATTCAATGTTGTCGTCGCTAATCCGCCGTTTAGCCTTGACAAATGGGGTGCCGAAAATGCTGCAAGCGACCCTTACAAGCGATTCTTCCGTGGCGTTCCGCCCAAGAGCAAGGGTGACTGGGCCTTCATTACGCACATGGTCGAGACAAGCCTCGCTGGTGAAGGCCGTGTCGTTGTCGTGGTGCCGCACGGTGTGCTGTTTCGCAGTTCGACTGAAGGCAAAATTCGCGAGGCGATGATTCGCGAAAACCTGTTGGATGCGGTGATTGGACTCCCGGAAAATCTTTTCCCGACCACGAGCATTCCCGTGGCGATTCTGGTATTCGACCGCAGCCGTGAAATCGGCGGCAAGAATGCGAAACGCGAGGACGTGCTGTTCATTGACGCAAGCCGTGAATTTGTGCAGGGCAAAAAGCAGAATTCGCTCTCCGAAGAGAACATCACGAAGATCGTGAATACCTACAAGAAGCGCAAGAATGTGGACAAGTACGCTCATGTCGCCTCTTTCGACGAAATTGCGGGTAACGAATTCAACCTGAACATCCCGCGTTATGTGGACACCTTCGAAGAAGAAGCTCCCATTGATGTGGATGCCGTGCAGAAGGATATCGACCGCCTCGAAAAGGAACTTGCCGAAGTCCGCAAGCAGATGGCGCAGAAACTGAAGGAGATTAAGCGAGGGTAAGGGCCACAAAACGTAGCGGATTCGATACGTTTAAAAATGTTGGCAATCGGAGATTGTATTGGTAAAGAAGCCGAAGACAAAAAGGAGTTCGCAGGAACGCAGAATGGCGAAGTTGGACGCTTCGCTTAAATCAGCCTACGAACTTGCCGCAAAAAATTTGGCTTTGATGAAATTCCCTGAAGAGGCTTGGATATGCGTAAATGGAGTGCAACTTTCGGAAACACGAAAAATACAATATGAAAAGAGCAAGAATGCGAAGGACGTACTTGAAAAAGAAATGGAGATTGCATCGATGTTAGTTGCTGCGGGGCATTTTGTTTGGATGCTGCCAGAAAACAGGGCTAACGCCAAGAACCCTGACACGATTATTGATGGAATGATTTATGATTTCAAACAAGTTAAGTTTTCAAAGGTGGAACAACGCTTTGTAGAGGCTCTTAAGCAAGCGGACAATGTGGTTCTGAGACTGCTCGACGAAAAGAATGTTTCTCGTGTATTGGGCAAATTGAAAAAACATGCTAAAAGCAAGAAAAACGGAACCCTTTTCGTGATTGTTGGCTCGGATGTAAGGAGGTTTGATTTTGACGAGATATAAAAAAATCCACGTTTTTTTGGCACAAAAACGTGGAAAACCCTGGCTGCCCGAGCATATAGCCCCGGCAAAGTTCATTGCTGAGCTTGGTTATAATATACAATATTTTTTTGCGGAAGTCAATGGCTTTATTAGGGCATTGCTTGAAATACGGAAATATGGTGAAAAAGGGAAAGTTCAACCCTGTTCACTAGAATGTCGTTAGAGTGATAAACTACATTGAATTACATGAGGACGAAATATGTCAAACAGCAACAAGCACATTGAAGAATTCTTGGACTACTACCTGAACAAGGAGCAGTCTCCCGATTATGCTGTGTTGATTACGGGCTGCTGGGGTTCGGGCAAGACATATTTTATTAGACAGTTCCTAGAAAAAAATGGTGCAGCGGGAAAAGATGTTGTTAAAATATTTGATTGGTTGACTGGCTTTGAGAAATATACGGTTGTTTATGTCAGCCTATTTGGAGCAAAAACTCGTGATGATATAAATGAAAATATTGAACGAATTCTACATCCGAAAATAAATTCAAAAAATTTTGAATATTTGCCAGATGCAATTTCGCTAGTGAGTAACTTGGCGGGAATAGCTGTTGGTACAGCAATTGCCGCAACGACAACAATAGCCACGATAGGTTCTGTGGCTCCATATGCCGTTCCAGCAGGGGTTGCGACAGGAAACGCTCTTGGCAATTTTTTCAAAAAATTTTTCTCTAGAAAAAAAAACAAAGATGTATTTACATCTGATTTTATCGATGAAATAAAAAATAAAAAGAAAAGGTTGATTGTCATTTTCGATGATGTCGAACGTGCTGATATGCCACTTCCTGAATTGTTGGGCTATTTGAACGAATATGTAGAGCATCTACATGTTCCTTGCATTTTACTCGCTGACAAAGATAAATGGGAAGAAGCGCAAAAATGTCAGGAAGACAAATCTACACTTCATCATTTGTCCAGCACCAAAGAAAAGGTCATTGGCAAAGAATTTCAAATACAAACGTCTGTAGAAGATGTTGTAAATGCATGGCTAAATCCTGAAAATGGATGCCTTGAAATTGATTCCAAAATAAAGAATGCATGGTGGGAAAATCGGGACATACTATATGAAATGTTTTCAGCCTTTGATAATGCAAAAAATAAATATTCAAAAATAGAAGAAGACTTATCCTTACAACAATCGGAACAGAATAGATTTGATCAAGAACAGATGAAAGAATATGTCCTAAAAATGCCTAATCGAAATTATCGTGCATTAAAACAAACAATAAAAGACTTTAATCATTTATGTTGTTATTTTGCACCAACTTTAGGTGAATTAATTCTTTCTCCAAAATCAAAAGAATTGGGCTATCTTAAACGTTTTCTTCGTTATTTTCTAATAATGAAGTATGGCGCAACTATTGGAATTTTAGATGCCAATACAATCGGTGACAACCGACCAGCTTGGACTGGCCTAAAATTGCAAAATCACGAATTTCCTGCAAAAAAAGATTCGTTATCAAATTGGCATTGCTTTGTAAAAGTATGTTACAGCTTTTACACTGTTGACGAATTTCCAATGCGAGAATGGTTGATATTGAATTATTTCGATAGAGATAAAACTTTTAATGACATCCGTTCGTCTAGTTGGTTTGCTGGGAGACCAATATATTTGATTGGTTTGATGTGTGAATCGTGGTGGAGCTTGTCTGATGAACAAGCGACGGAATGTTATAATGCAATAAAGGAATCGTTGAATTGCGAGAACAATGATAATGAAAAACTGATTAAAGATCCAACTTTACTAATGAAACTTTTTGCTATTTTGAATTTGGTGGCAAAAGAAGCATCTGTAAACATTGACGCCAAACAATTATTGAACCAATATTTAGACAATCATTCTGACGCAATAGAGTTTGGAAAAATTATAAGCATTGATTCATTAGTGCGAAATTATTCTCTTGAAGAAAACGATAAAGTTTTGCTGAACTCTTTTAGAAATCGGTTGCTAGCGATTTTCAACGAAAGAACAAATATTTTTGCAAAAAGTGAATCTCAATTTTTCAAGGATTTGACATCTGAGGATATCAACGCTTTTAACCGGGCTTGTAATACTATTCAGCACATATCTCACTCTGAAACGGATTTCCAGTGGTTTATGGTAGATGTAAAAAAATTTGTTGATAATTTCTGTTTGCTTGAAAGTTATAAGAAGCATGAAATACTCCAAATAATGGAACATCGTTATTTGAATATTCCCAAGGATTATGATTTAAAAAAAGAGAAAAAGTTTTTGGATGATTTAAAAGAAGCTTGCCTAAAACGAGTAAATCAAAAACATGACGTGCCTTTGCCGAGCATTTTTACGTTAAAACAGATGATTGAAAAGATAGAACAAATTGAAAATATCAAAAATTTGTTTGTAAACGAGGAGGCTGACAAATGAGTTTGCCTAATGGATGGAAAAAAATAAAGTTAGGTGAAATTTGCAATAAGATTGGTAGTGGCTCTACTCCGAAAGGTGGAAGAGATGTTTATCTTAACGCAGGTATTCCCATTATTAGAAGCCAGAATGTTTTAAATGGTTTTCTTGATTTAAATGATGTTGCCTATATTTCAGATGAACAGCATGGAAAAATGAAAGGGACGTGGGTTCATCCAAATGACATTTTATTGAATATTACAGGAGCGTCAATCGGTCGATCCTGTGTTGTCCCTGCAACTGTGAAAACGGCAAATGTAAATCAGCATGTTTGCATAATAAGGTTGAATGAATATGCTGACGCATGTTATGTATGTAATCTTATATTGTCAAAAGATGTTCAAAAACAAATAGAATTACTATCAGTTGGCGGCGGAAGACAAGGCTTGAATTTCCAGCAAATAGCATCATTTAGTTTCCTTTTGCCCCCGCTAGAAGAGCAGAAGAAGATTGCGGCAACGCTTTCGGTCTGGGACTCCGCCATCGAAAAAATGGAAAAACTCATCGAAGTGAAATCGCGTAATTTTAATTTGCTGATGGAAAAACTTATTGTCAAACAGCCCTTAAAAAAACAATCGAAAACTTATCCTATAAAAGATTTATTTGATGTCGTAAATAGGAAAAATAAAGTTGGGAATACAAATGTTTTGACTTCTTCTGCGCAATATGGCTTAGTGAATCAGCAAGAATACTATAAAAAGAAAATTGCTTCATCAGATATTTCTGGATATTATTTGTTGAAAAAAGGAGATTTTGCTTACAATAGAAGTTATTCTACTGGATATCCATATGGGGTAATTAAACGTTTAGATAAATATGAGTCAGGCGTTCTGTCAACATTGTACTTATGTATGACATTGAAAGATGAGTATAAATCATTTTCGGATTATTTTGTATTTCTTTTTGAATCTGGCTATCTAAACAATCAGCTAGCTTTGATTTGTAGAGAAGGGGCTCGTAATCATGGTTTACTAAATGTGTCTAAAGATGATTTCTTTAACATGAAAGTTCAGTTGCCAAGTGAAAAAGAACAACAAAATATAGTCTGTATTTTGCAAAACCATTCGTGCGAGCTGTCTCTTCTCAAGCAGCAACTTGAAAACTACAAAAAGCAGAAACAGGGCTTGATGCAAAAACTCCTCACCGGGCAATGGCGAGTGAAATAAGGGAGGTATATATGGATTTTAATGTTTCAAGCAAACTTCTTGAAAAAATGTGGGACACTGTTGTTGATAAAGGCGTTTCAGCTTTTTTACGCCCATGGCAAATGAAACGAGAAAATAAAGCTCGGCTAGAATGCATAAGGAACGAAAAACTGGAGATGATAAAAATTGATAATGAAGCTAAACAACTTCAGATATCGCTAGATAAAGAGCAATTTGCAGAAGCGGAAATTATTCCCCAGATTCAACAAATTGTTTCTGAAGTGACAAATACAAAACTTCATGAAATTGTAAAAGAAGAAATCTCTGTTGCGAAGGCTGTCGAATATGCGGGTGAATATATAGAAGAAAAACAAATGCGGGATGAAAAGCCTACAGAAAAGCCAACGGATGATTGGCTGAGTAAATGGAAAAAGAGAACGCAAGAATTTACAGATGATGATGCTTTGAAATTGTGGGGAAGAGTCCTTGCTGGAGAATTTGCTTCACCTGGTTGTTTTTCATATAAGTTCCTTGATTGGATGGGTGGAATAACCCCTAGTGATGCCCAACTCATATCGAAATTAATGGAAAATGTTTTTATGGATCGGTATTTTCGAGGCGATGAAATTGATGAAAATATGCCTTTGACATATAACGAATTGCTTTTATTGCAAGAGTTGGAAGTTCTTCAAGGTGTAGAATCTTTAGGAATGGAAACCACTATGGTTTCGAATATAAAGGAATCGTTTAAAAGGTTGATGTTGAGTGCGAATAATAAAAAAGTGGTTTTTATTGAACATCCTGATGCGTCCAAAAAAGCTGTGTTAAACAATGTTTGTATCTTAACACGAATAGGTCGAGAAGTGAAAAAGTTATGCGAAGTTGACGTAAATCCCGTGATGATAAAAAAAATAGCAGACCATTTTATAAAAGAAGGTTATGAAGTTTCTTGTGCTGATGTATTGTCTATAGAATCAGGCCGTATTCACTTCTTGAATAAAGTCAAGATGGAATAAAATGAAAATGTAAAATAGAAATGAGTATCAAGGTCACAAATTGTGACCTTGAAGGGGACGCAACATGAGTGTAGCGAAGGATTTAAAAACATCGGAAAACTTGAGGTCGCAATTTGCGACCTCAAGTATGAATAACGTACCTATTGCGAGTAAAATCGTAGTATTTCGTGATGTTCAGGTTATGATAGACCGTGATTTGGCTGAATTATACGAAATAGAAACGAAACGTTTAAAGGAACAAGTCAATCGTAATATCAATCGATTCCCTGAGGCTTTTATGTTTCAGTTGAATGATGATGAATTTCAAATCTTGAGGTCGCAATTTGCGACCTCAAGTTGGGGTGGTTTACGTTACGCACCTTACGCCTTTACAGAGCAGGGCGTTGCGATGCTTTCGGCGGTTCTTCGTAGCGAAAAAGCTGTTCGGGTCAGCATTGAAATTATGAACGCGTTCGTCCAGATGCGGCATTATTTGCATAGAAATTTGAATCTAGCAGGTCGATTAACGGCTGTTGAAAATAAGGTTGATTCAAAATTCAAGACGATTGATGAAAATTTCTCTAAAATATTCAGTGCTTTAGATTCTAACCCTAAAAAGGCGAAAGAGGGTGTTTTCTTCAAGGGGCAAATTTTTGATGCTTACGTCTTTTTTCAGGACCTCATTAAAACTGCGAAAAAAGAAATTGTCCTTATTGACGGCTATGTGGATTTATCTGTTCTAGAAAGGCTTTCGGTGAAGCAGAAAAATGTTGCCGTCAAGATTTTTACGCACCCGAAAGCGGAATTGCAACAAATTGATATTGATCAGTTTAACAAACAGTATCCAACTTTGCATGTAGATTATACCCAAAAGATGCACGATCGTTTTATGATTATTGATAATAAAGAACTTTATCATATCGGGGCTTCGCTCAAGGATTTGGGCAAGGCTTGTTTTGCGTTTGAAAAGATGGAAGATTCTAAAACTTTAATCCCAGATATTTTGGCTCACTTGTAGCAAGTTTGAGGTGATTTATGCAACAACAGCCTGATTACAGAGAGATTCCGACATCGCAGATTCCGGCGATGCGGTTATTGGCGAATCTCGGGTTTAAGCCGCTTACACCTGAAGAAGTGATGCTGGAACGAAAGGGTAAGCTAGCCAATGTGTTGCTCGAGGATATTCTGCTTTCGCAGTTGCGTAAGCTGAACTCGTTTACGCACAAGGGGACCAAGTGTGATTTTAGCGAAGAAAGCTTGCGTGGTGCTGTATTAAAACTGAAGAACATGCAGTATGATGGTTTGGTGCGCACGAATTACAAGATTTACGATTTGCTCACGCTCCCGCAATCCGAAGAAGAGTCGATTGAGGGCGACAAGCGCAGCTACGACATCCGCTATGTTGATTGGCAAGAACCGGCGAACAATGTGTTTCATGCAGTTGCCGAATTCAATGTGGAGTGTGCGAAATCTAATGCCCGCATCATTCCAGATATTGTGCTGTTTGTGAACGGGATTCCATTTGCTGTTATTGAAAATAAATCGCCCGAAGAAGGTGTCAAACAAGGTATTTCGCAGATGATTCGCAACCAAGGAGATGATTACATCCCTCGGTTGTTTACTTTTTGCCAAATGCTGTTGTCGGTAAGCATGAATGATGCGATTTATGCAACTGTAGGGACTCCCGAAAAATTTTGGAGCCTTTGGCACGAGCTTGAAATCAAGGATAAGGAAATTGAGGCCGCGGTCAATAAAAAGGTTTCAGCAGAAGACGAAGACCGAATATTCTCGGTGCCGAAATTCAAGTCGTTCCGCAAGGATAATCCGCAGACAAAGCGTGTGGTGACGGAACAGGATAGATTGATTTATTGCCTGTGCAAGCCGGAGCGATTGCTTGAAATGGCTTATCGTTTTATTCTGTTTGATGAAGGTATAAAGAAAATAGCTCGTTATCAGCAGTTCTTTGTGGTCCATACGGCGTTGAAACGCATTCGGAACATTGATAACGAAGGCAAGCGTAAAGGTGGACTTGTGTGGCATACGCAGGGGTCGGGCAAGTCGCTTTCGATGGTGATGCTTGCTCGCGGAATTGCTCTGGATTCAAAGTATGATCCTGATTGTAATATTGATAATGCGCGTATAGTCCTTGTCACGGACCGCAAGGATTTGGATACGCAGATTCATGATACGTTCAAACATTGCGGAATGGAAGTTATCAGGGCTACTTCGGGTGAAAACCTGCTTAATCTTATGGCTTCTGATACTCCAGCCGTCATCACGACTGTTATTAACAAGTTCGACAAGGCTTTGAATAAGCGGCAATATGTTGAAAAATCCAACAATATCTTTTTGCTTGTCGATGAGGCACACCGCACGCAGTATAAAAATCTGCATGCGCGTATGAAACAGATGCTCCCGAATGCCTGCTATATCGGCTTTACGGGAACGCCGCTGATGAAAAAAGAGAAGAATAGCTTTGGCAAGTTCGGCGGGATGATTAAGCCAAGTTACACTATCCAGCAGGCAAATGAAGATGGTGCCGTGGTTCCCTTGCTTTACGAAGGGCGCCACGCAGAACTCAAGCAGGACAAGGCGGCGATAGATCTTTGGTTTGATCGTTTTACTGCGGGACTTTCGGACAAGCAGAAGGCCGACCTTAAGAAAAAATATGCCCGAGCCGAGATGCTGAACAAGGCAGAACGTGTCGTGTATATGCGTGCGTTTGATATCAGCGAGCATTTCCGTACAAACTGGCAGGGAACTCCGTTCAAGGCACAACTTGTCGCACCGAGCAAGGAAACTGCTATTCTGTACCATGAATTCTTGGATGAAATTGGTTTTGTGAGTTCTGAAGTTGTCATTTCGGGACCGGATGAACGAGAAGGTTATTCGGAAGTGGGTGAAGAACCGAGCGACCGCGTGACGAAATTCTGGAAAAAAATGATGGATTGCTATGGTGATGAGGAGGAATACAATAGGTCTATTATTGAAAGTTTCAAGGGCTCGGGTAAGCCAGAAATTCTGATTGTCTGTGACAAGTTGCTGACGGGTTTTGATGCCGAACGCAACACCGTTCTGTACCTTTGCCGCACGCTCAAGGAACATACGCTGTTGCAGGCGATTGCCCGTGTGAACCGTTTGTTCGAGGAAAATGGCAAGAAAAAAGATTTCGGCTATATCGTAGATTACGCTAACGTTCGCGACAACCTGGATACGGCGCTTGTGATGTACAAGGCGCTGGAAGGTTTTGACCCCGAAGATTTAGAAGGCTTGCTGACCGATGTGTCGGAACTAGTGGGCAAGTTGCCGCAGTTGCGCTCTAATCTGTGGGATGTTTTCAGGGGTGTGAAGAATAAGGCTGACCCCGAACAGATGGAACGCCACCTGGCCGATGAAAAACGCCGTAACGATTTCTACAAGGCCCTGCGTGACTTTGGAAAGTGCCTGAGCATCGCGATGTCGTCGCAGAAGTTCCTGGAAAAGACCCCTGCCGAAGACATGACTCGGCTTCGCAAGGAATTCAAGATGTTCTCGGACATGCGCGTATCTGTAAAGCACCGCTACGCTGACGATGTGGACTACAGCGAGTACGAACCGAAAATCAAGAAGTTGCTCGATACGCACATCCAGTCGGATAATGTGGTACAGACTGTGGCACCTGTGAATATTTTGGATCCGAAGTTTACGAAGAAACTGAGTGATGACAAGCGTGGTTACGATGCTCGTGGCAAGGCGGCGAGTGCGGATTCGATTGCGCATGCTCTCAAGAAAACCGTGACGGAAAAGATGGAAGAAGACCCGGCATTCTACGAGAAATTCTCGAAGATGATTCAGGATGTCATCGATAGTTTCCAGGCGGGTAAAATTTCTGAGGACGAATATTATTCCAAGGTTCAGAACTTGCAAGAAAAATTCAAAAGCAAGCGACGCGACGATGTGCCCGAGGAAATTAGCGAGAATGAGGATGCCGCAGCTTATTATGGTGTCGCTTTATCTGCCTTTGTGTATTGCGGAAAATGCGATGCGGCGGAAGCTAGGCGAATCGCCGCAAAAATGGCTTTGTTTACGGTTGAGTCGTTTGAGAAACATCATAAAATTCAGTTCTGGAATGATACGGATGCACAGAATCGTGTAAAGAACGAACTGGATGATTTTTTGTTTGATGAAATTCAGGTGCGAGAACGCTTTGGATGGTCAAACAATGATATTGATACGCTTGAAGATAAGATTATGAATGTGGCAAGGCGGCGTTCGCATGAATGAGTTGGGCGTTGTTAAATATGGAGACCGCGAGATTGCATACGCGGTTGAATTTTGCTGCCGCAAAACGCTGGAAATTTCTGTAATGCCGGATAGTGCTGTGCAGGTGCGGGCTCCGCAAGGGGCAACGCTCGAAGCGATTGCGCAGAAGGTGCAAAAGAAAGCTCCTTGGATTGTTGAAAAGCAGGATTGGTTTGCGAGATTCCCTAAAGCGCCACCTCCAAGGCAATATCTTGGTGGCGAAACGCATTTGTATATGGGGCGGCGTTACCGCTTGAAAATTGAAAAGGGAAAAGAACGCTTGGTGAAAATCGATGGCGGGTTCATTAGAGTTGTTTCTGCGGATGTTCGCCCCGCAACTGTGAAGAAGTTTCTTGACGAATGGTTGCGTGAACGAGCTAAGGTGCAGTTTGAAAAAATAATTGATGCGTGTATCGCCAAGTTTTCTTTGCCGTCATCTTCACTTCGGTTGCAAATCCGCAATATGAAAACGCGTTGGGGTTCACTCTCTAAAGGTGGCAAATTGACCTTGAACATAAAACTGATTGCTGTCCCGAAGGAATGTATCGAGTATGTCGTGGTACATGAACTGTGTCACCTGAAATACCCGAATCATGATAAAAAGTTCTATCGACTGTTAGAAACACGATTGCCTGATTGGGAAAAGCGAAAATTGAAACTGGAGAACTTGCAGATGTAGATATTTCTTTTTCTATCTTTACCCTCATATGAAATTTGAAGAACTTCCCTTGGCGAATCCGCTGCAGCGAGCGGTTCGCGCTATTGGCTACGAAACGCCGACCCCGATTCAAGAACGTTCCATCCCGAGCTTGCTCGAAGGCAAGGACTTGTTGGGAATTGCGCAGACGGGTACTGGGAAGACGGCTGCATTTGCTCTCCCGATTTTGCAGCGACTGCTGGATTCAGGGAAGTTCCGTTCGCCGAAGACTTGTCGTGCGCTGATTCTTTTGCCGACGCGCGAGCTTGCGATTCAGGTGGAAGATTGCTTCAAGGCCTATGCGCAGTTCACGGCGATTTCGACGGCGTGCATTTTTGGTGGCGTGGGCGATGGGCCGCAAAAGAACAAGTTGATTCGCGGTGTGGATGTGCTTGTGGCGACTCCTGGGCGATTGCTCGACTTGATTGGACAGAAGGCGGTGTCGCTCAAGAAACTGGAATTCTTTGTGCTTGACGAAGCGGACCGCATGCTGGACATGGGCTTTATCCATGATATCCGCAAGGTGGTGGCGATGCTCCCGCCGAACAGACAGAATTTGTTCTTTAGCGCGACGATGCCGGATGAAATTCTGAAGCTCGCTTCGACGATTTTGCGCCCGAATCCGGTGCGTGTGGAAGTTGCTCCGCAGAGCACTCCGATTGAACGCATCCGTCAAGAGCTTTACCGCATTGACAAACGCCGTAAAGGTGCTTTGCTCAAGGAACTTTTGGCGGAACATCCCGAGATGAAAAAGGTGCTTGTGTTTTGCAGAACAAAGCACGGTGCAGATAAAATAGTGCGAGTGCTTGAAAAGGCGGGAATCAAGTGTGCTGCTATTCACGGGAACAAAAGCCAGAACCGCCGTCAAGAAGCTCTCGGAAACTTTAAGTGCGAACAAATTCGAGTACTTGTCGCGACGGATATTGC
>Ga0310697_10004327_pt1 | contig 14070 bp, 5 predicted proteins | sample 172DNAGHGlowgp2_FD_203883 | JGI IMG/M metagenome (GOLD analysis project Ga0310697, IMG submission 203883) | Sheep rumen microbial communities from Palmerston North, Manawatu-Wanganui, New Zealand - 1728 DNA GHGlow gp2 (v2) (version 2) | ecosystem: Host-associated > Mammals > Digestive system >...
GATGAAGGTGAACACGTTGTGCGCTTCCGGGTTGATGATCATCGTGATCAGGCGGGTGAAGCCGAGCACCAGACCCACGATGAGGGTCCACATACCGGCCTTCGGGGAGGTCTTCTTCCAGCAGATACCCAGGAGGAACACCGCGGCGATGGCCGGGGCGAGCAAGCTCTGCACGCTCTGGATGTAGTTGTAGAGGCTCTTGCCCATCCGCTGGATCACGAAGATCCACAGCACGCCGAGCACGACCACCACGATGGTGGCGATGCGGCCGATGCGCACGAGTTTCTTCTCGTCCGTCTCCGGATGCTTGCGCTTGTAGATATCAATGGTATAGAGCATCGCGGAGGAGTTGTACAGCGAGGCCAGGGAGCTCATCAGGGCGGCGAGGATACCGCAGATCACGACGCCCTTCAGGCCCACCGGCAGGAGGGTGTTGACCAGCATCGGGAAAGCGATGTCCGGATTGGCCACCGTCCCGTCGGCCTGGAGACCGAGGGCGGTCGCGAGGGTCTGTCCGATCTGGGAATCCGGGGTCTTGGTGAGCGCATAGGCGATCATGCCCGGGATGAGGAACAGGAACACCGGGAGGAGCTTGAGGTAGGCGCCGAAGATGGTGCCCCGGCGGGCCTCCTTCTGGTCCTTGCCGGAGAGGACGCGCTGGACGATGAACTGGTCGGTGCACCAGTACCAGAATCCGATGATGGCGGAGCCGAACAGGGCGCCGTACCACGGGAACTCGGGATCCTTGCCGCTGCGCATCAGGTCGGTCATCGTGTCGCCGTACTGGTTGACGGGCTGGGCGCTGCAGATGTCCATCATGGCGTTCCAGCCGCCCAGCTCCTTGAGGCCGAGCCAGAGGATCACGAGCGAGCCGATCAGCAGGATCGGCGTCTGCAGGACCGAGGTCTTGAGCACGGACTCCATGCCGCCGATGACGGTGTAGATGGCCGTGATGATCACGAGGGCCAGGGCGGCCACCCAGAAGTTGATGCCGAGCAGGGTGTTGAGCGCGAGTCCGCCGGCGAGCACGGTCACGGAGACCTTGGTGAGGACGTAGCTGGCGAGCGACAGCCAGGTGAGGATGCCGCGGCTCTCCTTGTTGTAACGCTTCTCAAGGAACTCGGGCATGGTGTAGACCATGCTGCGCTCATAGAACGGCACGAAGACCCAGCCGAGGATGAGGATCATCCAGCCCTGGATCTCCCAGTGGGCCTGGGCCATGCCGGCGGAGGCGCCGGTGCCGGCCAGGCCGATGAGGTGCTCGGACCCGATATTGGAGGCGAAGATGGAAGCGCCGATGGCGATCCAGGTCGCCGAGCGGCCGCTCAGGAAGTAGTCGCCGGAGGTTTCTTTCTTCTTGCGGGAGACGTCCCAGCAGATCCACACCATCGCCAGGAAGAAGATGGCGATGACGATCCAGTCCCAGGATGCCAGGGAGATGCGGTTGAGGTCCGCGGCCTGTAGAGGCAGGAATCTAAGCATATGATCGATCTTTGGTTATTATTTCACGGAGAAGGCGTAGATGCAGCGGCTGCGGTAGGTCTCGCCGGGACGCAGCACGACGGACGGCCACTCGGGCTTGTTGGGGCTGTCGGGATAGTGCTGGGTCTCCAGGCAGAGGCCGGGGCGGTTCTTGTAGACCACGCCGCCCTTGCCGGTCACGGAGCCGTCCTGGAAATTGCCGGAGTAGACCTGGATGCCGGGCTCGTTGGTGTAGACCTTGAGGTCGATCCCCGTCTGCGGGCAGTAGAACTCGGCAGCCACCTCGTCGATGCGGCCGCCGGTGTCGAGCACCCAGTTGTGGTCGTAGCCGTTGCCGTTCTTGAGCTGCTGGTAGCTGAAATCGGTGACATGGTCCCCGACCTTGTGCGGCGTGGTGAAGTCCATCGGCGTGCCCGCCACCGGCAGGATCTCCCCGGTGGTCATGTAGGTGGAGTCCACCGGCGTGAAGTGCGAGGCGTTGACGTAGAGGACGTCGTCGACGATGCTGTGGTTCGCCGGGTCGCCGGACAGGTTGAAGTAGCAGTGGTTGGTCATGTTGATGATCGTCGGGGCCGTGGTCACGGCCTCGTAGGCGATATCGAGCTTGTTGTCGTCGGTCAGCGTGTAGGTGACGAAGGCCGTGACGGCACCCGGGAAGTTGTTGTCACCGTCCGGGGAGTCCATCCGGAGCTTGATGTGCCGGGCGTCGGCCTCGACCACCTTGTAGGGCTGGTACTGCCAGCCGGTGGGGCCTCCGTGCAGGGTGTGGCCGAAATTGTTGGTCGGCAGGCTGTATTCCACGCCGTCCAGGGTGAACTTTCCCTGGTTGATGCGGTTGGCGTAGCGGCCGATGGAGGCGCCGTAGTCGGTCTCATTGTTCTCGGGATAGTAGTCCTCGACCTTGTCGAATCCCAGGACCACGTCCCGCTTCACGCCGTCCTTGTCCGGCACGACGAGCGCCGTGACGCGGCCGCCGTAGTTGGTGATGGTCACCTCCATCCCGGCGTTGTTGTGAAGCTTGTACATACGGTTTCCCTGCGGCGCACAGGCGGCCGCAGCGAGGGCGCAGAGCGCCAGCAGAATGGTTTTAGCAGCTTTCATATCGTGTAAAGATAATCATTTCCCCGGAATTATTGCAATTTTACCGATTGTGCGGTGCCGTCGTAGCGGACCGTCCGGACCTGTCCGTCCGGCGTGACGATCCGGAACGTGCGCTCCGCGAGCATCCCGGGGAACGAACCCCGGCGGGCCTCGACGGTCAGCACGCCGCCGTGCAGGGAGAACCCGGTCTCGGTGTATTCTCCCCGCTCATAGGCGTAGCCGTCCCCGGCGTCCTCGTAGAGCGTGAAGTGCCCGTCCGCGCCCGGGAAGACCCGGACCTCCAGGTCGTCCCAGGGCTTCTGCCCGTCATACTGGACGTCCGGGCCCAGCGGGACGATCGCACCGGCACGCACGTACAGCGGAACGGTGTCCAGGTGCGTGGTGCAGGTGACGGACCGGCCGCCCTTGAAGCGCACGCCCGTCCAGAAATCGTACCAGTCGGCGCCGGCCGGCAGGTAGACCGTGCGGGAGCCGGCGGCCGAGAAGTCCGCCTTGACGTCCGTGAACCGCCGCTCTTCCTCCGTATACTGCGCCTGCAGCACCGGGGCCGCGAGCAGGAAGCGGCCGAACAGGAATTCGTCGCCCAGGTCCCAGGTCCTGCGGTCCTTCGGGAAATCCATCACGAGGGCACGCTGGAAGGTCCCGTCGCGGGAGACGACCTCCCACTCCGTCGAATAGATATAAGGTAGCAGCCGGTAGCGCAGGCGCACCGCGGCGACCAGCGCATCGTAGACCGGCTCGCCGGGCTGTCCGTAGAGGTAGATCTCGCGGGGCACCTCCGTACCGTGCGAGCGCATCATCGGGGAGAACACCCCGTACTGCGTCCAACGGACGTAGAGCTCGCGGAAGCGGTCGTTGTAGACCGCGCTGCCGGCCGGCCCACGGCCGTTGTACCCTCCGGCGAAGAAGCCGCCCAGGTCGGTATTGAAATGCGGGTTGCCCGTTAATGCGAAGCCGAGCCCGGCCGGGACCTGCTGCCGCAGGGACTCCCAGGTGGACTGGACGTCGCCGCTCCAGACCTGCGCGCCCGTGCGCTGCTGCCCGGCCCAGGCGGAGCGGGTCAGGATCGTCACGCGGCGGTCCGGCGCCGCGGCGCGCTGGTGGTCATAGACGCCCTCCACCGCCACGAGGGGGTAGGCGTTGCGCACGCGGCGCAGGGACCCCGCCGCGGTCATCAGTTCGAAGTCTTCGTCCCGGTCGGCCTTGAGCGTATGGTGGTCGGGCTCGGTGGAGTCCATCCACCAGGCGTCGACCCCCATGTCCCACATCTTGGAGAGGTAGCGCCAGTACAGGTCGCGCGCCTCGCCGCTGAACGGGTCGTACGGGCGGACGCCGGAGGGGAATTCCATCCGGGGAGGCCAGTCGGGCAGGCCGCTGCGGGGCCAGGTCCCCATGTCCAGCAGGTGCCCCTGCTCCTGCAGTTCGCGGAACTGCCGGGTCATCGGGCCGAAGGAGGACCAGACCGAGACCATCAGCCGGGCATGCCGGGCGTGGACCTCGTCGATCATCGCCTGCGCGTCGCGGAAATCGTCGTGCAGGAAGTCCATCGCGTTCCAGAGGTAGTTGTTGCCCCAGTACTGCCAGTCCTGGATCATGCCGTCCAGGGGGATCTCCCGGCGGCGGTATTCGCCCAACACGCCGAGCAGCTCGCGGGAGGACTTGTACCGCTCGCGGCTCTGCAGGAAACCGAAACTCCAGCGCGGAAGCATCGGCACGCAGCCGGTGAGCGTCCGGATGCCGGCGACCACGCCGTCGGCGTCACCGCCCCAGATGAAGTAGTAGTCCACGGCCTCCCCCACTTCGGATTCGAAGAGCATCCCGTCCGCCCCGTCGCGGAACGTGGTCGGGGACGGGTTGTCCCAGAAGAGCCCGTAGCCGCGCACGGACTGGACGATGGAGACGTAGTCCTCCGTGTTGTCCTGGACCATGTAGCGGGTCTTGCCGCGCAGGTTCAGCTTCCCGTCCTGGAGGATGCCCAGGCCGTAGAACGCCTCGTCCGCCTCTGGCAGGAAGGTCTGGCGGACGGTCAGGGCGCCGCGGTCCACGCCGGCGCTGCGGGGCTCCAGGCCCCACGCGCCGTCCTGCAGGAGCAGCTTGCCCTTGGACGTCAGGAAGCGGACGGAGCCGTCGTGGCCCACGAAGACCTTCAGCTCGGAGCTGGCGTAGGTCGTGCCGGTCCGGGAGACCGTCTTCCTGACGGGGACCTCCTGCGGCCGGGCCGTGACGGCGAAACTCTCCGCCGGGGCCGGACCGCCCTTGACGATCCGCACGATGGTCGGTGTATAGAACTGGACTTGGGTCCTTTCCTGCGCCGCGGAAGCGGCTGCGGCAAGGACGAACGCAAAGGATACGAGAAGTTTGGTGGCTGGATTCATCATAACATTCAAATTTAGGGATTATTTACGGAATCTCATCTCCTTGGTCGCAGTTTTTCTTGCAGTAATCTTCCAAATCCTTGCAGAAATATGCCGTCAAAAAAGTATCTTTGCAAAGATATGAGCGCCCTGGAGGTCTTGCAGCAGTATTGGGGCTACGACGCCTTCCGGCCGATGCAGGAGGAGATCATCTCCGCCGCGTCGGCGGGCAGGGACGTGCTCGCCATCCTGCCCACGGGCGGCGGCAAGTCCGTCTGCTTCCAGGTGCCGGCCCTGATGAAAGAGGGGCTCGCCCTCGTGGTCACGCCCCTGATCGCCCTGATGAAGGACCAGGTCCAGAACCTGGAGGCCCGGGGCATCAAGGCCCTGGCCATCCACGCCGGGATGGACCGGCGGGCCGTGGACCTGGCGCTCAACAACGCCGCCTACGGCGATTTCAAGTTCCTCTACGTCTCGCCGGAGCGCCTCAAGACCGCACTGTTCCGCTCCTACCTGGACATCCTCCCGCTCAGCTACATCGTCGTGGACGAGGCCCACTGTATCTCCCAGTGGGGCTACGATTTCCGGCCGGACTACCTATCGATCAGCGAGTTGCGTCAGACGGTCGACGCCCCCGTGATCGCCCTCACCGCCACGGCCACCCCGCGGGTGGCGGAGGACATCATGGACAAGCTCGCCTTCCGCGGGAAGCTCCTGCTCCGGAGCAGTTTCGAGCGGCCCAACCTGACCTATATCGTCCGGCGCTGCGAGGACAAGACCGGCCAGCTGCTGGACATCTGCCGCGGCGTGGACGGCTCCGGCATCGTGTACATGCGCAGCCGCCGGCGCTGCGAGGAGACGGCCGCCCTGCTGGCCGCCAACGGCATCAGCGCCTCCTGCTACCACGCCGGCCTGTCCGGCGACACGCGCGAAGCCCGGCAGGAAGCCTGGAAGCGCGGTGCGATCCGCGTGATGGTCTGCACCAACGCCTTCGGCATGGGCATCGACAAGCCCGACGTCCGTTTCGTCGCGCACACCGGCCTGCCGGAAAGCCCCGAGTCCTACTTCCAGGAAGCGGGCCGCGCCGGGCGCGACGGCAAGCGGTCCTACGCCGTGCTGCTCTGGAACGGCACGGACGTACGCCGGCTCAAGCAGCTGCAGGAGGTTTCGTTCCCCCCGCTGGAATACATCGCGGACGTCTACCAGAAGCTCCACATCTTCGCCGGCATCCCCTACGAGAACGGCATCGGCCGCCAGCTCAAGTTCGACCTGGCCGCGTTCGCCAAACATTTCAAGCTCAACCCCGCCTCCGTGCACTACGCGCTCAAATACCTCGAGCGCTCGGAGCACCTCACCTTCTCCGAGGACGTGGAGATTGCCACGCAGGTCGGAATCCTGGCCGACCGCAACTCCCTCTACGACATCGACCTGCCGGACCCGGCGATGGTCACGCTCCTGGAGGTGCTGATGCGCCGCTACACCGGCATCTTCTCCTACCCGGTCCCGATCCGGGAGGATACCGTGGCGGCCGCCTGCGGCCTGACCGTGCCCAAGCTGCGCCAGCTGCTTTACAACACCTCCCTGCAGCACGTGATCAAATACATCCCGGGCGACCGCTGCAGCGTCGTCTTCCTGCACCACAACCGCCTGATGCCCGGCAACGTCGACCTCCAGAAGGAGAAATACGCCTTCCTGCTGGAGAACGCCCGGGAGCGCGCAGACGCCATGGTCGATTATGCCTCCGGGACGGACCTGTGCCGCTCGCGCTGGCTGCTGCGGTATTTCGGCCAGGAGGAATCCGCGGACTGCGGGACCTGCGACGTCTGCCGGGCCCGCCGCCAGGCTCCTTCCCCGGACGCCCCCGTCCGCGTTTGGTGGGCCGCGCATCCCGGCGCCACCCTGCAGGAGTTCCGCGCCGCCTGCGCCGACCCGGGCAGCGGCCTGCCGCCCGACGCCATGGCACGCTACCGGGACCTGCTCGACCGGGGAGAATGCTGATACAAACAACCAAATATCAACCAGTCATATGAGAAAAACCCAACATCTTTTCGGTGCAATCGCCTGTCTCGTGGCGCTCCTCTCAGCGACGAACGCCTGTGCTCCCCAGCAGCAGGACGGCGTCCGGACGATGCACTACTTCCCCGACGGCCGGGAAATCGTCTGCCTGAACGGGGACAACCGGTACACCCGCTCCCTCTACGGCACGCACACCAATTTCCGCATGGAGACCAGCGACCGCCCGGTCTTCGCCTCCTGGAACGGCACCGACAGCTGGAATTTCCGTTTCTACCTCACCCTCAACGGGACTACGACCCAGCTGGACTCCACTTCCTGGTGCGAGGCCCGCTACCAGGGCGGCCGCCGCAGCTACAAGGTCCGCGACGACGCCTGGGGCCGCGGTGAGCTCCGTATCACCCTCCTCGCCTCCCAGTTCGAGGAAGGAGCCGTCTGGAAAGTAGAAGCGGAAGGGTTCAGCAGCACCCCCACGCTTCGGGTGCGGCAGTGCCGCATCGCCAGCACGCGGGTGAGCCGCAACGGCGACCTCGGCGTGGATCCGCGTGAGATCTTCGAAGCCTCACCCGAAGAGAAGGACCTCAGTGTCAAGGAGTGGGAGGCCGTCCCGACCTCTTACCTGGTCTTCAGCGGCGGGACCCTGAGCGTACCGGATACCGATACCGGCGCCGCGCACTATGCTCGCGAGCATGCGGCTTGGGAAGAATTGGCCACGATGGTGGAGATCAACACCCCCGACCCTTTCTTCAACACCCTCGGCTCCAATATGGTGCACGCCGGAGACGGCATCTGGGACGGACTGAGCTATCTCCACGGCGCAGCCGGCTGGAGGAACCATTACCTGGGCTGGAGAGGTGCCTACACGGGTGACGTGATGGGCTGGAACGACCGGGCCAGGACCCATTTCGCGGCCTACACCACCGCCATGGTCACCGACGTGCCGCCCGTCTACGACCATCCCCAGCAGGGTCCCGAGAGCAATCTCGCAAGGGCCAAACGCGAATGGGGGACCCCTATGTATTCCAACGGCTATATCTGCAATACTCCGGGCCGCACCGACCAGATCAGCCACTACGACATGAACCTCAACTACATCGACGAGATGATGCGCCACTTCGGCTACGATGCCGATCCGGAGTTCATGCGCCAGATGTGGCCGTACATCGTGCTGCACCACCAGTGGGAGAAACGCAATTTCGACCCCGACGGGGACCATCTCTACGACGCCTACTGCTGCATCTGGGCCAGCGACGCCCTCTACTACAACGGCGGCGCCGTCACCCACTCCTCCGCCTACAATTATTTCTCGAACCTCAAGACGGCCCGCATCGCCGAGATCATCGGCGAGGACCCGGCCCCGTACCGGGAAGAGGCGGAGGCCATCCTGAAGGCCATGAACGACAGGCTGTGGCTGGACGACCTGGGCCACTGGGCCGAGTTCCAGGACCTCATGGGCCTGCAGCGCATCCATCCCGACGCGGCCATCTGGTCCGTATACACCCCGATCGACTGCGGCGCCTGCACGCCTGAGCAGGCTTACCGCGCCACGGTCTACGTGGACAACGAGATCCCCCACATCCCGGTCAGCTACGACTACGACACCCGGGCCCTCAAGGCCCTGGGCCTCCGGCTGCCCAAGCCCGAGCAGGACCTCTTCACCGTCTCCACCTCCGACTGGATGCCCTATGTCTGGAGCACCAACAACGTCGCGCACGCCGAGGTGGCCAACATGGCGCTCGCCTACCTGCAGGCAGGCCGCAACGATTCCGGCTTCCGGCTCCTGAAGGCGGACCTCCTGGACGAGATGTACCTGGGCCTGTGCCCGGGCAATTTCGGCCAGATCAGCTACTACGACAAGGCCAAGAACGAAGCCTACCGCGATTTCGCCGACAACGTCGGCATCACCTCCCGGGCCATCATCAACGGTCTGTTCGGCATCCTGCCCGATGCGCTCGAAGGCATGTGCATCCTCAAGCCGGCCTTCCCCGACGAATGGGAGGAGGCTTCCATCAAGACCCCGTACCTGAACTATTCCTTCCGCCGCGAAGGAAACAAGGACATCTACGAGGTGGAGCAGCACTTCCCCCAGCCGCTCCGGATCGTCATCCGCTCCAATGCCGGCGGCGGCGCCTACCTCGAGACCGCGGGCAATTCCGACACGGTCCAGACCATCGTCGTGGACCGGACCGCCCTGCCGCAGGCCCCGGTGTATAAGCCCGTGCCGACCGCCCGGGCCAACGCCGCCGATCCCGCCTACATGAGCGCGATGGGCCTGGACGACATCAACCCCGATGCCATGGCGAACGCCGAGATGGTGGACATCAGCTCCGCCTTCAATTCCAACGTGGACGACATCTTCCGCAACGAATACCTCTCCCCGCGTCCGCCCGTCACCACCCTGCAGATCCCCATCCAGGGCGTCGGCGACTGGTGCACGCCCTTCGTCAAGCCGGACATCGAGGACGACGGCCTGCGCGCCCGCATCTCCGAGGGCGTGTTCGACACCGGGCTCGGCGTCTCCTTCCGCTCCCCTGCCGAAGGGTGGAACATCGCCTACACCTCGCTCTGGGACAACTATCCCGACGCGCTCACGTTCCCGCTGGCCGGCAAGGCCCGGCGCGCCTACCTGCTGATGGCCGGCAGCACCAACAACATGCAGAGCCGCATCGACAACGGCACCGTGACCGTCAGGTACACGGACGGCAGCACCAGCGTGATGCCCCTACTGAACCCCATCAACTGGTGCTCCATCGAGCAGGATTACTACCGGGATGCCCTGGCTTTCTGGACTTCCCCCAAGATTCCGTACCGGGTGCTCCTGAGCGACGGCCAGGCCGGCCGCGACCTCAGCGTGAACTATCTCAAGGCGGAGGAGAACGGACAGCTCTACGACTACGTCAAGGTGACCGACCGGGGCATCCCGGGCGGCGCCGCCCAGATCCTCAGCATGCCGCTCGACGCGGGCAAGGAACTCGCATCACTCGAGCTGAGGACCCTGTCCAACGACGTAGTCATCGGATTGATGGCCGTCACATTGGAAAAGTAACGGAAAATCATTATATTTGCGCGGCCTAAAAAGAACGCTATACCTTTGATATAGAATAAACTCTTAAAATACAACAAATTATGCCCAAGATTGATTTAAGCAAGTACGGAATCAAGGGAGTGACCGAGATCCTCTACAATCCGACTTACGAAGTGCTCTACAACGAAGAGACCAAGCCGGGCCTGGAAGGCTACGACAAGGGTCAAGTGACCGAGCTCGGCGCCATCAACGTGATGACCGGCGTCTATACCGGACGTTCCCCCAAGGACAAGTACATCGTGATGGACAAGAACTCCAAGGACACCGTGTGGTGGAACACCCCGGAGTATCCCAACGACAACCACGAGATGTCCGAGAAGGTCTGGAAAGAGGTCAAGAACCTGGCTCTCAAGCAGCTCAGCGGCAAGCGCCTCTTCGTCGTGGACGGTTTCTGCGGCACGCACAAGGACACCCGCATGAAGGTCCGCTTCATCATGGAGGTGGCATGGCAGGCCCATTTCGTGACCAACATGTTCATCCGTCCGATGAACCAGGCCGAGTTCGACCAGGAGCCTGACTTCGTGGTCTACTGCGCCGCCAAGGCCCGCGTGGAGAACTACGAGGAGCTGGGTCTCCGTTCCGACACCTGCGTTGCCTTCAATGTGACCAGCAAGGAGCAGGTCATCCTCAACACCTGGTACGGTGGCGAGATGAAGAAGGGTCTCTTCTCCATGATGAACTACTACCTGCCGCTCAAGGGCATCGCCGCCATGCACTGCTCGGCCAACACCGACATGAACGGTGAGAACACCGCCATCTTCTTCGGTCTGTCCGGCACCGGCAAGACCACCCTCTCCACTGATCCGAAGCGTCTGCTCATCGGCGACGACGAGCACGGCTGGGACGACGAGGGCGTCTTCAACTTCGAAGGCGGCTGCTACGCCAAGGTCATCAAGCTGGACAAGGAGTCCGAGCCCGATATCTACAACGCCATCCGCCGCGACGCGCTCCTCGAGAACGTGACCGTGGACGCCGAGGGCAAGATCGACTTCAACGACAAGAGCGTCACCGAGAACACCCGCGTTTCCTACCCGATCTACCACATCAACAAGATCGTCCGCCCGGTGTCCCAGGGCCCTGCCGCCAAGCAGGTCATCTTCCTGTCCGCCGACGCTTTCGGCGTGCTGCCTCCGGTCTCCATCCTGACCCCCGAGCAGACCAAGTACTACTTCCTGAGCGGCTTCACCGCCAAGCTCGCCGGCACTGAGCGCGGTATCACCGAGCCCACCCCGACCTTCTCCGCCTGCTTCGGCCAGGCCTTCCTGGAGCTCCACCCGACCAAGTACGCCGAGGAGCTGGTGAAGCGCATGGAGAAGAGCGGCGCCAAGGCCTACCTCGTCAACACCGGCTGGAACGGCACCGGCAAGCGCATCTCCATCAAGGACACCCGCGGAATCATCGACGCGATCCTCGACGGCAGCATCGACAAAGCCGAGACCAAGCAGATCCCTTACTTCAACTTCGCCGTCCCGACCAAGCTCCAGGGCGTCGACACCGGCATCCTCGATCCGCGCGACACCTACGCTGATCCGAAGGTGTGGGAGGAGAAGGCCCAGGATCTCGCCGGCCGCTTCATCAAGAACTTCCACAAGTACGAGAGCAACGAAGCTGGCAAGGCGCTCGTCGCCGCCGGTCCTGTGCTTGAGTAATCCCCTGCTGAAGGACAAGCAAGAAGGCGTGGCCGTCCGGCCACGCCTTCTTTTTCATTTCTCCCGGTATTCGGTCGGCGTCTTGCCGTACCGTTCCTTGAAGCAGTTGCGGAAATAGACCGGACTTCCGAAGCCCACCTGCCAGGCGATCTCGGAGACGGACTGGTCGGTCTTGGAGAGGAGCGCGGCGGCCTTGTCCAGCCGGATGTTGCGGATGAGTTCGTTGGGCGAAAGGCCGGACACGGCCTTGACCTTGCGGTAGAGCGTGGACTGGCTCATCGCGAACTCGCCGGCCAGCGAGGCGATGTCGATCTTCTCGTCACCCAGGTGCTCCTCGACGAAACGCGTGTAGCGTGTCAGGAACTGGTTGTCCACCGGGGAGAGGTCCTCGGCCGTGCCGGATTCGGACACCTGCTGCTTGGCGCGGTCGCGCCGCTCCAGCAGGTTATGCAGGCGGCTGCGCAGGAGGGTCTTGTTGAAGGGCTTGACCAGGTAGCTGTCCGCGCCGACCTCGTAGCCTTCGGTCCGGGCTTCGTCGGAGCCCTTGGCGGTGAGCAGGACCACGGGGATGTGCGAGGTCCGAACGTCGCGCCGTACGGCCTTGCAGAGGTCGATGCCGTCCATCACCGGCATCATGATGTCGCTGACGATGATGTCCGGGATCTCCCGGACGGCGATCTTGAGGCCTTCGCGGCCGTTGACGGCCTGCAGGACCACATACTCCGGCACGAGGGACTCGCGTATGTACTCCAGGATATCGGTATTGTCCTCGACCACCAGGATCCGGACCTTGCCGGGCTCCTCCGGCTGGGGCGGCTCGGGCTCCTCGACGACGGGGGCAGGACCGACCCGCTTCGCTTCCGGGTATTCCTCGGCCGGATCGAAGACGATGCGGAACTCGCTCCCCCGGCCCGGCTCGCTCGTCACCGACAGTTCGGCATGGTGCAGGTCGCAGAGGTTCTTGACGAGGGCCAGTCCGACGCCGGTCCCGGACGCCTGGTGCGGCCCCGCGACCTGGTAATAACGGTCGAAGATGTGTTCCAGGTCTTCGGCCGCGATGCCGCAGCCCGTATCGCTGACGGCCAGGGCTACCTTGTCCCCGACATGCTGCAGGGAGAGGACCACCTTGCCGGAAGCGGTGTATTTCCGGGCATTCGACAGGAGGTTGTTGAGCATGATCGTGACGGCCTCCCGGTCGTACCACATCCGCACCTCGGGCTCGATGGAGAGCACGAACGAGACCGCCTTGTCCACGGACAGGTCGCGGAACCGGGCTCCGGTCTCCTCCACGAAGCGGGAGAAGTCGCCGTAGGTGACGGTCAGCTCCCGGTTGCGGGTCTCCGTCTTGCGGAACTCGAGGATCTGGTTCACCAGCCCGAGCAGCTGCTGCGCGCTCTGCTTGACCTTGTCGATCCGCTTGCGGGCCGCTCCGGGGATGGTCTCGTCGGTGGCCAGGTCCTCCAGCGGACCGAGGATCAGGGTGAGCGGCGTCCGGAGTTCGTGGGTGATGTTGGTATAGAAGACCAGGCGCTCCTCGTTGATCCGGCGTTCCTGGATGATGCGTTCGCGATGGAGGCGGCGACGGTTGCGCCGGGCGGCGCGGCGCGCCACGTAGAGGCCCGCCGCGACCACGGCGGCTACGGTCAGCAGGATATAGAACGCCTTGGCCCACCACGTCAGCCAGAAGGGCGGGCGGATATCCAGTCCTACGGAGGAGATGTCCTCCCCCCAATCCTGCGAGTGCAGCCGGGCACGGACCTGAAGGGTGTGCTGCCCGTACGGGAGATGATTGAATTCCAGTTCCTTGCCGCAGGGATGCCACTCCGGGTCCAGGTCCACGATGCGGTAGGAGTACTCCGTATTGCGGGAGTAGGCGTAATCCGGCACGCAGAAGCGGACCTGCAGGTAATTGTTGTTGTAATCGGCAACGAGCCCGGACTCGGGTGTCAGGAAGGTCACAGGCGGCAGGTCCCTGCGGGCGAGCAGGACCGGCGGGTCCACCCAGCCGACCCCGTCCGTGCTGTCGAAGAAGATCCTTCCGTCCGCACCGGTGACGGTGGCTCCGCTGTAATAATTGCCGTCCGGCAGGCCGTCCCGGGCATCGAAGGAGATGACCTTGCCGTCCGGCAAAAGGCAGGACACCCCGCTGTTGGTGCTCATCCAGAGATTCCCCGCAGCGTCCTCCGCCAGGGCCCGGATGTTCTCGTCGGGCAAGCCGTCCTGCACGTTTTTCAGCGAAGGGCTCCAGTGGGGGCCTTCGCTGAAGCAAGCCAGTCCGGCCGTCGTCGCCGCCCAGATCCTGTCCCGGGAGTCCCGGAGCAGCTGGTTGACGGTGTCGCTGCCCAGGCCGTCATTGCTGTCGTAGCGGGCCAGCATCTGCAGATCG
>Ga0310697_10004328_pt1 | contig 14068 bp, 12 predicted proteins | sample 172DNAGHGlowgp2_FD_203883 | JGI IMG/M metagenome (GOLD analysis project Ga0310697, IMG submission 203883) | Sheep rumen microbial communities from Palmerston North, Manawatu-Wanganui, New Zealand - 1728 DNA GHGlow gp2 (v2) (version 2) | ecosystem: Host-associated > Mammals > Digestive system >...
CGGCGCGGACGGCCCCAAGATACTTGCCGTGACGGTGCTGACGTCGCTTGACGCGGAAGACCTCGCCGACATCGGCGTGGCAGGTCGCGCGCCGGCAGAACAGGTTCAGGCCATGGGACGGCTCGCGCTCGCGAACGGCGCTGCGGGAATCGTGTGCAGCCCGAAGGAAGTGCGCGCGATGCGGGAAATTCTCGGATCCGCGGCCCTGCTCGTGACGCCGGGCGTGCGTCCTGCCGGCGCGGCGGTCGGCGACCAGAAGCGCGTCGCGACGCCGGGCGACGCCGTGCGCCACGGCTCCACGCACCTCGTCGTAGGGCGGCCCATCCTGGCGGCCGAAGATCCCGTGGCAGCAGCGTGCGCCATCGCGGCGGAAATGGCGGCGGCCACATGAGCGGCTCGTGCAGCCGCCGGCGCGTCGTCGTGACGGGCATGGGCATAGTGAGTCCGCTCGGCAACGACGTGGATGCCGCGTTCGAGCGCCTAAAGACGTTCGAGAACTGCGTGGAGGTGCTTCCCGAGCTTGCCGAGTTCGAGGGACTGAATTCCCACCTCGCCGCCCGCTGCCGCTTCGAGCGGCCTGCGCACTATGCCCGCAAGGTGGTCAGAACGATGGGCGAATGCTCGATTCTCGCCCTCTATGCCACCGAGCAGGCGATTGCCCAGGCAGGACTAGACGAGGCAATCCTGCAAGGGGGCAGGTGCGGCGTGGCGTACGGTTCGTGCTCCGGCTCCATCCCGCCTTTGCTCGACTTCTACTCGATGCTCGCGACGAAGAAGGTCCAAAACATCACCTCCGGCACCTACCTGAAACTTATGCCGCAGACGACCGCGGTGAACCTTAGCGTGCATTTCAAGACGCATGGGCGGCTCGTGCCGACAGGAACGGCCTGTACGAGCGGATCGCTCGCCCTGGGAAACGCCGCCGAGCTGATCCGATGGGGTGTGCAGGACGTGATGATCGCCGGTGGGGCCGAGGAGTTCAGCCCTACGCAGGTGGCCGTGTTCGATACGCTTTACGCCACGTCGCTGCGCAACGACGCGCCGCGCAGGACGCCTGCGCCGTACGACGTAGGAAGAGACGGGCTCGTCATCGGCGACGGTGCGGGGACGTTCATCCTCGAGGAATACGAGCACGCCAAGGCGCGCGGCGCTACGATTCTCGCAGAGCTGGCGGGCTTCGCCGAAACGACAGACGGCACGCACGTGACGAACCCGAACGCCGATACGATGGCGTATGCGCTGAGGGACGCGCTCGCCGACGCGGCGCTCGACCAGTCGGCGATCGGCTACGTGAACGGTCATGGTACGGCCACTCGCGCAGGCGACGTCGCCGAGACGTTCGCCACTCGCGCCGTATTCGGACGTGCCGTGCCGATCTCATCCATAAAGAGCTACATCGGCCACACGCTCGGCGCGTGCGGAGCGATCGAGGCTGCGATGACGGTGAAGTCCTTGCAGACTGGCTGGTACCCGCCCACTCTCAACCTCGCGACTCCCGATACGGCGTGCGCCGAACTCGATTACATCGTCGGCGAGGGCCGACAAATCGACGCCGAGTACGCTATGAGCAACAACTTCGCGTTCGGTGGCGTCAACACTTCCCTTATTTTCAGGAGTTTGTAACATGAAGGCAATCTCATCGGTACTTTGCTTGTTCGCGACGATAGGTTCTGCCGTAGCAGGGGCGCCGTGCGCACTGACGGTCGAGAGGCTTCCGAATCCCTGCGGAGTGGACGCCTCTGAGCCGCGTTTGGGCTGGAAGATGGCGGCGGAGGAAGGCGCGAATGATGTTGTGCAGAGCGCGTACCGCATCATGGCGGCAAGCTCTAAGGAGAAGCTCGCGGCAGACGTGGGCGATTTGTGGGATTCTGGCAAGGTTCAGGGTGCCCAGTCGATCGACGTGGCGTATGGCGGAAAGCCGCTTACCTCGTCACGCCGCTACTGGTGGAAGGTGCGCACATGGGACGGCGCGGGCGTGGCCTCGGACTGGAGCGCGCCCGCCACGTGGGTGACGGGCATCCTGCCGCCGGACGGCTGGAAGGCGAAGTGGATCGGCCCTGCGTCCGAGACGCGTCCCGACGCCGACCTGGCAGGCGCGCGCTGGATAACCGCCAAGCCAAACGCCCGCGGCGACGTGGTGATTTCGCTTGAGTTCGACTTCGCCGGCGCGAAGCCCGGCGAGTACGTTGAGCTGTTGCACGCCGCCTCGACGCGGCACGAGATCGACGTGAACGGAAAGGAGTTCCACCGTCATGCCGGACAGGTGGACCGCTGGAACCATCTGCGCTTCCGCGACATGACGCCGTGGCTGAAACCCGGCAAGAACACGATGACCGTCCGCGTGAAGAAAGGCGGAAGGGGAACCCCGCAGGCGTTCATCTGCGCGTTGCGCGTCCCCGACGGCCGCCGCATCGTGACGAACGGCACGCGCGGAAAAGATCTCGGCGCCCTGCGCGACACGCCGTACGGCAAGGCGCTTGTCACGCGCGAGGAGATCGCGTCGCCCGCCTTTGAGAAGAAGATTGCCATCACCAAGCCCGTCGCCTCCGCGTTTCTCCACGTGACGGGCGTCGGCTTCTACGAGGCGTCGCTGAACGGACGCAAGATCGGCGACAAGGTGCTTGACCCGTCGCCCACGGCCTACGACAAGCACGTTCTCTACTCCACCTACGATCTTGGCAGCGCGCTGAAGCCGGGCGAGAACACGTTGAAGGTGCTCGTGGGACACGGCTGGTACGACGTGCGCTCGATTGCGGTGTGGAACTTCGACGTCGCGCCGTGGCGCGATTTCCCGCGCATGATCGCGCAACTTGAAATCACGTATGCGGACGGTACGCGCGAAACGGTCGTCTCGGACGGCTCGTGGCGTCAGGTGGAAAGTCCCGTCGGCTACGACTGCATCCGCGAGGGCGAGGTGATCGGCGCGCACCATCCCGCGCAGCCCGATTTCGCGAAGCGCGAGATACGCGCGGCCGAGGTGTCCGCGCCGAAGGGCGCGCTCGTGGCGGAGAACTGTCCAGGCGCGAAGGTGGTGCGCACGATCGCGCCGAAGGCGATCCACGCATTCCCCGACGGCACGTATGTGGTGGAGTTCCCGGAGAATTTCGCGGGATGGATTCGGATGGACGTGCGCGGACAGAAGAAGGGCGACGTACTCGTGGTGCGCTACGACGAGCGCGCGAACAAGGATTTTTCGCCGGCGACGGTCCGGCGCATCGACTGCCACTTCCGCTACACGGCCTCGCAGGCCGTCTGCGCCACGGGCGCGGAGTTCCAGACGGACCGCTTCATTTCGTCCGGCGCGGAAGTCGAAAGGTACGAGCCGCGTTTCACGTACAACGGCTTCCAGTATGTCACCCTCAAGGGATTGCGCACGGCGCCGCGTGCGGCGGACATCACGGGCTGCGTGGTACACACCGATTTCCCCGCGATCGGCTCGTTCTCCTGCTCCGACGAGACGTTCAACACGCTCATGCTGATGGGTGACCGCGCGTACCGCTCCAACTTCGCGGATGGCTATCCGACGGACTGTCCGCACCGCGAAAAGAACGGCTGGACGGGCGACGCCTCGATCGCATCCGAGCTCGCGCAGTACTGCTTCGAGAACACGGCCGCCTACGAGAAGTGGCTGCGGGACATCATGGACTCGCAGCTCGGGAACGGCGACATCTGCGGCATCGTGCCCACGAGCGGCTGGGGCTACCGCTGGGGCAACGGCCCCGCATGGGACAGCGCGATGCCCGTGGTCGCGTGGAACCTCTGGTGCTATCGCGGCGACCGTCGCATCCTGGACGTCGTGTATCCCGCGCTCAAGCGCTACGTCGATTTCACCTCGACGAAGGCGCGGGGGAACCTCGTGCGGCATGGCATCGGCGACTGGAACCACGTGAACCGCAAGCACGTGCCGTCGACAGAACTCACCTCCAGCTGCTACTACCGTCAGGCGGCGGCGATTCTCTCGCGCATCGCCGCGATCAAGGGGCTTGCCGACGATGCGGTGCGCTACGCGAAGCTTGCCGATGCCATCAAGACGGCAATCCACGCGAAGTTCTACAAGGGCAACGGCGTCTACGACAACGCCCGCCAGACGGCGCAGGCGTTCCCGCTCGCGTTCGGCATTGTGCCGGAAAGCGAACGCGCGGCCGTGGCGGCGAAGCTCGTGGAATCCGTGGAGAAGGAGGGATGCCATGTGGACATCGGTCTTCTGGGTTCCAAACACGTCTTCCGTGCGTTGAGCCGTATCGGTCGCACCGACCTCGCGTTCAAGATGCTCACGAACCCCACGAAACCATCGCCCGTCGAGTGGATACAGAAGGGCGGTACCACGCTCTGGGAGGACTGGGGCGACGGCGCAAGCCGCAACCACATCATGTTCGGCGACTTCATGGCGTGGGCGTACCAGTATCTCGGCGGCATCCAGCTGCCGGAGAAGGATGGAAGCTGTGCGGCTATTCCGGACGTGACGGCGACTTCTTTCAACGAGGTTGTGATCGCGCCGCAGTTCATAAAAGAACTTTCGTGGGCGAAGGCATCCGTGAACGGCCCATACGGGATGATCGGCACGTCGTGGAAGCGCGAAGGTGGAAACGTGAAACTAGAAGTGACCGTGCCGCCGAACACGACGGCCATGGTGCGTCTGCCGGGTCAGGCCGAGCGTCGGGTCGGGTCGGGTAGACATGTGTTCAGCGTTGTGCTGGAGTAGTGCTTAGTGCGTGATTGATAACTTATAGCCAAGCCCAACCTTTCAACCTTTCAACTTTTCAACCCTTCAACCTACTGACAAGCAAGGAGACAAGATGATTACTGCAAAAGAACTGAGGGAACGGGCTTGGACGAAACTCGGCGAGGGAAACTGGCTGAAGTCCGTAGGGGCGTTCGGTCTCTACTGGCTGGTACTGATGGTTGTGGGACAGGTCCTGTCGAAAGTAGGCGTGGCGATCGGCGGCATAGAGAACTTGTCGCTCGCGGATCTCATTCAGAGATACGGGGACATGTTAAGGAGTATGGGCATGGACGTTCCAGACGAACTGCCAGCCCAGTTGTCCGACGTCCGCTATCTCGTCCCCAAGCCCTGGTATCAGTTTCTGCAGCAGGTGGCGACGGTGTTCGCGCAAGGCGTAATGACGGCCGGCTGGACGGTGTTCTTGGTGTCCTTGATGCGCAACGGCGCCAACGCGCTGCAGGTTTTCAGCGGATTCTCGCGATTCTTTTCGTCAGGATGGCTGATGTTGTTGCAGTCGATACGGATCATGCTGTGGTCCCTGTTGCTGCTCGTGCCCGGTGTCGTGGCGTTCTACGCCTACCGGATGGCGTTTTTCATCAAGGCCGACCATCCCGAGTGGTCGGCGTGGAAGGTGTTGGCGGAGTCGAAGCGAATGATGCATGGACACAAGTGGCGCCTGATGTGCCTCGATGCGTCGTTCATCGGCTGGCTGCTGCTTGTTCTCGTGACGTTTGGCGTTGCTGTGCTGTTCGTGTCTCCCTACATGGGCGTGACGCAGGCTGCGTTCTACGAGGATCTCCTGGACAGAATTGAGGAGCAGGCGTGACGCCATGAACACGCTCATCGTCGCGACGCACAACGCGCACAAGCTGCGCGAGATAGGACAGATCCTGCCCGGATGGGATATTCGCGGCGAGGATTCCGGCGCGGAGGAGACTGCCGAAACGTTTGTCGGCAACGCAAGGATTAAGGCGAGGGCAATCGCTCCGCGCCATCCTGGCGCATGGGTGATGGCGGACGACTCCGGTCTTGAGGTGGAAGCGCTAGGCGGCGAACCGGGCGTTCGTTCAGCTCGCTATGCGGGGCGCGACGGCGACACTCCCGCAAACAACGCCCTGCTTCTCAAGAACCTTTCCGGGGTGGCGGACCGGCGCGCTCGCTTCACCTGCGCGATCGTGCTGGTTGCTCCGGACGGCACGGAGCACGAGGTGGAAGGGCATTGCCCCGGACGCATCGCCGAGGCACCGTCGGGCGCGGGCGGGTTCGGCTACGACCCGCTCTTCGTGCCGGACGGCTACGACAAATCGTTCGCCGAGCTTTCGGCGGACGAGAAGAACGCCATATCGCATCGCGGGCGCGCCTTGGCGGCGGCCCGCGCGATATTTGGTTGAACGAGGCTACTTCTTTGCCGGCTTCTTGGCGGGCTCAGACTTCTTCGCCGCAGGTGCGGACTTGCCGCGATGCTGCGAGCAGTAGCGGAAGCCCTCGTCCGGCTTGCGCGTGCAGCGAGTGCCTTCCCAGGTCATGGCGCAGCACTGGTCTACGGGCTTGGCGGGCTTCTTGTCGGCGGCGTGCTGGGCGCAGTAGTCGGTGTCTCCAACCTTCTTGTGCTTGCAGCGCGTGCCTGAGGCGGTAACGGCCCAGCAGTGCCCGTCGTCCTTCTCCTTGGACTGGGCGGACGGTTTCGCCTGATGGGCGTGCCCGATGCAGTACTTGCTGCCCTCGGCGGCCTCGCGCTTGCAGCGCTTGCCCTCCTGGGTGGAGCCGGCGCACTGCGCGGCGAACGTGGTGGCGGCCATCAGGCCGACTGCGAACATCATCAACAGCTTCTTCATGTCTAGTTCCTTTCGGAAGGCCACAGCGGCCTGTCCGCCACTATTCTACCATAATTCCTTCGTGCGCGGGGCTACCAAGACGGCATGATGTTTGGTACAATATCGCCATGAGGATAGCAGTGACAGGCGCGACTGGCATGCTCGGGCGCGCCGTGATGGGGCGGTTCGCCGCCGAAAAGAGCTTTGAGACAACTGGCCTGTGCCATTCGCGCACGGGCGAAGGGCTGGTGCAGGCCGACTTGACGGACGTCGATGCCGTAGGTCCGCTCTTGGACCGGCTCGCGCCGGACGTCATCGTCCACGCCGCGGCCATCCGCAAGCCCGACGAGTTCGCCGCGAACGAATCCGCCGCGCGCCGGCTGAACGTGGACGCCACGGCGGCGCTCGCGCGCTGGACGGCCGCGCATCCCGGCACGTTCATCGCATACATTTCTTCCGACTACGCCTTCGACGGCACGAACCCGCCGTACGTCCCCGAGTCGCCCACGCACCCGATCAACGGATACGGCGTGTCGAAGGTCGAGGGCGAGGTCGTCGTGCGCGAGGCGGTGGCCGACCGGGCGGCGATCCTGCGCGTGCCGATCCTGTGGGGCGAGGTTGAGACGCTGGACGAATCGTCCGTCACCACCGTCGTCGCGAACGTGCTCGACATGCGTAAGGGCGATGGTACGCGAGTGTTCGACGATTGGGCCATACGTTACCCGACGCATGTGGCCGACGTGGCCGACGTGCTTGCCCAGATCGCCACACGGCGGCTCGCGGGCACTTGGCACTGGAGCGGGACCGAGCCGCTTACAAAGTTCGACATGGCCGCGGTCACTGCCCGCCTGGTGGGCGTGGACGCCGCGCGCCTCGTGCGCAGCGGCGCCCCGGCGAACGGCAGCGAGCCGCGGCCGAAGGACTGCCACCTGGACAGGTCCGCCCTCGAGCGGCTGTGCGTAACGGCGACTGGGCGGCTTTTCGAGCCGACCGTGCGCGGACTCGTCGAGCGTTTCGGATGATGCGCAGAAAGGTTAGCTAGGACGTGCTGGATTTCCAAGACATCTCGGTGCATTACGGCTTGCAGGACGTTCTCTCGAACGTCAGCTTCCGCGTGAACAAGGGCGAGCGGATTGGCGTGGTGGGACCGAACGGTTCCGGCAAGTCCACGCTCTTCAAGATCATTCTCGGAGAGATGTCCACAGACCACGGCGAGCTGATCATCGAGGAAAGCCCGCGCATCGGCTCCACCAGGCAGAACCCTGCGCCAGACTCGCCGGACGAGACCTTGCTCGAGTACGCCCTGCGCGGAGTGCCGGGCTTCCACGAGCTGGACGCGCGGATGCGAGAGCTGGAGCAGAGGCTCGATTCCGGCGACAAGAACGTCCTCAAGGAGTACGGCGAGGTGCAGACAGCGTTCGAGCACCTCGGCGGGTACGACCTTGAGACGCGCGTGAAGGTGGCGCTCGGAGGGCTGGGCTTTTCCGTGGAGGAGTTCGCGAAGCCGTTCGCGTCGTTCTCCGGCGGCTGGCGGATGCGCGCGGAGCTGAGCCGCGTCCTCGCCTCGCACCCCGACCTGCTGCTCTTGGACGAACCGTCAAACTACCTCGATCTTCCTGCGGTCGACTGGCTGCAGAAGTTCCTCAAGCAGTACCAGGGGACTCTGATGCTCATCTCGCACGACCGCTACCTGCTGCGTACGCTGACTGACATCATCGTGGAGGTGGACGCCGGCACGTGCACGCGCTACGAGGGGAACCTCGACTGGTACCTGCGCGAGCGCGAGCTCCGCTACCAGCAGCTCGTGCAGGCGAAGGCCAACCAGGACCACCATCGCGAGCAGCTGCAGCGGTTCGTGGACCGTTTCCGCGCGCAGGCCACGAAGGCCGCGCAGGCGCAGAGCAGGCAGAAGCTCATTGACAAGATCGACGAGGCGCGGATCGTCCTCCCCAAGCGCTACTCCCAGCGCGGACGCCTGCGGCTCGCCGACCCTCCGCCGAGCGGGATCGAGATGTTCCGCTGCGAGGATCTGTCCTTCAGCTATGACGGCGTGAAGAACGTGCTGCACGACGTGACGTTCAACATCACGCGCGGCGACAAGGTCGCGATCATCGGCTACAACGGCCTCGGCAAGACGACGCTCATGCGCCTCATCGCGGGCACGCGACGGCCGACGGCGGGCAGGGCGATCCTCGGGCACAACGTGGTGCCAGGCTACCTTTCGCAGGAGTTCGCCGAGACGATCCCGCCGGACGTGAGCGTCTACAAGGTGGCGAAGTCCGCCTGGCAGGGCGGGAGCAGCATCTCCAACGAGAAGAACTTCCGCAACCAGCTGGGCGCGTTCGGGTTCGACGAGAACGACGTGGAGAAGCCGTCTGGCGTACTCTCCGGCGGAGAGAAGATTCGCCTCGCGTTCCTGCGACTCTTCCTTTCCGCGCCGAACTTCCTGCTGCTCGACGAGCCCACGACGCACCTCGACCTCGACGGGCGCGCGCTTTTGCAGGACGCTCTCCAGAAGTACAAGGGCACGATCCTCCTCGTCTCGCACGACATCGACTTCGTCCGCGCCGTGGCGACATCCATCCTCGAGATCACGCATGAGGGCGTGAGGTCGTTCCCAGGCGGGTACGACTACTACTGCGAGAAGAAGGCGCAGCGGGAAGATGCGCAACGCGCCGGCAGGGCGTCCTCTTCGAGGCCGCCGCAGGAAGCGGCGCGCTCGGCTGGCGCGCCCAGCCAATCTGCCGCGTCCGGCGCCCCCGCGCTCACCTCCAAGGAGCTGCGCCAGCAACGCGCGGCCGCGCGCGCGAAGATCGCGCCGCGCGTGAAGGAGCTGAAGCGGATCGTAGAGACGAGCGAGAAGAAGATCGACGAGCTTCAGGCCGCGCTCGACGCGGCAAGCGAGGAGCTGTTCAACCCGAAGCCGACCACGGACTTCGCCGAGGCGAACAGGAAGGTGCGAACGCTCCAGTTCGAGATAGAGCGATACACGGCCGACTGGGAGGCCGCCGCGACGGAGCTTGAGGAGCTTACGAAAGACGCGGGCGACTAGAACACGCGGTTGATGATCTCTGTCGCGGAGTTGAGGCAGCTGCGGTGGTCGCTTGGCGTCTTTGCCACCGGGAAGCGGATTCCGGCCCATTCGAGCTTGTGGTGGTTCTTGCCGCTGATGTAGCGGAAGCCGAGCTTCTCCAGCGCGGCGATGTCGCCGTCGTCCAGGAACGAACCTGCGTCCTTCAGGATCTGCCTGATGGCCTCGCGGCGGCTCTCCAGCTCGCCAGACGGAGGGTTGGCGCAAAGGACGGCCTCGAGGATGCGGGCGCGGCGGTCGCGCCCGCCCGCCTCGGCGGCGGCGCGGGAATCGGCCAGCGCGCCGATAACATGCTCGCGGATCTCGCCGGGGAACTTCTCGCCGAGCGCAGGCGGCTTTTCCATGAGGACGGAAGAGGAAAGTGAAGTGCGTTGCGCATCCGCAAGCAGTCCCTTCAGCCGCGCGATCTCGCGGTCCTTCGCGGCGATTTCCTCGAGAATCCTTACGTCGACGCGGGGCTTTGCCCGTTCCGACTCCAGCTCGGTGCGGACGGCGACGCAGTCTGCCTCTGCCGCCTCGGCGCGGGCGAGAAGGGCGGACTTCTCGGCGTCCGCCGCCGCCTGCGCGGATGCCATCTCCTCGCGGAGAAGCGTCAGGTCCTGCGCGAGCGACTCGCAGGCCTCGCGCTGGGCGTCCAGCTCCTCCTTCAGCGCGTCCTGTGCCGCCTGCATCTTGGCGCGCTCGGCGACAAAGGCGTCTGCGGCCTGTTCCTGGCGAACCTTTGCGATGGTGTTCGGGGTGACGACGGTCGTCCTGTTGCGAGGGGCGTTGCCGGGCTTGTCGCCGAGAAGCGATGCGAAGTAGTCGTTAGAGTTCATGCGATGTCTCCCGTATCGCGGCTCGCCGCGCGGTTCTTGAAATAGTAGTGGAAGTAGAGCGTAAGGTCGGTCGCGACGAGCGCGGTGTCGGCCAGATACACCCATGTTACCCAGCTGTGGTCGCTGATGAGGTGGCTGGCGATGCCGAAGAGGTAGCCGACTATGACGATGATCTCGAACATGGGGCTCTTGCCGTCCACGCGCTTGGCCCTGTAGGTCTTGGCGATGGCGAACGGCCATGAGAAGCCGAAGCAGAAAAGCATGGCGAATTCGAGGAGTCTTGGCAAGGTGTCTGGGTTCATGGTCGGTATTTCCTGAGAGGGCGAATATTTTACCATCTTTTCCCGCCGCCGGAGCATGGATTTTATCCGCGTTCGCCTTCGGCCCGGGCACCCGGCAATTTTTTTCAAAATTTTCTAAATCCCCACTTGACGGCGAGGGGCGAAGGCGTGTAAAATGTATTGACAAGAATCGTGCAAGGCGTGTGTCGAAGCGCGGTTCCAATCAAGTGACAAGAAGGATGCAGCAAGTATGGATATCTATGTTGGTAACCTGGCGTACGCCACGACCGACGAAGGTCTAAAAGCGGCGTTTGCGGCGTACGGCGAAGTTACCTCCGCGCGCGTGGTGACCGACCGCACAAGCGGAAGATCCAAGGGGTTCGGCTTCGTCGAGATGCCGAACCGCGAACAGGCGCAGGCGGCGATCGACGCGCTCAACGGACAGCCCCTCGACGGGCGGCCCGTGCGCGTGAACGAGTCCCAGCCCAAGCCCCCTCGCACAGATCGCGGCGACCGCGGCGATCGTCGTGGCGGCGGGCGTGGCGGCTACGGCGGCGGTTACGGCCGTCGCGACCGCGACCGCGGCGATACCCGCTGGTAGTGCGAGCGCGCGTTCCACGCGCCTCAAGAGAGAGTCCGGCTTCCGCCGGGCTCTTTTTTTGATATAATTTCCTCCGGTTCGCCGGAAGGAAGCGGTGGACACGGAAGGAAAGACAGATGAAATTTGCAGTGATCGGACATCCGGTGGCGCACAGCCTCTCGCCGAAGATGCATGCCGCCAATTTTGCGGCCATCGGCTTCGACGGAACCTATGAGAAGTTCGACGTCGCGCCGGAGGACGTGGAACGGTTCGTGCGCGAGAAGCAGAAGGAAGGGTACGCGGGGCTGAACGTCACCGTGCCGCACAAGCTGGCCGTGATCCCGCTCCTAGACCACGTGGACGAGAGCGTGGCGCGCTACGGCGCGTGCAACACGCTGAAGTTCGAGAAGGACGGCACGATCACGGGGTACAACACCGACGTGATCGGCTTCGTGGACGTGCTGCGCGCGCACGGCCGTTCGCTTGCGGACAAGAAGGTGTTCGTCGTCGGCTGCGGCGGCGCGGGCGGCGCTCTCGCGGGCGTGTGCTGCCACGAGAAGGCGGCGACGCTCGTCCTGGCGGACCTCGACGCCGCGCGCGTGAGTTCGCTCGCCGGGAAGCTGAACGCCCTCGGCACCGGCACGCAGGTGACGACGCTCACGGACAAGTCCGCATGGGCCGCTGCCGCCGCGCAGGCGGAGATCGTGGTGAACGCCACGCCGCTCGGCCTCCATCCGGGCGAGCCGAGCGCGCTGCCGCCCGAGGCGTTCCATCCGGGGCAGTTCGTGCTGGACATCGTGCCGACGGCCACGCTGCCGCCCACGGCCGCCGTCGCGAAGGCGGCTGGCGCGGACGCGACGGACGGCCTGGAGTTCCTCGTGGGGCAGGGCGCGAAGTCGTTCGAGCTGTGGACGGGCGTGAATGCGGACCGCGCGGCGATGCTGCGCTCGCTCCGCGCCGTTTCCCCGGTCGAGGACGTGCAACAGGTTGCGCGCGGCGGAGAAAATGGCAAAATGCCGACATGCCTGAAAAGCGACAGCTCAACCCGCCAGAAAGTCCAACTCTGGGAGGACGGCCCTTACTGGGCCGACACGAACATCGGCGCGGAGAAGCCTGAAGATTACGGTTTCTACTTCTGGTGGGGTGACACGGTCGGTTACAAGTATAAGGGCGACGCCTGGGTGGCGAGCGACGGTTCCTCTTCGGTCTTTGAGTTCGGTGAAGGGAATACGCTAACTTGTGGCAAAAGCCTGCACACCTTGAAGAGCGAGGGGTGGGTTGTCGGAGGTGAAGAAAGAATATCTTTGCTTGGAAAGTTATTTGGGGTTAAGGCTAAAGAAGATAGTGTGCTGACCACGAATCACGACGCGGCGCAGGTGCATTGGGGTGTGGAATGGCGCATGCCGACGAATCAGGAACTGAAAGACCTCTGCAACAAGTGCGACTGGACATGGACGACAATGAACGGCGTGAATGGGTATGTTGTCCGCGGTAGAGGCAATTACGCTTCCGCCAGCATCTTCCTTCCCTGTGCCGGCTATGGCCTCGAGGCGTTGCTCAGCCATGAAGGTTCGACTGGCGCCTATTGGGCGTCCGTTCCGCACTCGGACTTCAGCGACTCCGAGGCGTGGGACCTCGGCTTCAATTCGGGCCGCCACGGCACGAGCTACTACTACCGCTACTACGGGCAGTCTATTCGCCCCGTGGCGGCCTTTCTGTGAAGCGGCGTCCTCGCCGCTTCACCCGGTTGGCGCGAGGCTGAGAAAATGGTAAAATGAGGCCATGCTTGATCAGACCATAAACGACGCGCCGACGATCGCGGGAACGATGATGCGCCGCAATCGGGAGGGCCGCGCTCCTGCGCGGCCGCGATCATGGCGGGCCTCGCGAAGAAACCCGAGGACCGCCCCGCCACCTGCGCGGCGGTGCTGGAGGGTGATGGTTTTAGCCACAAAGAACACAAAGATAACAAAGAGCCGGGAGGGTCGCGATTGTCGCGACCTGATGGTAGGGCGGGCGCCCCGCGCCCGCCGGTAGGGTCACGCGTCCCGCGTGACCGCTATGATGCGCCGCAATCGGGAGGGGCGCGCTCCGTCGCGACCATTCGGGGAAGTGGCGCTCTCGCCGCTTCTCCTGGTAGGGCGCGCTCGCCGAGCGCGCCGCAAGGAGATGAAAATGCCCGTGCAGAACGTACAGAAGGAAAAGTTCATGATGGTGGCGATGGCAAGGTTTCAAGGAAAAAGGCAATAAGGCTCGTCGCGCTGATGGGCCTTGCCGTGATTGGCGGGTTGTGGTGGTGGAGTGTAAGGTGTACACCTGAAGCGAGGGCAAAGGCCGAGTGGGAGAAACGCGCACGAAAAGGAGCCGATGTAGGCGATAATGGACATACAAAAGTCCAACTTTGGGAGGGAGGCCCTTACTGGGCCGACACGAACATCGGCGCGGAGAAGCCTTGGGAGTCCGGCTACCACTTCTGGTGGGGCGATACCGTGGGCTACAAGCGCCAAGGCGATGCATGGGTGGCGAGCGACGGGTCGAAGTCGAATTTCTCGTTTGAAAAAAAGAATGCACCGACCTATGGCAAGCGTATTGCCGAACTTCAGAGCGAGGGTTGGATCACAAGGGACGGCGTCCTTTCGTCGGTTCATCCTGAAATCCGCCGCGCCTACAACTATGCGGGCGGCCTGACGCGGTTGATACCGTGATTTCCTGAATTTTTTTGAAAAATCTTCACCTGCCCCCTTGACTTTTGCCGCAAACA
>Ga0310697_10004329_pt1 | contig 14067 bp, 11 predicted proteins | sample 172DNAGHGlowgp2_FD_203883 | JGI IMG/M metagenome (GOLD analysis project Ga0310697, IMG submission 203883) | Sheep rumen microbial communities from Palmerston North, Manawatu-Wanganui, New Zealand - 1728 DNA GHGlow gp2 (v2) (version 2) | ecosystem: Host-associated > Mammals > Digestive system >...
TTTGCCATCTCTTTAGTTATGGTGCAAAGATACAAAAATCTTTGACACGGCAAAGCCCTAACCCGCCAATGTTAGGGCTTTTTTGCAAAAAAAAAGAGGGCGCGCCACTTTTGACACACCCTCCTTTTTATAATGAAAATTCTGATTACCACGCGAATAGTGGACGGTCGTGCATCATGTCGTTGACCAATTTGCGGGTCTTGGCGATGAGCTCCTCGTTCTCGACGTCGCAGAGCACTTTGTCGATCATCTCCACGATGACGGGCATGTCGTTTTCCTTCAGACCGCGGGTGGTAATGGCGGGCGTGCCTACGCGAATGCCAGAAGTCTGGAATGCGGAACGGGTGTCGAACGGCACCATGTTCTTATTGATGGTGATGTCGGCTTTCACGAGGGTGTTCTCGGCCACCTTGCCGGTCATTTCGGGGAATTTCTTTCTCAGGTCGATGAGCATCAGGTGGTTGTCGGTGCCGTTAGAAATTACCTTGTAGCCTCTTTCCACGAATGCGTTGGCCATGGCGTTAGCGTTGAGCTTCACCTGTTTCACATATTGGGCGTATTCATCGGTCAGGGCTTCGCCGAATGCGACGGCCTTGGCGGCGATGACGTGCTCGAGGGGACCGCCTTGACAGCCCGGGAACACGGAGGAATCGAGGATTTGGGACATCATCTTCACGACACCCTTCGGGGTGGTTTTGCCCCAGGGGTTCTCGAAGTCTTTGCCGAGCATGATCAAACCGCCACGAGGTCCGCGGAGGGTCTTATGTGTGGTGGTGGTCACGATGTGGCAGTGTGCCACGGCGTTGTTAAGCAGGCCCTTGGCGATGAGGCCGGCGGGGTGGGAGATGTCAGCCATCAGGATGGCTCCGACCTTGTCGGCAATTTGGCGCATGCGTGCCCAGTCCCAGTCGCGGCTGTAGGCTGAGGCGCCGCCGATGATGAGTTTCGGTTTTTCGCGGAGCGCGACCTCTTCCATCGTGTCGTAGTTGATGCAACCGGTTTCCTCGTCAACTTGGTAGGCCACAGGGTGGTAGAGGATGCCGGAGGAGTTCACGGGGGAGCCGTGGGAGAGGTGGCCGCCGTGGTTCAGGTCGAGGCCCATGAAGGTGTCGCCCGGTTTCAGGCAGGCCATCAGGACGGCCATGTTGGCTTGGGCGCCGGAGTGCGGTTGCACGTTGGCCCATTCGCAGCCGAAAAGTTGTTTCACGCGGTCGATGGCCAGTTGTTCGGATTGGTCAACTATCTGGCAGCCACCATAGTAGCGCTTGCCCGGAAGGCCTTCGGCATATTTGTTGGTCATCACGGAACCCATGGCTTCCATCACCTGGTCACTCACGAAATTCTCGGAAGCAATCAGCTCGATGCCGTTCGTCTGGCGCTCGCGCTCTTGCTGGATGAGGTTGAAAATCTGTTCGTCTCTTTTCATAATCGGGTGTCTAAATTATTGATTACTAATTTTCTATAAAAGTCTGATAAAAGTCTGCAAAGATACAATTTTTTGCGAATGTTCATCATGGCTATTCGCAATAAAAAGGCCGGAGGTGTTACACCGGCCTTTTGAAATGCTATGTTAAAAGTTGATTTGGCATTGATGGAGAAGGCAACTCGGTGGCAATTTTCTTGCCGTTGTTCCGTAGCTTACCAATGGCGGTTATTTCGCGTTCCGTGACCGGATGATGCCGCCGGTCTTGGCCTTGCCGACGCGAATCATGTCGAGGATGGGACGGTTGGAGGGGCAGATGAAGGCACAGGAACCACACTCGATGCAGTTCATGATGCCGTATTTTTCGGTGTCGTCCCAACGTTTCAGTTCCGTGAAGGTCTGCAGCATGTAAGGTTCGAGCCCCATCGGGCAGACGCTCACGCACTTGCCGCAGCGCAGGCAGGGGTGCACTTCGCCGCGCACGCTCTCTTCCTCGTTCATGAACAGGAGGCTCGACATGCCCTTGGCGGTGTAGGCGTTGAGGTTGGCGATGGCTTTGCCCATCATCGGACCGCCGGAGATGATCTTGCCCGTGTCCTCGGGGATGCCCACCGCTTGCAGCACGCTCAGAATCGGGGTGCCGATGCGCAGTCGGTAGTTCTTGCACTGGTCGGGGCGCAGCGAGCGGCCGGAGACCGTGGTGTAAGTCTGCACGATCGGTTTGTTTTTCTGCACCGCGAGGTAGATGGTGTACATCGTGGTGATATTGTTGACGATACAGCCCACGGAAATCGGCAGGGCACCATTGGGGACGCTTCTTCCCGTGATGGCCTTGATCAGCTGTTTCTCAGCACCTTGCGGGTATTTGATGTTCAGCGGTTGCACCTCGATGTTCGGGTAGCGTTTAGCGGCCTCCATCAGTTTGGCGATGGCGCGGGGTTTGTTGTCCTCGATGCCGATGATGGCCTTCGGGGCACCTGACGCGATGAGGGCGATTTCGATGCCGATCATGCATTGCTCGCAGCGTTCCAGGATGACTCGGTTGTCGGTGGAGATGTAGGGCTCGCATTCGGCGGCGTTGACGATCAGGTACTCGCATTTCTGGTCCGGTTTCAGCATATACTTGATATGGGTCGGGAAGCAGGCACCGCCGAGACCCACGATGCCGCGGTCTTTCATGCGCTCGATGATTTCCTCCTTGGTCTTCAGCTTGATGTCGTGGACGATGTCCAATGAGGTGTCGATGCTCTCCTCCCATTCATCGCCTTCGCGCTTGATGACGATGGCGGGCTTCTTGTAGCCGGTGATGTCGGCCACCTGGTCAACCTTGACGACGGTGCCGGAGATGGGGGCGTGGATGTTGGCGCAGACGAACGACTCAGCCTTGCCGATGAGCTGGCCCACCTTCACCTTATCGCCTTTTTGGACGATGGGAGTAGCGGGGGAACCGAGGTGCTGGGTCATATAGACAACGGCCTCGTCGGGCAGCGGAAAAGTCTCCACGGGCGCGGAGTGCGCGAACTTGTTGGCGTCGGGGTGCACGCCGCCCATGTGGAAGGTCTTGCGGCGCATGCCCTTGATTTTTTGTGCGCTTTCCTTGAAGTTTTCTTCGATTCTTTCTTCTATTGTGGTGACGGTGTTTTCGCTCATTGTTCTTGATTTTTTGGTGTTTTACCCAGGGGTCACTCTGATTGTCTGCCCCAGGGCTCACTTCGTTTGTCCTGGTGGGTGCTGTCCCAGGGCTCACTTCGTTCACCCTGGGTTGACATAGGTCGGGCTTTCAGCCCTTTTTGGTGTATTACTATAATTTAGTTGCTACTATTATTTGTTATTGTTATTGTTACTTGTTATTGTTATTGTTATTGTTATTGTGTTATGACTATGCCTCGGCGGTGATGGGGGCGGGTTCTGCCACGGGAGCTGCTTGAGGGACTTCTTTCTTGGGCGGGAAGCCGACGGTGAGGATGGCGCCGGAGGGGCATTCGCTCACGCACTTGCGGCAGGCCTTGCATTTGTGGTAGTCGATATAGGCGAGGTTGTTTTCCACGGTAATGGCCTCGAAGGGGCACACCTTGGCGCATTTGCCGCAACCGATGCAGGCCGAGGAGCAGTTCTTCTTGGCCACGGCGCCTTTTTCCTTGTTGTTGCAGGCCACATAGACCCGGCGGTGGTTCTTGCCCTTGTCGCGGATTTCGAGCACGCCGCGGGGACAGGCGTTGGCACAGGCCTTGCAGCCCACGCAGAGGTCTTCCTTGACTTCCGGGAGATGCGTCTCGGGGTTGAGGTGGATGGCATCGAACTGGCAGGCTGCCACGCAGTCGCCGCAGCCGAGGCAGCCGTAGGGACATGCTTTCTCGCCGGCGAACAGTGAGTTGGCGAAAGCGCAGGTGAGTGCGGAGTCGTAGAACGACTTCATGGGCGCGTGGTCGCAGGTGCCGTTGCAGCGCACCACTGAGACCTGCGGCTCGTGCAGCACGGCGTTCAGGTGCATGATTTCGGCGATTTTGTCGGTGTCGCTGCCGGGGCAGTAGGCCACGTTGAGGTCGTTGTTCTTGACGATGGCCTCGGCCATGGCACGGCATCCGGCGAAACCGCATCCTCCGCAGTTGGCGTTCGGCAGGCACGCCTGCACCAAATCAATGCGAGGATCCTCCTCCACGTGGAAGAATTTCGACACGAAATACAGGATTACAGCAGCAATAAGACCCGTAAGTCCCACTGTGACAGCTGCATACAAAATGGTTGTTGTCTCCATAAACTCGTAGTTTTTTCAAACCGCAAAGGTACGAAATTTTTCTGTATGTTATGCAAAGAAATTTTCTTTGCCGTTGACACTCCGCAATTGGCTCAAACCGTATGTCGCGAATCTATAAAAATAATATTTTTGCCGCATCGCATAGTTTTCTCATCCTTTTGGCCTCCCTATTCGATAATCGCCATTCATAAGTCACAAATATTAGTTATAAAAATATGAAAATCAATCATTTATTTCGACGGTCGATGCTGATTCTGGCATTGCTCGCGATGTGCGGAGGCGCGTTCGCACAGGGCACAACCGAAAAAAAGAAACGGGAAAAGAACCCGAACGACGGCTCTTTTTGGCTGGACCTTAAAGCAGGCATTGGAATCACCACCAGCTTTGACAAAAGTACGGTGCCGTTTGCCTACAACGGCTTGCTCACGCATGTCCAGCCGGGCTTCACCTACGAGTGGAAACGCTGCCACATCCGCTTCGGGGCGGGCCTCGACAGAACCCGGTACAGCTCGCTCGGGGGCAATGCGTACAACATCTCTGGCAATTTCGAGTTTCTCTACAGCTGCCTGAAACCCTCTGCTAATCGCTGGCATTTTTGGTCCGGTGCTTCGCTGAATGGCAATTTCGATTTGAAACAGCTCCCGTCATTACAGAACGCCTCTACCAATCTCTCCATATTCGGGAACCTTGCCGCCGAAGAATTGGTGCAGTGCGACTTCGCCTACGAGAAGGGAAACCCTGCGCATCCGTGGATGACAGCCTACTTCCAGTTCTCGTTGCCGTTGTTCGCCGTCGCTTCGCGGCCGGGTTTTGCGTACGTGATGGACATTCCTGCTGAAGAGGGCGCGTTGCAAAGGCTCGTGGGACCGAATGAGAGCCTCTTCAAAATGTTCCCCGGCTGCGCCACCGACCTCGGTTTCACCGTCAACTTGCGCAACGGCAACCGTTTCTCTTTCGGCCATCGCTGGGACTATCTCACCACCGGCAAAAAGGGTGCCTACCGTTACGACAATACCTTCCGGACGTATTATCTGAAATTTATGTTCAAAATTTAATATCCAACGACTATGAAAAAGAAAAATATCCTGTTTCTCTGCCTTTTGGCAATGACGGTCACCTCCTGTGAACGCGCTTTCATGGAAAAAGACGAATTGAATACTCCCACCAACGTTTTCGAGTATTTGTGGAACAAGGTCGATCAGCAATACACCTTCTTTGATGTCAAAGGAGTGGACTGGGATTCGGTGCACGCCGTTTACCGTCCTTTGGTGCATGACGACATGAGCGAAGACAGTCTGTTCCGGGTCTGTGCCGCCATCCTCAACACCTTGCGCGATGGACACACCAATCTGGTGAGCGACTTTGACTTTATGTGCAGCGACACCATCTCGTATTGGATGAGCGAGTATAACTGTTTCGACGCAAATCTCGTCTTGCAGAAATATCTGACCCTGCATGGGCATCAGACTGGTTCCATCAGCCACAATGGTATCCGCGGCGGCAAAGTGGCCTACCTTCGCTACGCTTCTTTCGCCTCGGACATCAGCAATGAGGATCTGAAATATCTTATGGAGCGCTACAGCGACTGCGACGGACTGATTCTCGACCTGCGGCAGAACGGCGGCGGCAGCGACGGCAACATCACCAGGCTGATTAGCCTTTTCGATTGCCACCACCAGCCGCTCTACACGGTGCAGCACAAGGCGGGTCCCGGCCACAACGACTTCACGCCGGCAGAAACCCACTATGCCCCGGACACCAGTCTGCTGGGCAAGAACCCCTATACGAAGCCGGTGGCGGTGCTCATCGACCGCGGCTCGTTCAGCGCGACTTCCTATTTCTCGCTCTGCACGCAGGCATTCGACAACGTGAAGCTTTTCGGCGACTACACTGGCGGCGGTACGGGAATGCCCAACGGCGGCATGCTTCCCAACGGTTGGAGATACCGTTTCAGCTGCACCCGCACCATCGGTCTTGACGGCGGCAACTACGAGAACGGTGTCCCGCCGGATGTGCGCGTGCTCCTTGACCCCGCCGCCGTGGCGCAGGGCAAGGACAACATCATCGAGACGGCCGCCGACTGGATCCAAAATGGCGGCGGCGAACCCGTGGCGTCGAGATAGGAAAGCGACATGTCGGGATGTAAGTTAAGGGCGTGGCCACGTGGCTGCGCCCTTTTTGCAAAATGCGGAATGTATAGCCGATAGCTATCCGCTAATTAAAACTTGAACGTCCACATCACCGATGGGATGATTGGGAACAGGCTCATCTGGTAGGCGTGGTTTTGCATCGAGAAGCTCGTGATGTCGCCGCCTTCGGTCTCCACCCGGGTCTCGAAAAAGACGAGGAACGGGTTCTGGCGGTTATAGACGTTGTAAATCGAGAAATTCAGCCCGGTCTCGAACTTGGAGGTCTTCTTGATGGTCCAGTCCACGGCAATGTCGAGGCGGTGATACGGGTTCACGCGGTACTCGTTGCGGCCGCTCCACTCCGTCACCACCGACCCCATATAGAGGTAGTAGCCGAGCGGCACGGTCATCGTGTTGCCTGACTGATAGACCCATAATGCAGAGACACTCAGCTTGTTGCGCAGGATTTCATACGAGAGACTGATGGAAACGTCGTGTCTGCGGTCGTATTTCGCCCAATAGGGTTTTCCGCCGTTGAGGTCGTCGAACTGCCGACGCGTGAACCCCAGCGTGTAGCCGATGAAGCCCGTGAACCGTCCCTTCGACTTCTTGATGTAGAACTCCGCTCCGGCCGACCAACCCTTTCCAAAGACGTACAATTGGTCGGGATTGATGGTGAACACGCTGAAATCCAGACCGTCACGGTATTCGGCGAGGTTGTACATTTGTTTATAATAAAGATCCACGTAAGTCTCGAACATGTTGTGGTGGAAGTTCTTGAAGACTCCCAGCGTGTATTGGAGGACCGTCTGCGGCTTCAGCAAGTCGGTGGAGGGCATCCAGACATCTGTTGGCAGCGAGATGCTGGCGATGGAAATCTGGTGCATAAACTGGTAATTCAATGTGGCTGAGGCTTTTATAGAAGTCGTGGAATCAATCATCCAGCGCACCGAGAGGCGGGGCTCCGCGCGGTTGTACTGGCAGATGGATTGTGCCGGCTTATAGACGATGGAGTCGGTCACATGGCCGAAGTCGTCGAGCACGTAGCGGGTGAAGGGGCCGAGGTGGTGGAAGTTGGTGTAGCGGACGCCGAAGTTGAGCTTCCAGTGCTTGTTGATGTCCCATTCGTCGTGGGCGTAGAGGGCCAGTTCGTTGCCGATGTAGTGTTGCACCGGTGGCAGCCCGAAACTGTTGCCGACACCCGCTTCTACAGCGTACTGCCCTGGAAGACAGTCGTGTACGATGTCGTGGACACCGAAACGGACATTGTGTTTAGGCGTGGGGATCCACGTCAGCTCGCTTTTCAGACTGTAGTCGCGCACGCCCGACGCAATGTTCAGCGAGTAGGGGTCGATGCGCATCTCCGTGCCGAAGTTGTAGTAGCTGAATGTCGCGGAGGTGTTGAGGAACAGACGGTTGGCGATGATGTAGTTCCAGCGGGCCGAAGCTGCGGCGTTGCCCCAGCGGAAGGTCATCATGGTCTGCTGCGACTTCGACTTGAAGCCATAGACGTCGCTGCCGTAGTAGGCGCCGAAGAAGAGCCGGTGCTTCGGGTTGATGACGACGTTGAACTTGGCGTTGATGTCATAGAAGTAGAAGTTGGTGCCTTTCATCGGCGACTCCTTTTTGAGGAACGGCTGGATGATGACATCGGCGTAGGTGCGGCGGGCGGAGATTAGGAACGAGGCGCGGTTCTTTTTGATAGGCCCTTGTACTGTGAGGTGCGAGAAAATCAGTCCGAGGCCGCCATCGACTTCGTATTTCTTGAGGTTGCCCTCTTTCTGATAGACGTTGAGGATGGAGGCCGCCCGTCCGCCGAAGTAGGCCGGCATACCCGACTTGATAAGGTCGATGCTTTTCACGGCGTCGGCGTTGAAGATGGAGAAGAAGCCGAACAGGTGGTCGGGGTTGTAGATGGTGGCCTCGTCGAGGAGGATGAGGTTCTGGTCGGTGCCGCTGCCGCGCACGTAGAAACCGGAGTTGCCCTCGCCGGCAGCCTGTACGCCGGGCAGAAGCTGCACCGACTTGATGATGTCGGCCTCGCCCATCAGTGCAGGCAGCGCCTTGATGGTCTGGATGCTCATTTCCATGCGCCCTACGTCACCGCTGCTCACATTGGCGTTGCCGCGCTCGCCCTGAATCACCACCTCTTCGCCCGCAATCGCCGTGGGCTCCAGTTCAAAACTCCGTTTTTCACTTTTCCTCAATTCGATGGTGTCTTCTATTGTTTTATATCCTAAGTAATTGACCGTCAGTTTGTATTGCCCGGGCAGCACAGACACGGAATAATATCCCGCCTGGTTGGTGACGCCGCCCTGCACGTTCGATGGGGTGTTCACCTCGCTCAGAATGACATATACCCCCAGCATGGTCTCGCCGTTCGAGGCGTCGGACACTGTCCCCGACAGCGTCACGCGCCCGCTTTGCGCGAGGGCAGCCGTGCTGCACACCATGACGAATATCCATATCGCGAATCGCTTTGCCATCATTTGCTCATCTTTAATTTGTCACCTAATTTCATCTGGCTCAGCGTCACGCCGGCGATGATCACCAATATGCCCCAAAACTTCACCTGCGTGAAGGTCTCCTGGCCGATGGCCGACGCCACGAGCAGGGTGACGATAGGGATGAGGTTGGTGAAAATGCAGGCTTTGGTGACGGTGAGCTGCTTTACGGAGTAGGAGTAGAGCATGTAGGCACCGGCGGAGCAGAGAAGGGCCAAGCACACGAGACTGGTGATGGTGCTGCCGTTCCAGGCCAGTTCCCCCCAGTGCCGGAGGTCGAAGATGAGGACGAAAGGCAAGTAGAAGGGGATGGCAATCAAATTCTGGTAGGTGGTGACCGTAATCGGACTGTATTTCTTGAGCAACCGGCTGAGCATCACGCTGTAGCCGCTTGCCGCCAACATGGCGACACACAGCAGCAGAAGCCCCTTCAGGTTGAACGACATCCGGCCGTCTTCGGTCAGCGAAAGCAGGAACACCCCGATCACGGAAATGAGGGTGCCGAGGAAAAACTCCCAGCGGAGCTTCTCCTTTTCCGTGAAGTACATGGTGACGGACACCACGATGGGAATCAGGGCGATGATGACGGCCGCAAAGCTGGCATCCACGTATTTCAGGGCGAAAGTCTCGCCGATGAAGTACAAAAACGGCTCGAAGAAGGCCAAAAGGAGGAATGTGCGGCGGTCTTCTCGCCGGATTTTCTCCAACTTTTTCTGCCATTTGAAGATGCTGACAAACACAGCCGAAGCCAAAGACAAACGAATGAAAACAATGGTGAAACCAGGAAAGTTGTTGTTTAACAGTTGTTTAGACCATATAAAACTCATTCCCCAGCAGAGCATGGCAAGCAAGATGGCCACGTATCCGAGTCCGGGTTTAGAAGTGTCATTTTTCATGGCTGCAAAAAAACGAAAATTTTTTAAAAAATGCAATAAATTGACGATTTTCTCGTTAGGGGAGCGTTATTTTTTGATATGAAGAAATATATATACTTGATTATAAGTCTTTTTGCATTTAGTGTTCTTGTGCAATCATGCAAGAAGACGGATTTGACCCCGGCGTACATAGAGGTCAATCCCGAAGATTTTGAGAACTGCATCGATGTGAGCCGTTTCAACGAGACGCACAGCCAGAATTTCGACCAGGAGCAGCTGGCCGCCCTCACCCGCCACAAATTCACCCATGTCAACGTTTATGTCGATAACAAAAATCTGGGCTGCTGGGAGTTGCCGTGCAAGGTGCCGGTTTTAGACGTCAGCAGCGCGGACACCAGCACGCTGATCCTCATACCCGCCTTCCCGCTGACGGGCATGGGCAACACCATTATGGGGTATCCGTTCCTGAATATCTGCCGGCAAAAGGTGATCCTGAAAAAGAACGCCTCCTACGCGGTCGCGCAGAACCCGCCGAAGTTCGAATATAGCGAATATACTCGTTTCCCTTATTTCGAGACCTTTTCCAACAGCACCTCCTTCACGGCCAGCTACCCGAACCGTTCGCCCCTGACGCTGCTGCCGGTCGCCGTGGAAGGCAAGAATGTGGGCGAAATTGTGATGAGCGACTCCACCTACCAGAATTTCGACATCACGTCAACGCCCTTCGCCGCCCCCGTTGGCAGCTACCGCGTCATGCTGGAGGTGCGCTACAAGTCGGATTGCAACGTGGACATAAGCGCGAAGCTCTCCACGGGACAGAATCCCAACACCGCCCACTCCGTCGGAGGCTTCTTTGCCTCGCCCGACGAGTGGAAGACCATCCATTTCGACCTGACGAACACCATCAATGGCTACCACAACGCTGCCGGCTATGTGACCGAGCTCTCTCTCGTGCTGTCGGGCGCGGGTAAGAAAGGCACGGTGTCTCGCGTCTATATTGATGACATAAAGGTTGTTTACATCCGAACCGCATAAGCCTTTTCATGAACAAAACCAAACTGACCTGCATTTACCTGTTGTTTGACGTGCTCGCCGCCATCCTCACGTGGGTGGGGCTGTACATGTACCGCAAGCACGTGGGCGAGTCGGCGGATTTCGCGACCGTAGTCATGGCCATCCGCGCAGATTCCAAGTTCTGGCTCGGCTTGGCCCTCTATCCGTTGTACTGGCTCTTTTTCCACGCTTTTTTCGGCTATTACAACAAAATAGTCCGGAAATCCCGTTTGGACGAACTGGTGACCACCATCGGTGTCACCTTGGTCGGTTGCTTGGTCTTTTTCTTCATTTTCATCCTCGACGACATCGTGACCTCCCCCAATGACTATGTGAAGTACCTGCTTTTCCTCTTTGTGTCGCAATTCTTGCTGACCTACATTCCGCGTTTGTGCGTCACCTCGTACGTCAACACGCGCATCCATAACGGGAAAATCGGATTCAACACCATCATTGTGGGCCAGGATGAGATGGCGCTCAGGGCCTACGAGACGGTTTTGAAGCAAAGCAAGCGGTCGGGGCATTACTTCATCGGGTATGTCCGCGTGGACGAGCAGAAGCACGATATGATGCAGGGCAAGCTGCCTTGTGTGGGAAATCTTGCGGACATCGGTCGGGTGGTGGAAAGCCAGCATATCGAGGAAATTGTGGTGGCCCTGCATAACGGTCAGCGGAAGCATCTGCAGCAGGTGCTGGCATTGGTCCGCAGCAACCATAACCTGACGGTGAGTCTGGTGCCCCAGGAACACGATGTCCTGTTGGGCTCTGTGAAGACCTCTTCCGTGCTGGACGAGCCGATGATCTCCATTTCGCCGGAGTACCTGCCTTCCTGGCAACGTTTCCTGAAGCGTGGTTGCGACATTGTTCTCTCCCTGATAGCCATCATTCTGCTCACCCCGCTCTACATCTGCTTAGCCATCGGGGTGAAACGTTCGTCGCCTGGCCCTGTTTTCTACAAGCAGGAACGAATCGGGTATCTTGGCAAACCGTTCAATATCATCAAGTTCCGCTCCATGTGCGTGAATGCGGAAGCCGACGGCCCGCGGCTCTCCTCGCAGAACGACAGCCGCATCACGCCGTTCGGAAAGTTCATGCGGCAGTACCGTCTTGACGAGACCCCGCAGTTCTTCAATGTGTTGCGAGGCGACATGTCCTTGGTGGGCCCGCGTCCCGAACGACAATATTATATAGACCAGATTGTGGAACGCGCCCCGTATTACCAATTGCTGCTCGGCATCAAGCCGGGCATCACTTCGTGGGGCCAAGTGCGTTTCGGGTACGCCGAGAATGTCGATGAAATGGTGGAACGCCTCCGCTGGGATATCCTCTATATCGAGAATATGTCCATCCTTATGGATATCAAGATACTGATATACACTGTTTTAATTATTTTAAAACGTGAAGGGAAATAGTGGTGGACTCGCTGAAGGCCAAACAAAAAAAAATGTATTTTTGCCCACTGAAACGAAATCAACCTTCTTAAAATGGAATATAATACCAAACGTAACAATTTAATCATAAGGGAATACGGCAGGAACATACAGAAACTGGTGGAGGATTGTGTGGCCATCGAGGATCGGAAGAAACGCACGCGCACGGCCTACGCCATCGTGCGCATCATGAGCGACGTGATCAATTCCAAGGAAAACAGCAACGAGGCCGAGCGCAGCAACGAAGATTTCTGGAACAAACTTTGGGACCATCTGTTCATTATGTCAGGCTACCGGTTGGATGTGGACGCCCCGTTCCCCAAACCCATACCCGACACTTCGGAAAGGGAGTTCGTGAAGCCCTCCTACAATAATAAGAATAAGCTGCGTTTTCGTACGTATGGCATCAACATGCAGAATCTTATCCGCAAGGTGTCTGAATATCCCGAAGAAGTGCGCCAACAGTTTGCGCCGTCGCTGGCTAACCATCTGAAAATGATGTATTTGACCTATAACCGAAACTCTGTCAATGATTTGTTGATTCGCCACCAGTTAGCGGAGCTTTCCGATGACAGGATTACCCTGCCGGAAGACTTCGCCTTCGTGAACACCAAGGAGCTGCTCAATCTCGCCAATTCGAACCAGGCCTTCTATGTGGCTCCCCAGTCGGGAACCAAGAAGAAAAAGAAGAAGAAGAAAAAGAAAAATAACAATAACAATAACCAATAACAATAACAATAACAATAACTAATAACAATAACCAATAACTAATAACAATAACTAATAACCATAACAGCAACAATATTTTTGCATGAACATTGTTGAAATAGAGCATATTACCAAGCGGTTTTCGAATTTCACGGCGTTGGATGATGTTTCGCTTTCTGTGCCGCGCGGGGTGGTTTTCGGACTGCTGGGGCCCAACGGGGCAGGTAAAACCACGCTCATCCGTATCCTGATGCGCATCTCCTTTCCCGACGAGGGGCGCATTCTGTTCGATGGACATCCGCTGTCTGCCGATGATACGTACAACATGGGGTATCTCCCTGAGGAACGCGGTCTCTATAAAAAGATGAAGACGGGCGAACAGGCTATCTATCTGGCTCAGCTCAAAGGACTTGACAAGCAAGAAGCCTACAAGCGGCTGCGGGCGAAGTTCGAACAGTTCGGCATTATGGAATGGTGGAACAAGCCGGTGGAGGAGCTTTCCAAGGGCATGCAGCAGAAGGTGCAGTTCATTACCACCATCCTCCACAAACCCGCCTTCCTGATTCTCGACGAGCCTTTCAGCGGGTTCGACCCCATCAATGCCAACCTCCTCAAGGATGAGATTGCGAAACTCAAGCAGGAGGGCACCACCATCGTCCTCTCCACCCACAACATGGCCTCCGTGGAGGAGATTTGCGACCACATCGCCCTCATCAACCGGTCTCGCAAAATCCTTGACGGCGACATCTTCGAAGTCAAGAATCAGTTTAAGAAAAACCTCTATTCCGTAGAGGTTTCCCGTTTTGACGACGAGCTTGTTGAAAAACTCCAGGCGTCTGGCTTTCAGGTGTCGAAATCCATGGACGACGGGCGCTACTCGCGCTTTGAAATCCAGGTTCCGGCGATGCACAATGTCCGGGATTTGATGCAGATTTGCCTGCAATATAGTGATATCCACTCTTTTAACGAGATTCTACCTTCGATGAACGAAATCTTTATCGAACAGGTGGAACAGTCTAACCAACAGCAGCACCATGAAGAATAAAACGTTTCTGATCATCTGTCGCGAATATCTGACGCGCATCCAGAAGAAGTCCTTCATCATCATCACCATCCTGATGCCTGTCCTCTTGGTGGCGATGATCGCGCTGCCTGTTCTGTTAGTGGTGAAAAGTGAAAACGAGCAGTTT